>JABAOC010028782.1_pt5 | contig 11457 bp, 14 predicted proteins | sample 7062161 | NCBI WGS metagenome assembly JABAOC01 (sample SAMN14538625, study PRJNA623070) | marine sediment metagenome | biome: marine biome [ENVO:00000428]; feature: marine pelagic biome [ENVO:01000023]; material: deep marine sediment [ENVO:00002113] | place: India: Gulf of Khambhat ... | reverse complement strand
TCAGGGGTGAAGACCGGGCCGACGGAACACCGGTGGCCATCATCAACCAGACCATGGCCCAGCAGTTCTGGCCTGGAGAGAGCCCTCTGGGCCGACTCATCCACCTGGACACCCCCGGCTTCGATGACCCGATTGTGGTTGGCGTGGCCAGGACCGCGAAGATCCGCAACTTGGAGGAGGATCCCCGCCCCTTCATCTATCTTCCGTTTGCCCAGGAGTTCAATGCCTGGGTCACCGTTCTGGCCCAGACCCGGAGAGATCCGGCTGTGACGGCCCGGGAGATTCACCGGCTGCTGCGCACCACCCACCCCCACGTCATCGTCTCCAACAGCACCACGCTGCACGACCACATCGGGATCATGCACATCGCTCGGCGCCTGTCCGCGCTGCTCGCCGTCGTTTTCGCCGGTTCGGCTCTGTTCTTGGCTGCGGTGGGACTGTGGGGTGTGGTGAGCTTCGCGGTAGCCCGGAGGACCCGGGAGATGGGAGTCCGTGTGGCCCTGGGAGCCGAGCCTCAGGCGGTCGTCGCCCTCATGGTGAAGGGGGGAATGCGTCTGGTGCTGCTGGGGGGCGCGGTGGGATTGGCCGGCGCCATCCTGGTCACGAGCGGCCTTTCCCGCTTCCTGTTCGGCGTGTCCCCCCTCGACCCTCTCACTTTTCTCGCCGGGATTCTCGTCCTGCTGGTCACCGGGGCCCTGGCCGCGTATTTCCCAGCCCGGCGCGCCAGTCACGTGGATCCGGTTGAGGCCCTACGTGCGGAGTGAGGGCTCGGCAGTCTAGCGTGGCGTCCCAGAGGTAGGAGGTTTGAGGTCCGACCACACCACCAACCACTGACCACACACCCAGAACAGCGCACCGCGCACCTCACACCTCGAACCTCGTGCAGCGCCCGGAGGGACCCACTGGTGCATGTGATACGCAGCGGACTTCTAACTCGCTACACCGGTAGGGTGCTGAAGAAAGGAGCGGTGGTAGGTGGGGGAGGCGACGTGCGAGTAGTGCGGCCGACAGGCCCGATGAGCACTTCCCACAGACCATACAGAAGCCACTCTGATGCATACAACCCTCGCAAGACAATTCTCGGAACGGAGGCAAGGAGAGATGTTCAGGTTAGAGCCAGTAGCTATCGCCACGGTAGCATTTCTCTCGATCGGGTTCCCAACGGCTCACGCTCAGACCGCTGCGAGCGCCGAGAGCCTCCTTGGCGAGATGCGGATGCGGCCCGGCAAGCAGGCGCCACTCGTCCAGGACACGCTAGGCGTCCTCAGACCCGAGAATGCCAACGAGGCCAGACTCAATCGNNCCAGGTGATGGATGCCATCGGCATCCAACCGGGCATGGTCGGTGCGGAGATCGGAGCGGGGCGCGGACGCTATGTGGTGCAGCTGGCGGTCAGAGTCGGAGAGAGCGGGAAGATCTATGCTGAAGACATAGACGCCGCAGCCTTGAGACATTTGGAACAACGCTGCGAACGCTGGGGACTCGCCAACGTCGAGACCATTCTCGGGGACACCACCGATCCGCAACTGCCTCAGGGTGAACTGGACTTCATCTTCGTGATATCCGCTTACCACCATTTCGCAGATCCCGTAGCGCTGCTACGCAACGCCAGAGCGTCGCTCAAGCCCGATGGGATGCTGGCTATCGCGGAGTGGCTGCGGAGCACATCCCCCGAGCAGATGGCAGCTCAAATGAGCGCCGCGGGCTACGAGCTCGAACGCACCGAGACTTTTCTCGAGGCGAACGGTTTGTACATATACGTCTTCCGGATCGGGGATGCTCGCCGGGACTAGTCACGAGCTGTGGCGGCAGTAGCTGCGGTGCCCGGTACGGGCCAGCGTTTGCACGAAGGACGAGTCCTCGAGTAGCTCAGCGAGAGTGCCAGGGGGCTCATCCGAGGTTCGGCCTGAGCCCGCCCTTCCACATCCACACGTGCAGATCTTCGGGGAGTGGCCTCTCTCAATTTGCCTCCCGTAGAGGGCCCAAACCTCGCGACTTTCGCAGTAAGAGTAAGCCGCGCGCGGCTGGGGGCGCCGTACTGAGGTTGACAGTGAGCTGGCTTCATGTAGAATTCCTACGGAAAGAACGGTAGAATTCCTACAGGAAATCGCATGGTCGATCACAGGACTGATCTGCTCAAGGGGACTCTGGACCTGCTGATTCTGAAGACGCTGGACCTGGAACCGATGCATGGGTGGGGCATCAGCGAGCGCATTCAGCTGTTCTCGGATGCTGTCTTGCAGGTTCCGACCGGGTCGCTCTACCCGGCGCTGCAGCGTCTGCAGAGGCAGGGGTTGATCGCGGCCGAATGGCGGAAGACGGAGAACAACCGGCGAGCCCGCTACTACAAGCTCACGTCGGACGGTCGGAGGCGTCTGCGAGTGGAACGCGAGAGCTGGAATCGTATGTCGCTGGCTATCAATCGTGTTCTCCAGGTTTCCTAGCACTATCTAGTGCGGTCCTCCGAAACTGGAGTCACACGAGCCCAACCCGGACTTCGGCACGGCGCGGCTCAGCGCTCGAACAGCACAATCCACGCACCAGAGGGAAGTGTCTCGCCGGCACGGCTCAGTGCCCGCAGCAAGTCCTCCCTTGGAACGTCGAGGCCCGAGGAGGTCGGGCGGCTCATGCCCCGCTGTTCGAGGGTCAGCCCCCGCGTGTCAACCAGGAATGCGAGGGGGATCCCGTCCACATAGGCAACGACGCGCACGCCGGGCAAAGGAGCAGTCCCCAGCGTTGTGTCACGCGCTGTAGCGATCTCGGCAGGGGGAGGCGAGAAGCCTTCCCAGGTCCACTCCTCAGTTGGCAGGGTCGGGTGGCGCAGGAGAGTTGCGTAGAGCCCCAGCCCCGCGAGCCGGCCCATGCGGATGAAGAGATCGACCTCGCTACGATGGAACTGGGCCGCTGTTGGATATTCGTGGCCGCGGGCTTCAGGGTGGTCCATCGGCAGCATTCGGACGGCGCTGAACACCCGGGCACCCTCCTCCGGGCTTGCCAGGTAGATGCCGACGAGGAGGTGTGGCTTCTCCTGTTGGGCGTACGGCTGCCGGACGTCGCCGGGGACGCGCTGGGCCTGCAACGTAGCGAAGCCGGCAGCGACGAGTAAGGCAACGCGGGAGAGCCAGCGGAATGCCCACCCACAATCCGGGAGCGCCCACCGTCGGATCACCCGGCGCGTCCGGTGAGACCGGCGTTCGGGCGCAGTGGGCACGGCTAGTCGAACAGCTNNAGCTGGGCCACTCGACGTGACCGGTAGTCGAAGATGCGATCGAGCTGGCGTCGCACCACCAGGGCATGGGCGATCGAACCGAGGAATCCCAGCGGCAGCTCGTACCGAACCCGATCGATCATCTCCACACCACCCGGCGCCGGTCGGAACAGATGCGTGTGGCGCCATCGGCGGTACGGCCCGCGAATCATCTCGTCCGTGAACAAGACGTTGTCCTCGTACTCTGCGATGACGGATTCCCAGTGCATGGGTAGGCCCAGCCATCGGAGGCTGTACTCGATTCTAGTCCCCGCTCTCACCGTCCCGTCGGTCGCTCCCCGAACCTCGAACCGCAGCCAGCGCGGCGTGATGGCCTGGAGGTTGTACGGGTCCTTGAAGAAGGCGAACACGTCGGCAAGCGGTGAGCGAATCAGCTGTCGTCGCTCGAGTGCCTGCTCCACCTCACGCTCGCTTGGTGTTGGTATCGCTTGAGTCGACGTGTCGCGCAGTAGCTGCGCCCGACGTGCTCACCAACCCCCGCCGATGTGCGAATCGGTAGTGAGCCACGAACCATTCCGACCCTTGACGATAGCCGAACAACTCCTCGCACGCCATGAAGAAGATGCGCCAGCGCCGGAGCCAGAGCCTGGCATCCGCGCCGTAGGCGCCACGGAACACGTCGAGGACTTCCGTGCGCCGCGCCTCCAGGTTGCGACACCAGGCGGCCGCTGTCCGCTCGTAATGCGTCCCGTTCACCTGCCAAGTCGTCTCGACCTCCAGGTCGTCCTGAAAGCGCCACAGCAGGTCTGCCGACGGCATCAAGCCTGCCGTGAAGAAGTGCCTCCCCATCCAGTTCCCCACCCCGCCCGTCTCGAACGGATACGCGTGCCACCGGTGACAGAAAACGTGAACGAACAGCTTCCCGCCCGGGAGCAGCCACTCGGCGATGCGCCCCAGGAGACGGCGGTAATTGCGCAGGTGCTCGAACATCTCGATGCTCACGACGCGATCGAAGCGCCGCTCGGTCGTGAACTCGTTGATGTCGGCGGTGACCACCTGGAGCGACGCCGGGCGTCGGGCCTCGATGTAGGCGCGCTGCACCTTCGAGTTCGAGACCGCCAGAATCCGGCAGTTCGGGAACCGGTGGGCGATGTAGAGGGAGAGCGACCCCCAGCCGCAGCCCAGGTCGAGAATCTCCTGCCCGTCCTCGATCTCGGCGCGCTCGCAGGTGGCGGCCAGCATGCGCGATTCCGCCTCCGCCAGCGTCTCCACGCCCGCCGGCCACCAGGCGCTGCTGTACTTGAGGTGCGGGCCGAGCACGAGCTCGAAGAACTCCGCGGGAACCTCGTAATGCTGCTCGTTGGCCTTCTCGGGGAGCGGTGCAATCGGGCTTCGATCGAGTTCCCGCACCAGGTCGACCATCGACGCCGAACTCCGCAACTCCTTGAGCCTGGCTTTGAGCAGGCGTCGAATCCCCAGCCGGATGATCGGATCGGGCAACAAGCCGCGCTCCGCCGCCCACAACCCCAGACCCACGCTCATGCCGACTCCTTCTTGGGAAACCAGGGAAAGAACACGCTCGTGGTTCGCTGGTAGCGGCGGTACCGCTCGCCGCGACTGCGTGACGCCTGTTGCTCCGTGTAGGGNNGCCGGAACAAGAAGAGGAACATCGCGACCGGCCCCAGCCAGGTGATCAAAGCGCCGCGACCGATCAGCACATAGGTCCACCAGTGCAGCCACTCGAAGAAGTAGTTGGGGTGCCGGGAGTAGCGCCACAGCCCGACCTGGCACACCTGGCCGCGGTTCGCGGGATCTGCTCGGAAGCGGGCGAGCTGCCGGTCGGCGATCGTCTCTCCGGTCACGGCTATCAGCCACATCAGCACGCCGATCAGAGCCCAGAGATCCAGCGCGCCACCCCGCATCGCCGCGAGAATCGGGAGCGAGAACAGAATCGCGACGGCGGCCTGTCCTTGATAGAACAAGAAGAACCACAGCGGCGCGCGCGCACCCCAGTGCTCGCGCATCGCCTTGTATCGGCCATCCTCCGTCGACGCCTCGAGCACCCGATCGACCAGCAGATAATAGGCGAGACGCAGCGCCCACAGTGCGGCCAGCGTGGCGACCAGCCCACGCCGAAGTGGATCGCCATCCGCGAACAGCCCGTACACGATCGCCAGCACCGCGAGCGCCGCCGACCAGGCGACATCCACGCTGGTCGCGTCTCTGGTGCGCAGCTGTATCAGCCACAGCACGGCGAGCGCGAGCGCCGCGGCCAGCCACGACCAGAGCACGAGACTCGTCATGCGACGGCCATCCGCCGTGGTTCATGGCGCAACGACCCGCTCGCGATCGCGCGGGGTTTGGCGAGCACCAGCTGCACGTCTCCCAAGGCCCCCTCCCGGAATCCGCCCTCGCAGTAGCAGAAGTAGAACTCCCACAGCCGCCGAAACTGCTCCGAGAATCCCAGCTCCCGAATGCGTGGCCAGTTCGTCGTGAAGTTGGACCGCCAGCGACGCAGAGTCTCCGCGTAGTGAAGGGTGATGTCCTCCAGACCGACGATCCGCAGGTCGGTGTGACTGGCGGCCGTCGCTAGCACCGAGATGCTCGGGATCGTGCTCCCCGGGGAGCTGTACCGCTTGATGAAATCGACCTCCCGGCGCGCGCGCTCGTAGTCCCGATCCTGGATCGTGATCGCCTGGAGGGCCATGAGCCCGTGGGGGACCAGCAACGAGGCACACTTCTCGAAGAACGTCCGGTAGTACTCGTGCCCCACCGCCTCGATCATCTCGATGGACGCCAGCTTGTCGAAGCCGCCGCGCAGGTCCCGATAGTCTTCCCGCAACACCGTGACGCGACCTGACAGGCCAGCCGCTCGAATCCGCTGCTCGGCGAGCGTCGCCTGCTCGCGCGAGATAGTCGTCGTAGTGACCCGACATCCGTAGTGTCGTGCCGCATGGAGCGCGAATCCGCCCCACCCCGTGCCGATCTCGATGACGTGATCCTCCGGCGCGAGCGCGAGCTTCCGACAGAGCCGGTCGTACTTCGCGATCGATGCCTCACGCAGCGTGCTGTCGGGGGATTCGAAGATGCCGCACGAATAGGTGAGGGTGTCATCGAGGAACAAGGAGTAGAAGTCGTTGCCGAGGTCGTAATGCGCCGCGATGTTGCGGCGACTCCCACGCCGCGTATTGCGATTCGAGCGGTGCCACAGCCGCCGCACCGGTTGCACCATCCGCGCCCACCCCTTCTCCATCCCGTCCAGCACGGCGCGGTTGCGCACGAACAGCCGTACCAACGCCGTGAGGTCGTCGGCGGTCCACCATTCGGCGACGTAGGCTTCCGCCGCGCCCACGTGCCCGCCCAACACGACCGCCCGATAGAAACGCGGGTCCCGCACCGTGATCGCCACGGCGGCCTCGCGGCCGCGGCCGAACCGCTGCGCTGCTCCGCTCTCCCGCAGCTCCACGCTGCCGTATCGCAAGCGGGCCAGCTGCCCGCGGAGCGCGCGCCGCGCCAACCGATCGAGCGGGTTCATCGAGCGGCCTTGGCCGGGTGGACGTAGAACGGTGCGCGCTTGGCCCAGAGCCGAAGGGCCTGCCAGTAGATCGCCGCCACCACCCGAGCCGTCATGAGCGGATAGCGTGCCAGCGTGGCGGCCAGCGAGCGACCCGTGATCTGACGCCGGCGGAGCGCCAGCGTCGCGTCGAACAGCTTTCGACCCTCAGCGAAGTTCTGCATGTGCACGACCAGACGACGGCGCGGGGTGGAGAAACGCCAATCGTACCACTGATCCATGCTCATGAAGGGCGACACGTGAAACGCCTTGGCGATCTGACGGCGTTTGACCCGCCCGTTCTCCAGATTGTCCGCCGGCCCGAGCACATACGTGTGACGCTCGTTCCAGGGCGTGTTCGTGATCTCGGCCAGGATGGTCTCGACGGTCTCCCCCTCTTGGTCGAAGCAGTAGTAGAAGCTCACGGGATTCATCACGTAGCCGAAGTAGCGTAGGTGGGTGAGCAGCCGAATCGGACCCGTGGGCCGGCGTCCGGTTCGCCGCTCCGCGAGATCGCGAACGGCCGTTGCCAGCGGCACCGACGGATCACCGAGATAATCCCCGCGCCGAAACCAGGCGGGAGCGAAGCGGCGTGCCGACCAGAGCCACCGGCCGTCGAACAGCTCCGGCAGCTCGTCGAGATCGAGGTACATCATGAACAGCCGATAGCGGAACGCGTGGGCCACCGGTCGCGTGCGGCGGTGCCGCACCACGCCCTCATAGATGCAGCTGTTCACAGCCGCGCCCCGAACTGACGGCAGACCCCTACCGCGCTGCGCACCCCATCCTCATGGAACCCGTAGCCCCAATACGCGCCACAGTAGTGCGTCCGGTTGGTCCCGCTGATCTCCGCATGACGGCCCTGCGCGCGGAAACCGGCATCCGAGAAGATCGGATGGTGATAGCGCACTCGAGAGAGCACCCGATTCGGGTCCACTTCATCGCTCGAGTTGAGCGTGACACAGAAGGTCTGCGTGGCATCGAGCGACTGGAGCATGTTCATGTTGTACGTGACGACCGCGGGGCTCTCTTCACGGCCCCGGATCCGATAGTTCCAGGCCGCCCAGGCGCGGCGGCGTGTCGGGAGCACGGCGGTGTCCGTATGCAGGACGACATCGTTGGGCTGGTAGGGAAGCGCGCCCAGGATCTCGCGTTCGGCCGGCGTGGGGTCCGCCAACATCGCGAGCGCCTGATCGCTGTGACACGCCAGGATGACGTGATCGAACGTGCGCCGATCGACCGTCACGTGATCTCGATGGCGAGCCACGGCTCGCACTGGATGATTGAGCACGACGCGGTGACGAAACGAGGCGGTGAGGGCCTCCACATACCGAGCCGAGCCGCCTCGAACGACCCGCCACTCCGGTCGGCCGTTCACTTGGAGCATGCCGTGATTCTCGAAGAACCGCACGAAGAACGCCCCAGGCATGTCGAACACCTTCCCGCGGGGCACCGACCAGAGCGCCGAGCCCATGGGGACCAGATAGTGATCGATGAACGACCTCGAGTAGCGAGCCTGATCCAGGTACTCCCCGAGCGTGGCGCTTGATGCGCCGTTTCGCATGGCCAGCGGCGCTTCCCGATTGAAGCGCAGGATGTCGGCCAGCATTCGATAGAACGACGGCCGCAGCGCGTTTCGGGGTTGCACGAACAGCTGTCGTAAGGTGGATCCGTTGTATTCCAGCCCGCTCCGGTCGCAGCGCACGCTGAAGCTCATGGTGCTGGGCTGCGTCGCGACGCCGAGCTGCCGCAGCAGCGTCGTGAAACACGGGTAGTTGCGCTCGTTGTAGACGATGAACCCAGTGTCCACCGACCACCGCCGGCCGTCGCAATCGACATCCACCGTGTTGCTGTGGCCGCCCACACGGCCGCCCGCCTCGAACAGCGTGATGTCGTGCTCGCGATGGAGCAGATGGGCCGCCACGAGACCCGATATCCCACCTCCGACGATGGCGATCCGCACGTCAGGCCGAAGACAGCACCCGGGTAGGGACTGGCCGGAGATCGCGAATGATCCCCAGGCGCTCGAGCACCAGGAGCACGTAGTACGTGAGATCGATCTCCCACCAGAAGAAGCCCTGCCGCGCCGCGCCCGGGTAGTGGTGGTGGTTGTTGTGCCAGCCCTCTCCCATGGTGATCAGCGCCAGCGCGAGGCTGTTCCGGCTGTCGTCGCTCGTGTCATACCGCCGGCGTCCCAGCGCATGCGCCAGCGAGTTGATGAGGCAGGCGCCGTGAAACAACACCACAGTGCTCACGAAGAATCCCCAGATCAGCAGCTGACTCCCGCCCAGCATGAACAGCAGCAGGGCGAGTGCCACGGGCACGACGATGTCAAACCGGTCGAGGAATCGCAGCTCGGGGTACCGGGCCAGATCCCGTACCTGTGTGAGGTCGGTGGGGAAGTTGCTCGGATGTGTGATCCACCCCATGTGGCTCCACCAGAAGCCATGCTGCCGGGGAGAGTGAACGTCCAGCTCGGTATCGGAGTGGCGATGGTGCTTGCGATGATGGGCCGCCCACCACAGCGGCCCCCGCTGCACCGCCGACGCGCCGAGCACGGCGAAGACGAACTGCCACGGGCGGGACGTCCGGAACGCCCGGTGCGAGAAGTACCGGTGATAGAACGCAGTGATGGCGAACATCCGCGTGACGTAGAGCCCGAACGCCACGCCCACCGCCGTCCAGCTCCACCCCACCCAGATCACTCCTAGGCACATGAGGTGCATGCCGACGAACGGGATGACCCGCATCCAGTCCACCCGCTTGTCCCGAGCCGACGCCATTTCCTGCCCGGGCGCGGTGTCGAACCAGAGCCTGATCTTGCCAACTGCACGTTGTAGCCAATCCATCACGCCTACCGACTCCAAAAGGAAGTTGCCAAGCTACCCGGTGTTGAACTAGCTTGTCAAGCGTTTGTCCATAACTTAACGTTGACAATAATGACACAAGGTACTACTTGTCCGCGGTGCGTAAGGCGTTGCTGCGGGGCACATTGGCCCTGTTGACGCACGTACCCTGACATCCACAACACGTGTGGACGGAAAAACGTGTCACTGGCGCGGTGGAACCCCCGGCTCAGGGCGCCGGAACCGGACGCATCTCTCGCTGTGCTTCCACCAGTCGGCATCAACATCCAACCCCCAGCTGGGAGCGGCACATGGCACTGGCGGACTTCCTCAAGCTCCATGCAGTGGGCATCGTCACTTTTCTCGTAGTGGATCTTGTGTGGCTCGGAGTAGTGGCCCGTGGCTTCTATCGATCTCACATGGGCCCGCTCCTCAGAGAGGACATCCAGTGGGTGCCGGCGATCGTGTTCTATCTACTGTTCACCGGATGCCTCATCCTGTTNNCGGGCGATCCTCTTGGGGGGCCTGTTCGGCTGCGCGGCGTACGCCACGTACGACCTCACCAACCTCGCGACGCTGCGTGGATTCCCTACGCTCGTGGCGATCGTCGACATCGTGTGGGGAACCGTCCTCGCCGCGATCGTCGCCGCGGTCACGTACCAGGTGGGGCGGCTCGTCACCTGACGCGGACCCGGCGCGACGAGCGCGCCGCCACGCATAGCGGCACCCCGCCTGCGTCCGGAGCCGTGTGAGCGCAGGCGGCACGCATGGTCCCTCACTAGACCGGCTAAGCGCAACCCTAGCAACTAGATACACACTGCGGCCAGGCCCCGTTCGTGTGGGGACCGAAGCACGGTAGCATCGGCTGTGCACTTAATGTCCTGGACACAGGCTTGACAGACGCCAGCGTCGTGGTTATGAATGCGACCCGGATTGGACAAGGCTCTGAGGTCACCACAAACCCTGTTACCAGGAGGCAGTAAATGACGCGAATCGTGAGTGCAGCGTGTGCGGCCCTGGCGGTCTTCCTGGCGGTCCCGAGTTCCGCCACCGCCCAGTCGCACAACCAAGGGTTCTTCGTCGAGGCCCGGGGCGGCGTCAACGTCCCCACCTTCGATATCTCCGACGCGGCGGATGCGGGTCCGAGCTTCGGCGCCGGGATCGGGTACCGGCTTACCGACCGGATCAACCTCCTAGCCGAAGCTGACTTCGGCTTCCACTCGGGCGCCGCGCTCCCCACTGGCGGGGAGGGCCCCGACGTGAACGTCTATCACTTCATTGGCAAGCTCGGATATGACCTGCTCGAGCGCGGGAGCAGCCGGTGGAGCATCATGGTGAACGCCGGCGCCGGTGCCCTGCTGTTCGACGTCGATACGCCCGGATTCGAGACTAAGGCGTATTTCGCGATCAACGTGGGCGCCAAGATCGCTTACAGCGTCAACCGCAATCTCGACTTCGTGTTGAGCCCGCAGGGTGACATCGCGTTGACCGACGAGGCAGTACTCGGGACCGACAACTCGTGGGTGTGGCCTTTTGCGGCCGGCCTCCGGGTCAAGTTCTGAGCACCGCCCCCATGCCGAGAAGAGGGGGATGGACCTTCGTCCCCCTCTTCTCCGTCACCACTGGTGGAGGCACAGCGCTCAGCCCGCGCACCTATCGGCGGCTCGTTCTCACCACAGGTTCGAACCGGCACATCCCTTGAACGGTCCGACGATGTTCGACGTGATCCATCCGCCGTAAAACGTGCCCGATTGGGCGGTCACCCGCTCGCCGTTCACAAAGCATGCGTCCATCAGCGCCGGGTAGAACGCGACGTAGTTCTTGATCTGGCGGTAGCGCTTTTCCGGGTC
>JABAOC010005128.1_pt1 | contig 11459 bp, 9 predicted proteins | sample 7062161 | NCBI WGS metagenome assembly JABAOC01 (sample SAMN14538625, study PRJNA623070) | marine sediment metagenome | biome: marine biome [ENVO:00000428]; feature: marine pelagic biome [ENVO:01000023]; material: deep marine sediment [ENVO:00002113] | place: India: Gulf of Khambhat ... | reverse complement strand
TGATAATGTTACTTTCAGCAAGTTTATTATTTGGAATTATGAGAAGGTTATCGGTAAGCATTCTAATTCTTGTTGATCTCCAACCAATATCTTCAACGATCCCATAAGTATTTTCGTCTAATTCGATAAAATCTCCAACTCTAATTGGTCGGTCAGATAGAATATGAACACCGGCAAAAAAATTAGTAAGAGTGCTTTGAAGTGCTAGTCCAATAGCAAGTGCCCCAAGACCAACTCCTGCTATCATTGGGGTTATATCTAATTTAAAATATCCTAAAATAACAATGATTGCGATGAGAAATATAACTACCGACAATGCTTTATTGAGTAGCCCAGGTGTTCTTTCAAATCCTTTTCTAATCTTTAAATAACCAAGCATTATAATAGTTATTATATTAGAAATTAAGACAGCAGATAGCAGAGTTACAATAACAAAAAAACCACCATCTATCCATTTGTAATACTCTGTTAAAATGGTAAGAGATTTTAAAGCAGTATATAATCCGATAAAGAAAATAATTAAGAGAACTGGTCTAGAAAGCTTTTTTAAAATAAATTCCCCGTAACTTTTTTTTCTACCAGTAATTCTTTTCACAATAAATTTTAATACAAAATAAGAAATAGAAACAAAAATAATTGTACCTATAAAGATAATAAGAAAACGTGCAGATTCATTATCAACTAAATTCTCTAATATAGCCACAAACATCTCTCTCCTAAATTCCATATCGAGATTATTGTCTAAAATAAATAGTTACTGGATTATTTGTTTAGTGCTTTATCTTTATTGATTATTTCACATAAGCATTGTGATTTAAATTCTAATTTGGTTCTATTTTTCATTTATTCATACTCTAATTTATTAAAAACTTGTTTAAGAAAAAAACAAAAAAAGAAGAGATGATGGGATACAAAATCTTATTTTATACGAACCTTTTTGGCTTTATATTCTGGTTTTGGTTCAACTTTGGGTAAGTTTACTGTTAAAACACCATCTTTTAATTCAGCCTCAACGTTGTCAGTTTTTAGCTCCTCGGGCAGTTCAAGTGCTCTATGGAAACTCACACTACTGCATTCACGGCGCAGCCAGTTTTTTCCTTTATCCTCTTTGCTTTCATCATAATCTGCTTTTATTTCAATACTATTTGGTGTTACCTGTATGTTTACTTTGTCTTTTGTAATCCCTGGCATTTCTAAACGCATTTCATAATGATCACCCATATCTGCAACATCCATTGGTGGAGTTCGACGTTGAGTCATAGTTGTTAATGGTCCACTTCTTTGTCCCCAAGGCCAGAAAAGGTCTTCAAAATCTGACCTGAAATCATCAAACAATCGATCCATATCTGTCCACAAGTCAAATGGNNATGGTCTTTTTGTAGTAATATCTCTCTTTTCTTCAGGTCTTACAATCATTTTGTTTTTTTTCTCTTTTCTTATTGCCATACTTTTTTACCTCCCTATTTACATAATATATTGAATTTTGTTTATTCAAAGCAAACAGAAATGTAATAGAAAACCATATATATAAACTTTATATTTTTAATTATTTAAAGTAAACAAAATAAGGTATTTTTAAGAAAAATTTATATAATCGTAATTCGTTATTGATATTTATGCCACGAATGGTTTTAGTTAAAAAGATAAGATCACCTGCACCTGGTGATCTTGATGAGGATATTGATTTTATCTCTAAATCCTTTGGATATTTTTCACAAAGAGATAAACAGGAATCAGCAGGAAAGATATTTCGGCTGCTTGTAAAAGAAGCATGCGGAAATGATGAAGGCATTAGTAGTGATGATATCGGTAGGGAATTGGCTCTTTCACGAGGTGCTATTGTTCACCATTTAAATAGTTTTATTTCTACGGGTTTGGTTATTAAGGAATATAATAGGTATAGGTTACGCTCTGGTAGTTTACAAAAAAGTATTGAGGAAATCAAGGAGGATATTGATAGGATTTTTAAACAGCTCACGAAAATTGCAATAGAAATAGATGAAAAATTAGGTCATTATTATAGATAATTGAGCGTCTCCATCGGGATTTTTTACCAATTTTGGGAACATTTTTTTTAATCTATACATCTTTATCTTCTATATTCTTAGGAAATACTTTTATCATGAAGTAGCAAATGCCCTTTCTTTTGAGATTCCCAATTTTTTTCTCTTGTTTTCAATATGATTAATAATTCCTTTAACAGCCTTGATAGAGTCTGGTTCAACATTCAAAATACCTCCAGTAACCTGTTTGCAATCCTGAGCCAAGAGTTTTACAAGATTAGGTGCTCCTGTAACTGTTGGAACTGGATTGACATAGGTATAAAGTCCTAATCCAAGGGCAAAAACAGCATCTATTGTGGCTTTTTGTTCCATATACTCCGGAGCTACGGCAGCTACAGGAAGGTCAGGAATTGGAACATCACCTAAAGCTTTAGATATTCCGGCTAATAAATCTGCTAAACGACCTGTGTCAGTACATGTACCATAGCTTAAAACAGGGGGAATATTCAATTGTTCACATATCGTTTTTAAACCAGGTCCTGCAAATTCTTTTGCATTAGGTTTACATAAACCAGCAACTTGTACAGCACCGTTGCCACAGCCCATTGAAAGCACTAAGATATCCTTTTTAATGAGTTCTTTTGCAATGCGAACTGTATGTACATCTTGTCCGGTATCACGTAATGTTGTACATGAAACCATTCCTGCAACCCCAAATATAGTTCCCGCTTTAATCGCATCGAGTAGTGGATCAAGTTTACCGCCAAGAGCTTCAAGAATGCTTTCTGTTGAAAATCCTACTAAAGCATCATTTATAGGTAATTTAGTTACTGGTTCTATTGTATCCCTGCGTATCCTATAATTATCAATAGCCATCTGAAGAAGTTGAATAGCTTGTTCTTCTGCTTTATTAGGAGTATAATTAATTCTTTCCTCGATTCCTTCAAAAGCAACCAATTCACTTACTGGAATGAGTTTGAATTTATACTTCTCAGCATAAATCGGATCAATTGGCATAGAGCAGTTCATATCAGCTACAAAAAGATCTACGCAACCACTGGCCAGAACTGCTTCTTGCATAATCCAGTTCCCAGTAAAACCATAAAATACATCATCCATTTCCCATCTTTGAATCATCTCCTGTCCAGTTTCTATGTTTGCAATAATACGTAACCCTTTAGCACCAACAGCTTTCGCTTTTTTCTGCCATTCTGGTTTTCGAGCTAATTGAACCATAGCAAAACCAAGGAAGGGCTCATGCCCATTTGGAAGCACATTCACATAATCAGGATCCAGAACTCCTAAATCTACCCTCATTTGATGCGGTCGTGGAATTCCAAAAAGAATGTCTTGACAATATTCATTTACAATCTGGCTTTGATAAGCCATTGATATACCGAGACGCATAGCTTTTAATGCTAAGCTTTTATAAAAACCATCTACATTAGTAAGACATGAACTTGTTGATAGCATCATTTCGCTATAAATTCCACCGGGAAATATATCAAGTTTTTTCCAAATGTTTTTCCGTTCATTTGTTGCTAACACTTCAACAATCTGACTTGGTTCGTAATATTTTCTATTAAAATCCTTTTCTACAAAATTACAAAGACGAATGGCAACTTCATTAATCGAATCTGAATTATCAATACCTAATATATTTGCGAAAACTTTCAATTTTTCCGGTTCTTTTATTTCAAATGGTGTTTTCCCCTGGGCAGTTGCGTGAAGTGTCTCTACAGTTTGAACAGTATGATAATGATAAGTAGATGCACCCATCACATTTCTCAGTAACATCATACGCATAGCCATACCGTCACCAGTAATGCCGCATACTCCTCGTTTATCTTTTTCTACGTCAGCGCGACATGGTCCATTGGAACATAAATCACAGCGCACCCCACCCATACAAAAGGGACAACGTTTATCTGGATCACCAAAACCTTGAGCTTGATATCGATCCCAAATGTTGGTCATATTATCTTTTTTAATCTTTTTATAAAGCATCTGAACCGATTTATGATAAGAAATTCTATTTTCTTCCATTTCAAACCCCCATAATAGGTTATCCGACATTAACTAAGATTATTTAAAATTACTGGGATGGAGAAGTGGATAACTCATGCGGCTATTCTATAAAATATCCTTATACTCGCGCTTGAAAATATCACGGCCACATCTGAAATTATTGCTGAAGGTTAAATGCCATATCAAATTGCTCATATTCCACTTAATACTATTTTTCCTTTTTGGCTTGGACATAATATTTCAACTGCAAATGTTACAACAGTGGATGTAGATATTTCTAACATCTTTTCTTACAGTAATCAAGCTGTCTATTCTTATGCAGCAGAACGAGATGACACATTAGTTAAATTCACCTGCTAATTGCGATATATGTTGTTTTCATCCTATTGTTCTAATTCTGGATATTATCTATCAAAAAATATGCAACAGGATAAATAGGGATATATCTAATTTAAATCTCTTTCTCTTTTTTTCTTATTATATTTTTTACTTCTATTATTACTACTATTTTACTACTATTTTACCAGTATTTTTATTAGAATCCAGATAATTGAATAATTCTAGATAGTAGTTGTTAGGGAGGTCTAATTTAAATCAGTTGTTTTTACTAGTCTACCTCCCTCCATTGAGATTTCAGACCTCCTTAACTTCCGTATCTAGGTGCTATATATAAAAGAAAGCCAAAAGCAGTAATGAAAAAATTTAAGGGTAAAACTATAGTCCAATATTTTGTTAAAAATGCCATTTTTCCAATCTTTTTTTGAGTTAGATAGTATTTTTCTATTTAATTATTGTTATTCCTATCTTCGTAAAAATCAACTAAAGTATTCTAAAATAATTTCAAGTTCTCAAGCAGTCCAAAGTATGCTTATCTCTCACTTTCATCCAGGCCACCATTAACTCCATTTTTTATTAAGGCAGCTTTCACCTTTAAACTTAAATCTTTCTTAAGACGGGAAGCTTTAAGAGAAGGTTTACGACAGACACCTTACAAAAAAATAAAATGGAGATGAACTAATGGATTCAGCAACTGAGAAACAAAAAAAATTTGTTATTAATATTTACCACTATTTTACCTGTATTTTACGTTAATTTTTAAGTTATTTTTATAAACTTTACAATTTTTAAATATTTAATAAAATATAATAAATGAATAAAAAAATAGAAGGGAGGATAAAAAAAATGAATAAGATAGAATTAGAAAGAATGCTAATGGACCATGAGGGATTGAAGAATTTTTCTGAGAAGGCCAAAAACATAAAGCAGAAAGAATGGATTGCAGAAGATACTGATGGTAACCCAGCTTTTAAATTACAGTTTGTTGAGCCCATGTTTCATGAAGTCAGGCCAACCATTGAAGAAATCAAAACAAATAGTGAGGATTATATAATAGGAACATCTTTATTTGATAGTATATATCACTTCTTACCCGAGCTTGAAAAGGAAGACCCCAAAAATGTATTATCTATTCTCACAGAAAAATGCAAAAAGGACCCTTCAGAAGGCAATCAACTTCTTGTTGAGGATGCTATCAACCGGCTAACAATTGGAGGATCGCTTGATAAAGATACCGAGAGACTTGTGACTGAGGCAATTGAGTTACTCACATCATCTAAGAAAACTGGATCAAAAAAAGAAAAAAAGTTGGACAGCATTTGGGCAAGGGTGTACCGGCATGCTAATTATCACGGTAACTCAGCACTTCTCAACCATGGACCAGGATGGGTTTACCGGCTATTTTACTCAAGCTATCTACGCAATGTGCATCTTCATGATAGAATATCATCTCTTTATGTTGATGCTAGTTCAGGTGAGGTTGCAGGACAGGTAATCTTGTTCCAGCATAACAGGTTTGCTGGCCGCTATGCAATATTTCCCACTACTCCGGGTGATCCGACCAAAAGGAACTGGATTTCTTATGTCGGCAACTTTATCAACGATCGGACTTCCTCTATTCTAATTGTGCGACGGTTTAATAACGAGCTAATAATTCCATTTGTCTCTTCTTATCCTGGTGACTTGAAAGATGAGATTAAGGAGTTTGTCAGGTCTATCCAGAGAGTATCGACGAGGGGCGATCCCATCATCACATGGGATATGTGGCCTGGTTTCGATTCAAGGAGATTTATCTACATACGCATACCCATTCGTGTGGATGTGCCTAATTGGTTTGACTATGATGCAGAAATCCGTTATTGGATTTACCCTTATGTTAACAGTGCAGGAACTCTCCGTGCCTACATCGCTTGGTATGGAGCATGGGTTGAGGGCGGAATACTTACTAGGATCATTCTTGATCAACTAATGGATAATATTCCAAGTTCATTTGGTGCTGTTAACAACAAACTCAACCAAGCTCTCGCTATCCTCAACATCCATAAACCTTTTAGACGGCAGTACTTTTTACCTGGAACTGCTCGTAGCTATGGCTATACCAATGACGATATAACTCTTGTTTTGGTAAGAAGATAAAGACAAGACAATAAGAGAGAATATTAGAATATAAAGAAACTCTGTATAAAGTCAACCATGCAATTTTCGTTAGATAATCCATAAATCCATATACTTTGATTTAGGTAACACTAAGTAGAAGAACCTTTTTAACTTCATATCTCTTTTCCTTTTCTTTATAAAAGAAAATCGGCTTTGATGTATGGTTACCAGTTTATTGTAAAAAAGATTTTTTTTTTTAATTTCTACGCAAAATACGAGGTCGCTTGGAAAAATAACGTCTTCCGCTGGATTAATTTTTTTAGTTTATTTCTCCAAGTTCTAAAAATTAACTATCTAATCATTCCATCGAGGTTTTATCCATGATTCAATAAATCTCTTCGTATGGTCTGGTCTAACTTTTGCTATATCTGTAATGGTAATAATACCAACAATATTATTTTCAGATATGACAGGAAGTTTTTTAATTTTATATTTATTCATTCTCTCCGATGCGCTCTCTGCCGTCTTAAATGATTGAATTGTTTTAATGTCAGAAGATATAATCTCATTAACCTTTGTTTTTGCGGGTTCTTTACAAAGACACATAACTCTTTCAATTAAATCACGTTCCGTTACAATACCAACACTAGATTCTTTATAAGTTACAACAAAACAACTTTATTATTCCGATATTTAAGACATGCATCAAAGACTGCATCGTTGCAGTCAATGGTAACTACTTTTTTATTCATAATTTATCTTACAAGCATATATTTTTATTCCGCCACCTTTCAAATCAAAATGTCACTTAACTTCTGCTAATTTAATAGATTATGATATTATTAGGAATTAAAATTTATTAATATTTAATAGACATAGCCGAAAAATAAATATAAAATATAGGTAAAAAATAGTAGTAATTTGCCACTGTATTTGAAATCAGGTTTTTTTATTAATATCTAATCCTGCATAGTATTGAATTTTTTTCACCTCTACGTTTATGAATAGGGAGGCGGTCTTTAACATACCATCAAAGCCATGGGGAACATCTAATTATTCTTCTTAAATAAATCTTTATATAGCTTCAGAATTATTTCAAGATTTTCAAACTCATAGAAGAACTCATCATTTCCAATTCCAAAATTCTGCAAACATTGAAAATCGGAATTAAAGTGTCCACAGATGTTGGAACTCCTTTCAAAAACTTCAACTTTTACATCGTTTCTAGCAAGTGTTATTGCGGTACTAAGACCTGATAATCCTACTCCAAAAATTTTTATTAAATTACCATTACTATATTTTATTTACTTAACCATTAATAGTAAATCTGGTAAACACCTATAGGTGACCCTATTAAAAATAATTTTTTCGGTTCTTCCCGAATAATAACTACTTTATTAAATAATTGTAACTCCCTTTGTTCATATCGTTTAATTATTTCTTCTCTTCCTTTATAAATTTTATTTAAGACCTCCCCTTTGTGAAGTAGCTTTGCCAATAACGCTAGAGCAACAAGGACTATCATCTCATCCAATTCCCAATTACTGTAAGTTGTACCATTCTGGCTATAAAGAAAAACTGAATGAGACATTTTATCTGGAATCCAACCTCCTGAGACCTGAAATTTTGTATGTCTGATATGCACATCTATATCAGGTAGATTGTCAAAGATATGCTTTGCATTTTCTGTTAAGAACCACTTTTCATTATAATCAAATAAAAAATAGGCATTAAAACTACCATTTTTTGTTAATTCCATAATCTCATTTAATAATTGTAAAAGTTTATAATTTTTTTCAAATCCAATACATAAACAACGAATATCATTTTTAATTGCATAATTTTTGATAAAGAGTGCCCCATATGAGATTATCTTCAATAACCGATCGAATTCTTTTTCGCCTCGTTCCCGATTGTAAGACGTATGAATCATAAAATAACATACCTTTGTTCCTAATGCTTTTAGTATATGAATCAAATTTAATACATAAAAAACACATTCTAATCTTTCATCAACAATAGACTTTGAACATATAGTTGAACGGTTTCCATCAAGAACATCATATATTACCAAATTTCTTAATTCATTGAGATTTTTACTAAGACATATATTTAGACCAGTTTTTTCATTGATTAAATTCCAAATTTTTAAAAATTTATTTTTGATTGGCAATGATGATGTAGAAAATATATAATCATTATAAGATTGATCTTGTTTGTTTGATAATGTAATATTGTAGGAACAGCTCATTTTTACCACTAAAATATCATTATGGTATATATAAAACATTAATATTATTGGTGTGTTAATTAAAAAATAAAATTAATAAAAAAATATAACGATTCTATATCATACAATTTTTAAACTGACTCATTAATTATATTTGTTGTTGTGTAAAGTCACTGGACATCGGTAACATTTTCTAAAGGGAGAAAAGGTTACTTTATGTCGGTTACTANNGATCTAAAATTTCATTATAATTTGATGTATCGTACCATTTATCCTTTAATTTGCCGGATATTTTTTCCTCGTAAAATAAGGGATAAAGCTCTCTGTTTAATGGAAATAACAATGAAATACCTAAGTCAAAATTTATCTCTTTTCTACACTTTATGGATTGATTTACGGCTTCTCTATGGGTTATACCATTTTCGACAGTATAATTACGTGACCATAAAAAATAATCTATTTTTTTAAATAATCGATTCCTTTTTATTGATATTCTGTATTTTTGTGGATTACTATAGATAGGTGTTTCCCGAGATAAAATAAAACTATGAAAAACAGCACCTCCGATATTCTTTTTATTTTTAATTATAAAATGTTTTGTCTTCTCAACATCAATGATACTTTCTCCAGGGAAACCAATTATCCAATATGTAAGGGGCCATATCTCTTGATCCATTGTCAATTTTAATTTCTTTTCGATTTCTTTTAAATTTATTCCTTTATGCATTTTATTCAAGATTTTTTGACTTCCTGATTCAATACCATATAATAGACATCCACAACCTGACATCTTGATCTTCTTTAACAATTTTTTATCAATATTTTTANNATGAGCTATCCAATATATGTCTATTTTTTTTGAAATTATTTGATCACAATATTTTTCAAGTAATATTTTATTTCCATTTATAAGAGAATCACAGAAAAAAAACGAATCCAGATTATATTTTTCTAAATTTTTTTCAATTTCGTCTATAACCCTTTCAGGTTGTTTAAATCTGTATATCTTCCAGAACCTTTTTTCATGGCAAAACCTGCAATTATTTATGCAACCTCGGCTCATTGAAACTGGTATTGCACCATAAATATATTTTTCAATGTCAAAATCATCGAAATCTGGATGCGGGATATCATTGATATCTTTTAAATAAGGTTCAAATATGATATTTTGTTTTGGATAAGAATTATTTTTCAATTTTCTTATTATTTTTAAAAAGGCTAGTTCCCCTTCACCCTTTACAATTAGATCTATCCATGGTAAAAATTTCATTATCTTCTTATTTAACCAAAAAGCATGTGGTCCACCCAAAATTGTAAGTATATCTCTTCGTTCTTTTTTTATCTCTCTAGCAATAATCAAACTTAAAGGAAAATTGGTACAAAGAGTAGAGAATCCCACAATTTGCGGATCATCATCGAGTATATTATTTACCCATACATTAATTTTTTTTTTTATAGTTTTTATTAATTTATTTTGCAATATCCAATCTACATAGGAATCTAAACTATCATTTTCAAATAAGGTTTTTTCTCTAATTAATTCTTTTAATATATTTTTATGGTCTCCTTCATCATAGAACATAGAGATAAGAAAGGGATATGATAAAGATTCAATTGTTGCTTCAAAGTCGACAGGTATTGAAAGCATTTTCTTAAATATCTTATAAATTAATGGAATTTCGACATTGAGATCTAGACATCTAACAAAGTGTCCTTTTTCTTTTAAAAAAGATGATAAACATGCTATTCCATGTGGAGGCATTATTGGACTCCAGACTGGTGCATGAACGAGATCAATGTTTACCATTATTTAGAGATTTGATTAGTAAAATGTATATAAACTTTTTGAGATTTATAAATTAGAAGAATTTGTAAAAGATAAGAGATAGAATAGAATAAATAGCTGAAATTGAATTATGAAGTGAATGCATCCAAGTTTATTCATAACATTTTTTGCTGGGATTTTAAATCTATGTATTGGTTTTTATCTTTTTATTAAAAATCCAAAAAATAATATTAATAGGCTTTTTATTTTATTTGTAATAAGTGTTGTAATTTTTAATATCAGCGAATTTTTCACAAGATTATCAATTACAACTGATGAAGCATTATTTTGGGGTAGGCTTAGCTATAGTTTTTTGTGGTTAAGCCCATGTTTTGCTCTTCATTTTTCCTTGGTTTTTCCACAAAAATTAATATCAAAATATCATAACTTGTTTTTTAAATATTTATTGCCATCCATATATTTAATAGGTTTTTTTATATATCTTTTATTTATTTTTTCATTATCAATTCAAAACGTTCAAGCAACGGAATATGGATTTCGTGTTATATTATTAAGTAACTCTTTATTTATTATTATTTGGCTAGTTTTAATGTTAATTTTTATGATACCAAATCTGTTTTACAATTATATTTATGGTAATCTTTCTATATTAGAAAAGAAACAGATTAAGGTTTTATTGATTGGAACACTTTTATTGGGATCTGCAGGTTTGGGAACAAATCTTTTACCTCCATTATTTAATTTAAAAATTTTTCCTATGACCTCGTTGTTTTCATTAGTTTTCATCATTCTTGTTGCCTATGCGATTAGAAGATATAGATTTTTATCTATATCACGTATAAAAATTGCAAATAATATTTTTCATACAATGAAAGATTTGGTAATTGTAACCAATGAAAAAGGTGACATTATTGATGTAAATGACTCAGCTTTAAAACATTTAAAGTTTAAGAAAAAAGAGTTGATGAATTTCTCTCTA
>JABAOC010031299.1_pt1 | contig 11460 bp, 8 predicted proteins | sample 7062161 | NCBI WGS metagenome assembly JABAOC01 (sample SAMN14538625, study PRJNA623070) | marine sediment metagenome | biome: marine biome [ENVO:00000428]; feature: marine pelagic biome [ENVO:01000023]; material: deep marine sediment [ENVO:00002113] | place: India: Gulf of Khambhat ... | reverse complement strand
GATGAGATTCTAAAGCTGGATAACACCAATCTCATTATCGATATCATGTGGAGAGAATCTGAGTTTATCCGATCCAGCGATAACCTGCGCAGCACAAGACTTTCCATGGAACAGTACCGATTGCGATTACAACAGGAACTTGCGGATATCGACAGCAGACTTCAACAGCAGAAACGCGTTTATGAACGGTACTCTGAGCTTGTCAAGGACGATTTGATAGCCCAGCACGAGTATGAACTTGCCAAAGATCAGTATGAGTACCTGGTCAAGTTGAAGGATTTGACCATTGAGAGCCAGAAAACTGATCTTGAATTTCGTCATGCCCAAATTGACGCCTTGGAAGACTCGTTGGCACGAATGGAGTCAAACCTTGAGGTCCTCAGACAGAAACAGGAAAATCTGGTCATAAAGGCACCTATCTCCGGCCATCTCACGAGGCTAGAGGCTGAAATCGGAGAATCCAAGTCGCCAGGCCAGGAAATAGGGCAAATCGATGTATTGGAAGGATTTAAATACAGAGCGGGAATAGACGAGCACTATATCGCCCGGATCGAAGTCGGCCGGACCGGAGAATATGAGTTTGCAGGCCAGAAGGGAGAGCTGGTAGTCAAACAAATCTATCCTGAGGTGCGGGATAACAGGTTTGAAGTGGATATGGAGTTTGTGGGCAAGGAACCCGCAGGAATAAGGCGAGGGCTGACCCTTCATGTCAAACTTGAATTAGGAGATATCGCTGAATCCCTGCTTTTGCCGAGAGGCGGATTTGAACAGACAACCGGTGGTAACTGGGTGTACGTGCTGGATGAGGCAGAGAATATCGCAACCAAAAGAAGAATCAAAGTGAACAGATACAATCCTGATTTTTATGAGGTGCTGGAAGGATTAGAGTCCGGCGAGAGGGTCATCACCTCATCATATGAAAGCTTCGGCAATATGGAACGATTGATCCTGAAATAAAGCAAGTGAATACAGCAAATCAGTTTTCAATCAGAATGAAAATTCTAAAAATTTTAGGAGGATTTAAATGATAAAAACCAAAAACCTTAAGAAGATTTACACCACGGAAGAGGTGGAAACGACCGCATTGAACAACGTGAACCTTGAAGTCAAAGGAGGAGAGTACGTCGCGATCATGGGACCGTCAGGATGCGGAAAGTCGACGCTCTTGAATGTACTCGGCATGATCGATAAAGCCTCCAGCGGTGAATATCACTTCCTCGGAGAAGAAGTGGCCGGATACTCAGAAAGACAACGGGCGAACCTGCGGAAGTCCAACATTGGCTTTGTGTTCCAGAGTTTTAACCTCATCGATGAATTGACTGTTTTCGAAAACGTCGAGCTTCCACTTCTTTATCTCGGTTACTCATCTGCGGAAAGGAAAAAGAGGGTTAATGAAGTTCTGGAACAGATGGAAATCATGGCCCGCAAGAATCATTTCCCCCAGCAGCTATCTGGCGGTCAGCAGCAGCGAGTGGCAGTGGCCAGAGCCGTCGTGGCCAAGCCCAAATTGATTCTGGCTGATGAGCCGACTGGAAACCTGGATTCTGCCCATGGCGAAGAAGTGATGAAGTTGATGGGAGAACTTCATGAGGCAGGAACGACGATAGTCATGGTCACTCATTCCCCCGCTTATGCTGAATACAGCCATCGGATCATTCATCTTTTTGACGGGCACATCGTCTCCGAAAACATCCAGAAAGAATTCAAAATTTAGCATAAACAAAGTCCATCAAGCCGAGGTATTTTCTCCATACCTAGGACTTTGACCAGGATAAAGGAGGTTTATAATGAGAGAAGTTGTCCTTCAGATACCTTCCTTTGAGGCAGAACAAAACATTGACATTGATGTCAAGATTAACGGCAAGAAGAGAACTATGCATTACAGGGTGGAGATCATCGAATGGGAAGACTATGACGGAAAATCTGCTGACAAGGTGGAGGTAATCAAAAAAGTCATCAAAGAGCATGATAGAGATTGGCAATTGGTTCAAATCGGAATTCCGACAGACAAGAATATCCCGATCATGTTCCGAAAAAAAACGGAAAGACCTCCGGGAGGCTACAAGAAAAGTGAATCATGTTTAGAAATTATTTAAAAGTCGCATTCAGGAATTTTCAAAGGCAGAAGCTCTATTCATTCATTCCATCAAAGCCCCAGTCGCCAATCCAGTGTATGCATTGAGGTATTAATAAACAGGAGGCCGGTGAAAATGAATAAAGTCATTTTCATATTAGTGTTTTTGATTCTACTGTTTTTCTTTTTCCTCGGGTGTGTCTGAAAAGAGGCATTCATTCAGGAGAACACTTTTTTATTCGTTATCTTTATCGAGGAAAGAGAAATGAGGCGCATAAGATTTGAAAATTCTTTTGTGGAAGATATCCACTCATTTGAATGGAGGGACTCATGCTGTTAAAAGAAATTTTGCATAAATTGGTCGAAGATGACGAGCCGGTCCTTTTGAGCAATAATGGTCAAGATTGGACAGCCGATGCACTTCTGGAGAGCCTTTCCGAGCCTATGCTCAAAATACGGGCCCATCTCCAGCCAGGATTGTACATCGCGGAGATCAATGATGCCGGCTATCTCGGTCGAGTCTTATACAAATTGAAACCAAAGTAAATGGGGGCGTAAATGGGTGAGCTCCTCACAGGGACACCTCACGCGTATGCCTCTGAAAGGCGATCCGCTAATACCTGTTGACTGGAGGTCAGGATGTTCAGGAATTACTTAAAAATCGCTATAAGAAACTTGAGAAGGCATAAAGTCTTTTCTTTTATAAATATTTTCGGCCTGGCCGTGGGGATGACCTGCTGCATTCTTATCCTGCTATGGGTTCAGGATGAGGTCAGTTTTGACCGGTTTCATGAAAAAAAGGAAAGGATTCACAAAGTCTATTCTGAAACACAGTACACAGACGGTCGAACAGAGGTTTCCACCTCAGCCTCGTTCTATCCATTGGCTAAAATCCTGAAGGAGGAAAGCCCTGATGTCGTGGATGCTGTCAGATACCACTCGGTTCCCAACATGCTGATTAACTACGGCGAAAAGAGTTTGTCGAATAACCTGGTCGCTCTGGCTGATCCTTCGTTTTTTAATATGTTCACCTTCTCCTTTATGAAGGGCAACGCGCAAACAGCCCTTGCCGAGAGATCCTCTGTTGTGATTACAGAAGTAATGAGCCAGAGGTATTTCGGTTCAGAAGACCCCATGGGTAAAGTCCTGAATGTGAATAACCAAATCGACCTGCAGGTGACAGGCGTGATTGAAGATCCGCCGAAAAATTCTTCGCTTCAGTTTGATTGCGTTGGACCGTTCAGCCTCTATTTCGGGTCGTCCGGCAGGGAGCCCACACACTGGGGCGGCAATCCTTTAACCACCTTCGTTTTGCTTCAGGAGGATGCTCAGCCGAGTGAAGTGGAGCCGAAAATCACTCAAATTGCATTGGACCACAATCCCTCTCCAGAGCTGAAAGCCTGGCTGCTCCATCTCCAACCTTTGACCCGGTTGCATCTCTATTCTCCGGAGGGAGGAGGGCTGATCACATCCTTGGTTCTCTTCTCAGTTATTGCCTTTTTTGTCCTGATCATTGCTTGCATCAACATCATGAATCTGGCTACAGCACGGGCGGCCACCCGAGCCAATGAGGTCGGATTGAGAAAAGTGGTCGGAGCAAAAAAGACAGACTTGATCAAGCAATTTTTCGGAGAGTCAGTCGTTTTATCTTTCGTTGCGCTTATTATTGCCGTGATCATAATCGAGCTCTTGCTCCCAGTCTTTAATAACCTGACGAACAAAGAGTTAAGTTTGAATCTGTCCAAAAACATCATGATCATATTGGGATTGATCGGCATCACTCTGTTCACGGGAATCCTGTCGGGCAGCTATCCGGCTTTATTCCTTTCTTCGTTCCGCCCGGCATATGTCTTGAAAGGTTCTCAAACATTGGGACCACGGGGCTCTGTATTCAGGAAAATCCTGGTGGTCTTCCAGTTTTCACTGTCCATCCTGCTGATTACCGGGACAATAATTGTCTACAAGCAGCTGGATTACATAAGAAACAGGAATTTGGGATTTGAGAAGGAAAATCTAGTATTTGTCTTACTTCCGGAAGCCCTCACGCCTAAATATGAAACTCTAAAAAATGAATTTTTACGAAACTCAAACATTATGAACGTTGCCAGGAGCGTTCAAAGCCCGAGTTATATCGCGTCTACCGTTTCCGCTCTGGATTGGGATGGGAAAAATCCTGATGAAAAAGCCATGATGAATTGGGACTTTGTCGGTTATGACTATTTCGAAACGCTCCAGTTGGAAATGGTTCAAGGGAGGAGTTTCTCCAAAGAGTTTGCCACGGATGCTTCAGAAGCTTTTATTGTCAATGAAGAAGCCGTTAAACTCATGGGGATGGAATCCCCAGTCGGGAAACGATTGAAAGTGTTCAGTAAGGAAGGACGGATAGTCGGAGTGGTGAAAAATTTCCATTTCCTTCCCCTCCATCATGAAATAAAACCCTTTGTTTATGGAATGAATCCGAGTTGGGCAGGCATGATGAGATGCCTTTATATCCGGGTGGTTCCAGACAATATCGCTGGAACTCTGAGTTACATTGAGGGCGTTTTTAAAAAGCTCAGTCTGGATTATGCCTTTCAATATCAGTTTTTCAATGAGCGAATTGATCGCAGCTACAGGAGTGAACAAAAGGTGAGAAAAATTGTCAGCTACCTCACTGCGCTGGCTGTTTTCATTTCTTGCCTCGGTTTATTCGGTTTGGCTTCTTTTATGACTGAACGGAAAACAAAGGAGATCGGAATCCGAAAAGTTCTCGGCGCTTCTGTATCGAATATTATCCTTTTCCTTTCTAAGGAATTCTTAAAATGGGTTCTGCTCGCAAACATCATTGCCTGGCCGGTAGCCTACATCATTGGCTACAAGTGGCTTCAGAATTATGCTTACCGTACCAGCCTCGCCCTCTGGGTGTTTATCATGGCAGCGACTCTGTCTTTTGTTATAGCGCTCTTAACAGTCAGTTACCAGGCAATAAAGGCCGCACTCGCCAATCCGGTGGATGCACTGAGATATGAATAAAATAAAAGGGAACGTCCCCAAAAGACCATGTTTAAAAATTACCTGAAGATTGCTCTGAGGAATATCCGGAAACACAAAGGCTATTCTTTTATCAACATCACCGGGCTGGCGATTGGAGTGGCGGCCTGTCTGCTGCTTTTTCTCTGGGTGCAGGATGAGTTGAGCTATGACCGTTATCATGAGAAGGCAAAGCAGATATACAGGGTGGTTTCCCAATATGAATCAGAAGGTAAGACAAGGCGTTTCGCCTATACTTCAGCTCCTGTTGGGCCAGCTCTTATGAGAGAGTTTCCTGAAATCGAAAAAGCCGTCCGGTTTGGCCGGAACGGATTCGTGGTCAGTTATCAGAATAAGCGCTTCATGGAACAGGTCTATTTCACAGACCCTGAAATCTTTGACGTTTTTACTCTCCCTTTAGTTAAAGGGAATCCGGAAAATGCACTCAAAGAACCGTATTCCATCATTATTTCTGAAGAAATGAGCCTGAAGTACTTCGGTGAAGATGAGCCTTTGGGAAAAATAATCACTCTGGGTGAGCGGAGTGATTTCAAGGTCACCGGAGTTTTTGAAGATATTCCACAGAATTCTCATTTTCGATTCAATTTCCTGGGCATTTTTTCCGATTACGCCTCGAGTCATTTTAGCCAATGGGGGATTTCCAATTATTGGACGTACATACTGGTCTCTGAGAATTTTTCTCCTGATGAATTTGAAAAGAAGATACCTTCCTTTGTTGAAAAATACGAAGGAAAAGAATCAAGGTATGTTTACAAGGCATCCTACCCACTTCAGGCTTTGACTCGAATTCATCTCCACTCCGACTTAAGGGGAGAAATCGGGCCGAACAGCAGCATAGGAACTGTTTATATTTTTTCCACCATCGCTGTTTTTATCCTCCTGATTGCCTGTCTGAACTACATCAATCTTTCAACAGCCAGGTATGCCCTTCGGGCCAAAGAAGTCGGACTGCGGAAAGTCATCGGAGCCACGCGGCCGCAGTTGATCAAGCAATTCTTAGGAGAGACATTCCTGTTTTCCTTCATCGCCTTGCCTCTCTCTGTCATGCTTGCTGAATTATTTTTACCCTTATTCAACTCTCTCTCCGGGAAAAGATTAGCTGTTCATTATTTTGACAGCATATTTTTAGTGCCGGGATTAGCCTTCATAATCCTTTGTGTCGGGTTTGCTTCAGGGATTTTTCCGGCCTTCTTTATCTCAGCACTCAAGCCTGTTAGCGCTCTGAGAGGAATGCTCAAAGCCAGCTCAAAAGGCTCTGTGCTGAGAAAGACTTTGATCGTCGGCCAATTTGCCATATCTATCCTGTTTCTCATCAGCACGTTCATCGTGTTTTCTCAGTTGAATTATATGAAAAATAGAAACTTAGGCCTGGACAAAGAGCATGTCGTGACTATTCCTATTTATGACAAAGATGTGTTGGGAAAGCTGGAGACGATCAAGAATGAATTTTTACAGAATTCCAATGTGTTGAGTGTTTCTGTTTCGGATTTTTTCCCTGGCAAAGCGACCATGTATCAAGATTATTGGTACGAAGGCATGAGCGAAGGCGAGTACGCCATGATCCGCTGGTTTGTGGTGGACCATGACTTTATCGAGACATTCGGGATCGAGCTTATCGCCGGGAGAAATTTTTCTAAACGTTTCCCGAGCGATGTCGACCGCGCGTATATCCTCAACGAGTCCGCCGTTAAAGAAATTGGATGGGAGTCGCCAGTCGGGAAAGAGCTGGAGATAATGAATAAAGGACCTGTCATTGGCGTGGTGAAAGATTTTCATTTCAGGCCCTTGCATCAGAAAATTGAACCAGCCGCGCTCTATGTCTATCCCAAATTATTTCAATACATTTCTGTACGGATTCGCCCAATCAATGTTTCTCGCTCGCTTGATTTTTTAAAAGCAAAATGGCAGGCACTCGTTCCAAGACAGACATTTCAGTATTCATTTTTGGATGAAGATTTTGATAAATTATACAGAGCGGAGATGAGATTGGGTCAGATTTTCACTGTGGTGACTTTTCTGGCCATATTCATCGCCTGCCTGGGACTATTCGGCCTGGCCGCTTTTGAAGCTCTCCAGCGCACTAAAGAGATGGGAATCCGAAAAGTCCTCGGCGCCTCAGCCACAGGAATCATAGTGCTTCTTTCCAAAGAATTCACCAAATGGGTTCTCCTGGCCAATATAATAGCCTGGCCGGTTGCTTATTTTGCCATGAGCCGCTGGCTTCAGAATTTTGCCTATCGCATAAACATCGGACCTTGGATATTTATCCAATCTGCGGTATTGGCATTCATAGTCGCGCTGTTGACGGTCAGTTACCAGGCTGTGAAAGTATCATTAGCCAATCCTGTGGATACTTTGAGGTATGAATAAAAGAAATATAAATGGGAGGAAGAGCATGATTAAACTCGTGGACATCACAAAGTATTACTCAACCGGGTACGTAAAGACATTTGCCTTGCGGAACATCGACCTTGAGGTTAAGGAAGGAGAATTCGTGACTATCATGGGGCCTTCCGGAGCTGGAAAATCAACACTCCTGTACATTATCGGGATGCTGGATTCTCCTTCGAGTGGGGAATATTATTTTTATGATAGAAAAGTCCATATATTGACCGAGAAACAACTCACCGAGCTTCACAAAAATCATATCGGCTTTGTTTTCCAGAGCTATCATCTCATCGACGACCTTACGGTTTATGAGAACCTGGAAACCCCACTCTTGTATAAAAAGGTAAAAGGCTCAGAAAGAAAAGGGAAGGTGGCGGATATGCTGGACAGGTTTCGTATCGTGGCCAAAAAAGACCTCTTTCCCAACCAACTCTCAGGAGGACAGCAGCAGAAAGTCGCGGTGGCCAGGGCTGTCATTACAGAGCCCAGACTCATTCTTGCGGATGAGCCGACAGGTAACTTGAATACCAAAGAAGGCGAAGAGATTATGGAGCTATTCAAAGAACTGAATCAACACGGAACAACGATTCTTCAGGTCACGCATTCTGAGAAAAACGCCTCGTACAGCCGCCGGATCATTAACCTTCTGGACGGATGGATTGTAGACGAGTGAGTCAAAAAGATAGATTGCCAAATGAAATAAGATTTTATCAATCCCCTCTCAGCTTGAGAATTCAAAACGAAAACTGATGGGAGATTCAGTATGTCAATAGTACTGTAGGGAGGTTCAAAATGCTAACGCTAAAAAAATTCGCAAGTACTGTTTTTATTTTCTTGCTTTCCATTGGATTGCTAGCCCAGGAGACCAAAAAGTCTTTGTCCCTTGAAGACTGCATCCTGAAAGCCATGAGGGACAATCTGAATGTTGCCGTTGAGGTTTTAAGCCCGGAACTGGCTGATACCTCTATCTCTCTCGCCAAGGAAAGATTCCTGCCCAGCCTTTCTTTCGGTTATAGCCTCCAAAGCACAAACTCCCCCTCTTTTTCTTTTATTGAGGCCGATGAAACAGTTACCTCTGATTATTATGATTATGCGGCTAGGCTAACACAGATCATCCCGACAGGAGGGAGCTTTTCGATTACACTCTCTTCTTACAAAAGTGAAACAAACCAGAAATTTCAATCAGTCAATCCCCGGTTTGGAAGCACTTTGAGATTTTCCTTCACTCAGCCGCTTTTAAGGAATTTTGGGTTTAAGATCAATCGCAGCGAAATCATAATCGCCAGGAATAACTGGGAAATGTCCGAAAGTCAATTCAAGAGTGTTCTGATGGATACAGTCTATGAAGTGGAGAGCGCGTACTGGAATCTGGTCCACAGCAGAGAAGACCTGGATGTGAAAAAGCAGTCTTTAGAATTGGCCCGCGACCTGTTGAACAAAAATAAGAGGGAAGTGGAAGTCGGCACTCTCGCTCCCATTGAAATCCTGAGCGCTGAGTCTGAAGTCGCCACGCGTGAAGCCGATATCCTTCAGGCAGAAGCCATGGTCAGGAACAATGAGGATCAACTCAAAACAGTCATCAACCTGGCGGATGAAGAACAAGGTGTAGAAATAGAAATACTTCCTGTGGATAAACCCACTTTCACACGTAGGGAGGTGAGTTTTGAAGAGGCACTGGCCGCAGCCTTGCGCAAAAGGCCAGATTTGCAGGCCACCAAAGTGGACATAGAGAGTAAAGAACTCAATTTAAGTTATGCCAAGAATCAGCTTTTACCGGACCTGAGTCTCAACGCAAATTACTGGAGTCCGGGTATATCCGGAACTCAACTCATATATGACCCGAATGATCCCTTTGGCCCTCCGATCATGACCATTCCAGGCGGATCGTCTGCAGCTCTCAAGGATGCGCTTGGTTTGAAATACGAGAACTGGACAGTGAATCTCACGCTCAGTATCCCGCTCAACACTGTTTTCAGTCGTGCCCAACAGGCCCAGGCGAGGGTTGATCTCGAACAGACGACATTGAGACTCAAAAGTCAGGAGCAGCAGGTCATACTTGAGATTAAAAATGCCGTGCGAGCCGTTGAGACAGATTATAAGCGCGTCCAGGCATACAGAGTCGCCCGTGAGCTGGCGGAGAAGAAGCTGGAAGCCGAAGAGAAAAAATTGAAAGTCGGATTGACCACTAACTATGTTGTTCTTCAGTACCAGAGAGATTTAGCTAACGCGCGAAGTGCTGAACTCAGAGCCATCATCGACTATAATCTTTCGTTAGCACAGCTCGAAAGGGCTATGGGAACAAGCTTAGAGAAAAAGAACATCAAGCTTTCAATCTACCGGGAATAAAATATTTCCCTGAATTATTCATAGAATCCGCGACGTTTTATTCAAAACATATGAAGCCAAAACATCCATTTTGCTTATTTAATCTAGGTAATATATAATACCAAAAAATTTCATTCAACAAGAGGTAAGACATGAAACTAAAAAAGTTCTTTGTCGAGGAAATTCCACGCCGGAAATTTCTCGAAACAGGCATCAAGGGAGGGATCGCTCTTGCCGCAACACCCTCTCTGTTGACGCAGCTATTATCCTGCAAAAGTGCCCAGCCTCAGTTAAACTATGACAGAGTCATCGCACGAGCCCTTGAAAAGGGTGGAGAATTTGCGGATGTGTATGTAGAAAAAAGGATATCCCGGAGGATACTGATGGAGGAGTCCAAGTTCAAGAGCGCCGTTTTCGGGATAAGCCAGGGCGCAGGTGTGCGGGTCATATCCGGGGATAAAACCGGATTTGCCTACACGGATGAAATCACAGACGAGAAACTGATGAGAGCCGCAGAGATTGCTTCATTCGTCGCTGCAGAGGGCCAGCCAGTCGGCCCAGTCAATGTGAAAAAAGAAAGCCGGGAATCGTACGTGACGGTCAAACTCCCTCTTGAAAAAATTGCAGACGAGAAGAGAATCGATGTGATGAAACGAGCCAACCAGGCTGCATTGGATTATGATTCGAGAATTCAGATGACCTCAATCAGCTATTACGATGAAATCCGGGGACGAACCATTGCCAACAGCGAAGGACTTCTGCTGAGCGATGAGCTGCCTTTGCTGTTCTTTATCGTCCAGACTTTAGGAGTGGGAAACAACACCCGACATATGGGACGAGAGAGGCTCAGCCGCCATTCCGGCTTTGAAATGTTTGATGCCGTGACTCCTGAAGAAGTGGCGCGGACATGCGCCCGAGAATCCATCGCCATGCTCGAAGCCAAAGATGCTCCTGCGGGAATAATGGATGTGGTGATGCAGAATGGATGGGGGGGCGTACTCGTTCACGAGGCTGTGGGTCATCCTCTGGAAGGCGACATCATTGCCCGCAAAACCGGAGCGTTTACCGGGAAACTCGGGAAAAAAGTGGCCAGTGATGTTTTCACAATGGTTGATGACGGAACTCTGCCCAATTTCCGTGGAACAACAAATTTTGACGATGAGGGAACCCAGATGAGGCGGAATGTTTTGATCAAAGATGGTGTTCTCACGAAGTTCATGACCGATATCCTTTCGGCCAAACAGTTAAAGATGGAGCGTACAGGAAACGGGAGACGTGAAAGCTTCCGTTACCTCCCGATACCCCGGATGACAAACACGTTTATCGAAAAGGGCAAGGATAAGCCTGAAGATATTCTGGCTTCGACAAAAAATGGCTTGTATGTACAGAGTTTGAGCGGAGGAAGCGTCAATCCAGTCACAGGAATGTTCAATTTCACTTGCCGTGAAGCGTATTTGATCGAAAATGGTAAGAAAACCACTCCTGTGAAAGNNATAGACGCCGTTGGAGATGACCTCGATTTTGGTCCTGGAATCTGCGGGAAAGGCCAGGCCGCCGAAGTAACAGCCGGACAACCCACAGTCAGGATTCGCGGCATAAATGTGGGTGGAAGCAGAGCGAGAAGATGAGCGAAACGAATGAAA
>JABAOC010019453.1_pt2 | contig 11464 bp, 13 predicted proteins | sample 7062161 | NCBI WGS metagenome assembly JABAOC01 (sample SAMN14538625, study PRJNA623070) | marine sediment metagenome | biome: marine biome [ENVO:00000428]; feature: marine pelagic biome [ENVO:01000023]; material: deep marine sediment [ENVO:00002113] | place: India: Gulf of Khambhat ... | reverse complement strand
TATTACATCGAATTTTTTTTCTTTATATAACTTTAATATTTTTCTTTTTATCATATTTTCGATTTTTAATAAATCATAGTAGCTACTATAACCATTCAGTTTATGAATTATAATGTTTGATTTATTATATTTTAATCTTTTAGGTGTTTCAATATTTCCAATAATAATTTCAACATTATGTCCTCTATTTGAAAGAGAACTAGCTATATTATACAAAGCGATTTGACCTCCTCCGATATTTAAGCTAAGATCAAGCAAAGCAATATTCAAAGTTTCCAATGCATTTTCTAAGTTTTCATTATTAAAAAATATTTTTATTTTTCTAATTTAAATAAATTCTCTAAATATCTCAATAACCAATACGCAAGTGAATAATAAGAAAGTAAATAACATTATTTTTTTTAAACGACTTTTAATAAAAAAAATATGGTATTTTCCATTATCAAAAATATCGAATAATAATAAAATTAGAAATAACAGCAAAATTTCAGTTAAAACGTACAGTATTGTTTTGATTTCTATTATCATATATATGTCACATTTTTATTAACTTAATAATTAGATATATAAATCCTTATTTGTTATCCGTTTAAAATTTATACATTTAAAAAATTAGAAATATCTGAGACCTATATGTGTTTTTGCACGATTTTAATAAAAAAAGTATTTCTATTTTATTCTATAACTTTAATGTTGTATGTACGTGTCTCCCTATGATTATACATCATAATAAGCAATATACACATGTTGTAAAAAAATTATTAACAAATGATTTAAATAAATAATTTTTCAATGATTTTTCCATCAATATCTTTTGGTATTTCAATATTAAATAATTTTAAAATGGATGGAGTTACGTCCATAATATTTAGATCTTTTATTTTTCCTTTATATTTTATGTCTTTTCCATAAGACATAAAAATTCCATTCATTTTATGATTTCCGGTATGTGATTTTGGAGCGTCTGATAAATACTCCCTATTATTTAATGATGGTAACACGCTGATTTCAAAATTATTTAAATAGAACATAATATTTGGGGCATATTTTACATATTTTCCAACATATATCTCTTTAGGAGATATAAATTTAACATCTATATCATATTTATTAAGTGAATATTTTAACTCCCTTTTTATTCTATCACATATATTATTCTTGTTTATATTTTTTTTATTTATTAAACTTTCATTCAAAAAAATCATACCTTGCCCAGAAGTAGAAATTGGCATAAAAGCGATAGTTTTATCCATATTTATTTCTGATATTATAGATTTATATTTTTCTAGTCTTGGAGAAATATTTTTTGATTTTAGATAAATTACTATTTTTGATTGTATAAATGGGAAATATTTTTTTAAAAAATCATTAAAAAGTAACTTGATTCTTGAGATATAATTGGTTTTTTTAACTAGATATCCCTTTTTTTCTAACCATACATTATTATAAAAATTCTTAGTGTGTTTACCAAAACCATGATCTGATACTATAATTAGATTTCCAACATCTAATATTGTATCAATTATATTACCAATAATTAAATCAACTATTTCCCATATCTCAATAAACTTTTCATAATAAATTTTCGAATTTATTACATCGTATTGTGGGTGATTTTTATCAATGTGCTTATAAATAAAATGTTGAGCCAAATCAGTTGCAGAGATAACCATTATTATAATGTCATATTTAGATTTTAATAGATAGTTAATCATTTTTTCATTTTGATATAATAAATCTTTGCATTCATTAAAAAATTTATTGGGGTCGTCAAGATATTCTTCATTCATAAATGGTATGTCTATCTTATAATTTGGAAACATTTTTCTGATTACATTTTTTATATTTTCCGGATAGAAAATTTCGTCGTCGGGATCGCTCCCTAAACCAGAAATCATTATACCATTTATATTATAGGGGGGAAATAGAAATGGATAATTTACCACTGCGATTTTATTTTTTCCATTATTTAGATAATCCCACAGTGGTTTATTTTTTTGTATATCTTTTGATGTCATTACTGAATATTTTAGATTATTTTTTGAAGTTAGATTAAATACATCATATACGCCTGTCTTTCCTGGGTTCTTTCCAGTTGCTAGAGATGTCCATGCAGGACATGTTATTGGTGGAAAGGTACTAATTAAAGTACCATACGCACCCTCTTGGATAATTTTTTTACAATTATTTAAATGACCTTCATCTATCATTGGAAGTAATAAATCAAATGTTGCCCCATCGAGTCCTAGTAAAAATAATTTTGTCATTCGTTTCCTCATCCGCAAGATTATTTATATTTATTATAAATTTTATGCCAATTATTTAAATCAAGTGCTTTATTAAAATATTTTTCATTCACATATCCTTCCTCTATATTTTTTATAATGTTGTTATATTCAGGATTTGTTTGTGTAAATGTTTCTTTCGAATAATATCTGAATGTTGTAGTAATTGTATTATATTCGCTTATTGTTGATATATTATAAGGTACATTTGGATATACTACTGTACGATTGTTTTGTAAGATATAATATCCTGTAACAGAACTTTGACCTAGTTCTGCTATTTGGCCATATCCGTATTTTGATAAATAATCATTATATTCTAGATATTCATCAGGTGGGTACATAAATGGTGTGTTGCTGTATTTTGTTAGTGGTAATACTAATGTGAAAAAAAATATTAAAATCAATAGTAGTGTTTTTAAATGATTAACCAGTACATTATTTGTTATTTCCTTAGTAATAAACCAAGAAGAAATTATAGAAAATACGATGAAAATATGTAAAAATCCCCTATCAATGAATTCTCCAGTCCAAAGCCCTGTTGGAAATATAATGAAACAACTTATTAACCAAGTAGATAATAATAATGTTTTTCTATTTATTTTATTTTTAATTGATATATATATTGTTAATATTATACTTATTAACGTGTATAGAAAAGATGATGCTGTTCTAGTTAATATTATTGGATAATATGATTCTGTATAACCACTAATAAATTTTACTCCTTCTCGTATTGGATTTGGTTGAAGAACATATCTATTAATAGTAAATTGAATTGTATTTATAATATAAGTAATGTTATGTTCTGTATATACACTCCATATTATCCAGATTATTGTGCAAGATATTGACATTAAAAACATTTTATATATAAAATTATTTTCAAATATATGATCATCAATATATTTCTTTATGGAGTTAAATATGTATGTTTTTTGGATGATGAATAAAAAAAGTGTTATTAGTATTAGATTTAAAGATACAAGTGCAGAAGAAAATGAATGAATTATTACTAATCCAAAATATGAAATTAATAGAATTATACTAGAATAAAATATGGATTTTTGATAATTATCATAAATAAAAAAATACCATATCAGAAAATATATGAATATTTGATATGATAAACCTAAACTCTGTCTATTGAAGTGGAATACGTGATTCATCCAATTACCAGACATATATGCTATGATAGATATTAAAGCTGCTTTTTCATTTATTAATAAATATTTTGTAAACGTGTATAAAAAAATTAAGGCTAGTAAAGGTATAATAAATTGAAAAAGCTCTGCCACATTAATAAGATCCATTGAGGATAGGATACTGAACTGTGCAGATAGCAAAGATAAGGCTGGAGTTATATCTGAATGGCCCCAACCAATATTGCCATTATTTAGCACATATAATAACTCGCCTAAAAAAATATATGTATCTGTATATATTTTATTTTTATATAAAAGGATGGGGACAACGTATGTGTAATAAAATAAAAGAAAAAGTGTTAATAACATATTTTGTTTAATTTGAGAGTTACTATATATATTAAAAGATATTATAAATATTGTGGTTATGAATCCTACCCAATATATCGTTGGAGAATGAATTAAATGAAAATATGGATCTGGTGATGCCATATTTATCGTTGAAAAGTAAGGAATTTGTAAAAAAGCAACACATATTAATATTAAAGGGATGATATTTTTTTTTAGTTCTTTTAATGTGTTTTTAAATCTGTTATTTTCTTTCTGCATTAAACCCCTCCATATTTCATTTTATAGGTTATCACTTCAATATTTCATAATAAATATTTTCATATTGAGTTGCTATCTCCCTCCAGTCACATACATCCTTAGGTATTTTTATTGCCTTTAAGGATAATGAATTATGTATACTGTAGGCGAAACTTTCAGGATGATTGGCTTTAGCAGTAAATCCATTTTCATTTGGTTTTATCCTAAATCTGAGAGCTCCTATATCAGAGCCAACGACTGGTTTATGTCTGGCCCAGGCTTCGCTTGCCACTATTGAGAATGCTTCAACAAAATCATAGCAGCTAGGAATAACTACGACGGATGATGCATCGTATGCACTAATTTTCATTTTTTCGTCAATTCTACCTGTTAGAGTTATATTATTTTCTAATTCATATTTTTTAATTAATTTTTCAATGTAGTTATAATATACATTTTTTGAGCCAACAATAACTCCGTGAATGTTATCATTTTTTTTAACAAGCATATTAATAGCTTCAATAAAAATTTGGGGCCCTTTTAATGGATCAATTCTACCCACATATAAAATTAATTTTTTGTCTCTTAGTTTATACTTGCTAAAAAAAAGATCCGGATTAAACTTGTCTGAAAAATAATATTCAGGTAATCCATTTGGTATGTAGATGACTTTTTTATTAAAATACCGTATTTTTCTATAATCCGCTTCATTAAGTACATGAACCTTGTTGGATAACTTAGCCAATAAACCGACTAATAAATCAACGAGCAAGTTAATTATTTTCAAACCAAAGATTGGTTGAGACAATCCATCAAAAAAAGTCAATACAGTAACTATTATAGGTTTTCTTAGCATAATAGACAGATATCCTATTAATAAAGCAAAAGATAAGTTGGGTGAATGAATGTGTATTACATCGTTAGTTTTTATTTGATTAATTATCTCAATTATGTTTCTAGGTATAATTAGTCTATAATTTAAAATAAAGGAAGGTATTTCAATTATTTTAAAATTGGATACTTTTGAGTTTTTTAGAGATTTATTATTCGTTGATGAAATTACTGTTACATTATGATCCATGTTAGAAAGTGTACTAGATAGATGATATACTACGGCTTCAAGTCCACCAAATATTGTTGGTTTATAGTTACTAACTTGCAATATTTTCATATTTTTCGCCCTCGATTAATTGATTTATACATATCATCATTAATTTTTTAGCTCTTTCCCATGTCATCTTTAAAGATGTTGTTCTTGCTAAATCTAATTTTTCTTTGATTAATTCTTTGTTTCGATATACATATTTCATAGCATCAAAATATTCTCTTTTATTATTTGCTAAGAAAAGGATTTTTCTATTATAATGGGCNNATTATTGGAACCATTTGAGATGCATATTCCAAAAGTTTGTTTGGGGCAGAATAATATGCTGTTGGATTCTTAACATTAAAAGGTATTGTACCAATATCTAATGCTGCCATGTACTCTGGGACTTTTTCATATGGTATAAAATCCATCCAATTAGTGATCTTATATATATTGTTCTCTATGAGCCAATTATTTACTTTTTCATCATAATTGGTGTGAAGACTTTTTCCAACAAGTAGTAATTTTATTGGAATGCCTATATCGTGTATTTTTTTTATCGATTTAATTAATGGCTCAAAATCACACCAAAACTCAATACTACCAATATATCCCACTATGAAATCATCTTCTGAATAACCTAGATTCTTTCTAATTTTTCGTTGATCTTTAATATCAAAAAAATGTTCAGATATCCCATTTGGTATATAGGAAACACTCTTAGCTCCAATATTTTTAGAATAGTTAACCAAACCTGCTGAAACTGTTGTGATTTTATCTGTTTTTTTTAATAAATATTTGAATATAGCTTCAAAGCCACCTGTTATCATTTTTCCTGGTATTGTATTTATATTTGTTATGTATCCTGAAGCACTTGTAGGGTAATAGTCTGGTACATCAAATATAGTTGGAATATTCATATTATTTATTTTATTAATTATATAGTAAAGTAAAGGGCTGGCAAAATTTGAGAATATTAAGATATCTATTTCCTTATCAGATATTATTTTTCTTAAAGTGGTTGTATGTTTGATTCCATTTAATGTATAATACATGGCTAAATTTTTTAATTTGATATGATCAATGTTATATATTTGTGTTTTTGTGGGTATATTTTTTTTATTAAATATGTTGTTGTTTAAAACATGAACATTATAATTGGTTGAATCATTAATTCGTTCGAAGATTTGATTATATCTCTGAGGAAATGGATGGCCAATATAATCGCTACTTGGAATTAGCAGTATATTTATCATTTCATTTTCACGTTATTGATTTTCCTTTTTATTTTTTATATGTATCTAAATTTTTCTTTAGATATGTAAGGTATTTTTTCTATTATCAAATTTGCGAATTTCCTGTTTTGATTTATATATTTAAATAGTTTTGAAAATATTTTATCACCATAAATTCTATACTCTATATTATAATTATAATCATTTGTCCAATCTGATATATATGATTCAAAACCTCTTGTCCAACTGTAATATTTTATATTATTTTCAATTGATTTTTTAATGTGATAATATTCACAAATTCTTCCTATTCCAAATTTATTATATTCTGGATTAAAACCAGATTGATATGCATAAGTTATATTCTTGAAATTATAAGAGTATTCTGAAGCTATAGGTGTTCCATCCAAAACGAGAAACCCGAGATTCAACCATCCTTTTTCGTAAAAATATTTTGCTATTAATGAGTGAAATTTTCTTTTACTCTTATCAAAAAAATATCCACTTAAATTTTTATCTTTATATCTATCATTATGTAATTTATATAAGGTATTCATTGACTTCTTTATAGAATTATTATCTTGATGNNCTTGATGATTTGTATATTCTAGTTTGCCTAATTTATTTAATTTATTAATTCTATAATTAATATTTTTTCTTAATTTCTTTTTTATATTTTTATTGAATATTTCTATATTATTTGGCAATTCTAAATATGGACATTTTGTCGTATACCTTATATTAATTTTATAATCATTATCCTTTAATAATGTTGTTGATATTATGGATTTATCTGGCACATCTTTAAAAATTATAAAATGGTAATCTAAATTTGATAATATGTTTTCTATGATTTTTTTTATTACGATTTCATGATCTTTTATAATAATAAAATTATTAAAATCAGAATCTGGAACACCTATAAATTCTATTTTTTTAATATTTTGATAATATAGCTTATATTCCGTTTTCATCAGAGGAGCTATTCCAATTAATTCATCATTTTTTTTAATTGTTAATATATTTAAGATATTATTTTTTCCAAATATATTCCACCAAGAATATATCCACTCCCAGGTTGAAAATACATCCACGTTTGATAAATTAACGAGTTTATTCCACTCCTTTCTTAACTCAATGAATCCATCTAAATTATGTATGACATTTATTTCATACAATTATTATCTTCTCCATTCACCATTTTAATGCATTCTGAAATCGTAAGATATTTTACATTCTTTCTATATGCCACATGTTCGAACAAATCTTCTAATTTATCCCAATCATTTTTCTCATCTATTTGCCATGAGTGCCCAAATATATGAAAAATTCCTCCTTTTTTAATCATTATATCGAATATTTCTTTTCCTAATATATTCCATTGCTTAATTATATAGGGCCTAAATGTATATTTATTATTGAAATTATATAATCTAAAAAAAGCCTTTATATCTTTATATGCATGTGGATATGACCATAATGTGACATTCATTTCAAATGGATCAAATACGGTAGAAAAATAAAATGGTTTAGTTGTTCTGCTGCATAAATATCCACTATTTTTTACAATCTCTTTATGAATGGAATCATATTTTCCTTTAGGGTAAGCAAATGCAGTGACTTCTTTGTTCAATATATTTTCGAGAATATATTTTGATCCTTCAATTTCTTTTTTAGCGGTATTATCATTCACTTGCGTTAAATTTACATGATTTAATGTGTGTGCTCCTATTTCATGTATTGTTGAGATATCTAAAATATTTTTTTTAGATATTTTTTTATCGATCCAACTAGTTATGACAAAAAAAGTTCCTTTTAAATTATACTTATCTAATAAATTAATAATATTCATGTCTAATTCTGATGTATCATCCCAACTTGTTATAACATAAATCATATGATTCATTTTTTTCACTATTTAATATTTGCTCTATATATTCTATATTCCATTCTCTTAAATAATAGTGCCATAATTCCTACGGTAAATGAAAACATACCAAACATAAGTAAGAATAATATTATTAAATAAGAAAATATTTCATTGTTGTTTGGTATGTTATTGAATAATAAATTAATTAACATCACGAATGCTGGTATTATTATAACGGTTCCAATTGTAGAAAAAATTATAACTGGATTATATTTCATTGCTAATTTAAATATTGAAGACAATATTATGAAACCGTCTTTAAATGGTTGTAATTTTTGTATTCCTATTCTTTCATAATAATTGATTGGTACTTCTTTTAATTCACCAAATCTTACGGCTTGTGATGCTATTTCTACCTCTACATCAAAACCCTGCGTTTCAAATATCATTTCTTTAGCAAAATCAGTTCTTAAAACGTACATTCCCGAACATACATCTGAAATTTTTGTATTGAATAATAGGTTGAATATTTTATTTATCAACCAATTTCCCAATCTATTTAATTTTGGAATATTGGTTCTACTTAGTACTCTTGCGCCTATTACTTCATGGTGATTATGTAAATATGGTAATAAAAATTCTATCTCATTTGGATCATACGTATTATCTCCGTCCATTATCGCAATATAAGGAGTTAAAACATTTTCAATAGCAGTTTTTATAGCTCCAGTTTTTCCTCTACCATTTTGTCTCATAATTTTTACATTATGGTTTTTTACAATATTATATGTATTATCAATAGAATTCCCATCAACAACCAGTATTTTTTCATAGCCGGAGTTTTTAATATTATTAATTACTATCCCAATAGCATTTTCTTCATTTAAAACTGGAATTATCACTGTTACGTCGCTTTTATCAATAAATGATGTATCCTCCTCTTGGTCAAAAGAAGATTTTAACAGATCATTTTGTACCATTTTTTCCTCAACTCACTATGAACCACAACTGATTCCAGGGGGCATATTTTTTATTATTATATCTATATCCAAAAACGTATGATTCGTATTCTTCTTCATACGTCCATAATTCTACTATCAATCTAAACGGTTTGTTATCAAGTGATTTTATATCAGTGACTATTTCATTTTTGTTAATTTTAATAAAATTTATATGTGTAAAGTTATCTAAATGAGTTGTTTGCCTTATACTCCAGTTTAATGGCATATTTATACTCTGTTTTTTTTCTAACCTAATATTCTCTTCATAAATTATAGGTTGTTGACTTGGCCTACAATCAATTGAGTCAGGCGTACTCATCGTCGAATTTAAAATTTTAATTTTTATTGAAATGTTTTTTGATTCTGAAAATTCGTTTGACACGTAGATAAAGTTAGACATTGTTTCACTAAGACCTATTGTACCTTCTAAATTACCATAAAAGTCACCGATTATTTTGTTGTCGTTTAGAATTCCTAAAGTAATGTGTGGAGTGGTTTCAATCTCTTGAGCAAAATTTTGATACAAAAAAAACCAGCCTCCAATTAAGATAACAGAGATTAACACTGGTTTAATTTGCTCCATTATATAAATACCTCCAACATAGGTAGTTAAATTATTGTATGGCAGTTTTAATAGTTTTTTATTTACGGTAAATACAAAATAATCTTGCATAAAGGAATATTATTAATAGCAATTTTTTTAATAAATACGGTTTTTGGGGTTTAATTTACATTATTCATAACTCTGAGTAATTGAGTTAATCTTTATCAATGAAATTCATCTATCTCGATTTTATCTATATTGTCTCTTCACATATATTTGATCTTTTATAATTATGAAATGATATGTATTATTACTTTTATTAATTTTATAAAATTGAAAATATATGCAGATTAGTAATCTTATAAATATTTGGGTTTAATACGAATTCTTGTTTATTATTTTAGTTACAAAATATAATTACGTGAATGATCGGTTTTTTATAAAAAAATGTGCTAGTACTATTGCCATGAAATCGAATTTTTATGCCATTCTCACTTTAACTTACATAAGTATACTAGTAATTGGACTAAGTTTGGGTTACTACTATGAACATACAATATCATCAAAAGAGGAAAAAATATACTTGAACCAAATAACTCTATTAAATGAATCCATTAATAACCAGAAAGAAAATATTGCAAAACTAAACATAACTGTGGAGGAATTGAATAAAATAAACTCTGATTTGATGTATGATTTAAAAAATAAAAGTGACCTAATTATGAATTATACGGTTCTTCTCGAGAATTATGAAAAAAAAATTGATGCGCCATATGGGTATCAAAGAATATCTATGTTTGGATTTAATTTGATTATCCCTAAAAATAGTACAATAACATTAAATGGCCTCTACGAAAGCAGGGCATCAAATGACTCTGGCATACTTCATGTTTTAAGTTATGATGAATCTACACGCATTTTCTTCTCCTGGGAGAATTCTGCATCAGCACCTCCAATAGATGCTAAACTTGATGAAGCTAAGTTTTTTTATACATACATGATGATTAATGGTAGTAGTAGATATCAAGAATATATTAAAAATTATAATGTGAAATACGATGTTTTCAAGATCAAAGATATTGAAGAAATAAGGCAAGTTATAATAGCATCATGGATAAGCGATGATTACTCTAGATTATATTATATGGATGTGCAAATAGGTGATCAGTCAGTTGTAGATTTTTTCAACCTTCTAATCAACTATTTTGATGAAACAAATTGAAAAAAACGACAATTACTCTCATATAGTGAGAGTAATTGTTATATTTTTGGATGAGTAATAATTCCCGCGAAGTGGTTCATTTGGCTAAAGAATTAAAATTATTAGAAAGAATAAAACTGAAACTTCAAGGTCACATATATCTATATGAAGAAAAGAAAGATGGTTGGAAGCAGCCAATGCCAATTTACTTAATAGAATGTCCTATTCATGGTCTAGTAGAGTCTCACCCTCAAGGATTTGATAATCACTTAACGTGCCCATTGTGTATAAAGGAAGGCATCCCTGAAATTACAGTAAATAATACCTGAAAATGCGTCGGCATACACGAATTTATCTCACAAATTACATCTAGATTGAAATACTTCTAATCGTGTTGAGTTATGCACATACGCCAACACAAGAATATGATAAAAATGGATTTAACTAAGATTGAACAAACAAGACTGCTTACAGTAGCCGCGTTGATAATAGCTTCTCTAGCATTAGG
>JABAOC010033800.1_pt9 | contig 11468 bp, 10 predicted proteins | sample 7062161 | NCBI WGS metagenome assembly JABAOC01 (sample SAMN14538625, study PRJNA623070) | marine sediment metagenome | biome: marine biome [ENVO:00000428]; feature: marine pelagic biome [ENVO:01000023]; material: deep marine sediment [ENVO:00002113] | place: India: Gulf of Khambhat ... | reverse complement strand
CGACTCTCTGGAGTTCACCGAGCGCGTCACGCGCGAGATGGCGATCGAGGGATGGAAGGCCGCACTCGATCTTTCCCGCGAGAAGGGACCGGCTCCGATCATGAACGAGCGCTTCACGGTCACCGAGGACATGCTTCGTCTGCGTCCGAAGATGAAAGCCGACGGCTACAAGGCCGGGGACGAGGTCGAGGGACGGGTTCTGCACGCGCGTTACAGCCGCTACATGCAGCGCATCGCCGAAGTCGAGCCAGAGCTCGTCGAGGGGCTTGCCAACGAAGGCGCGCGCTTCACGCACCACACCTCGATCGCGCCCACGGGCACGATCTCGCTGGCGCTTGCGAACAACGCCAGCAACGGCATCGAGCCGAGCTTCGCGCATCACTACTCTCGCAACGTCATCCGCGAGGGCAAGAAGACCAAGGAGAAGGTCGACGTGTACTCCTTCGAGATGCTCGCCTACCGGGAGCTCGTCAATGCGGACTCATTGGAGGATGGCGTCGGCGTGGATACTCTCCCGGAGTATTTCGTCACGGCCGAGGACATCACGCCGAGGCAGCACGTGGACGTCCAGGCGGCCGCCCAGAGATGGGTCGACTCTTCCATATCGAAGACGGCGAACGTGCCCACCGATTATCCCTACGAGGACTTCAAGGACATTTACAGCTACGCCCATTCGAAGGGCCTGAAAGGTTGCACGACCTTCCGTTTCAACCCACAGGCCTTTCAGGGAGTCCTCGTAAAGGAGAAGGATCTGGCGAACACCACGTATCGCTTTACCCTCGAGGACGGCAGTGTCGTCGAGGTCAAGGGTAATGAGGAAATCGAATACGACGGCGAAATCCACAGCGCCGCGAATCTCTACGACGCCATCAAGGAAGGCTATTACGGAAAATTCTGAAACAAAGAGCGAAGTGTCATGGCAATTAAGATAGACAAGCAAATCGTCGAGTATGAGGTAACCACGACCGCTAAGAGCGAAGTCGCGGAAGGCGCCGAGCCCACCTCCGCTGAGCCGCCCGTGCGTTCCAGCGCGGTGCCGAAAAGCGCCGAGGTCATCCAGATGCACGAACGGGTCGAGCGCCCGGAGATGCTCGTAGGCTCGACCTACAAGATCAAGACGCCCCTCTCGGACCACGCCCTGTACGTGACCATCAACGACATCATCCTGAACTCCGGGACCGAGCACGAGCAGCGACGCCCCTTCGAAGTGTTCATCAACTCCAAGAACATGGAGCACTTCCAGTGGATCGTGGCGCTCACCCGCATCATCTCCGCGGTCTTCAGAAAAGGCGGTGACGTCACCTTTCTGGTCGAGGAGCTGCGCTCGGTATTCGATCCGCGCGGCGGATATTTCAAGAAGGGCGGGAAATACATGCCATCGCTCGTCGCGGAGCTCGGCGACGCCATCGATTCACATCTGCGCAGCATCGGTCTCATTACCGGAGAGCCGCTCGATGAGCAACAGCAGCAATACCTCGAGCAGACACGCGCACGCCTGGAGGCGGAAAGCGCCGCCCGTGACGTGCCGGCGGAGCTGGGATTTCCCGAGTACGCGGCCTTCTGTCAGCACTGCCATGCCAAGGCGGTGATCCAGGCCGACGGCTGCCTGACCTGTCTGAACTGCGGCGACTCGAAATGCGGATAACGGCGGCGCAACCGGAGGTGACAACGTAGCGACGCGACATATCGCACGAATTTTCTACCACGCCTTCATGTGGAGGCCGTGACGGGCGCCGAGAGGGAAGTCGGCACTGGCTCGTCGTACGCCGATACTGCGCAGCAGCATCCGCGTGCGACGAGCTTTTTTTGTGCATGCACACGAAACCGAACTTCATAGAGCACCGCGCACAGCTGCAAACCGCCTGCCGGCGCTGGATCGCCCTCGACGCGATCGCGCTCGATACCGAGTTCGAACGCACTCGCACCTACTATCCGCGCCCTGCCCTGATTCAGATCTTCGACGCCGAACGCGTGACGATCATCGATCCGCTCGGCATCGACGATTTCGCGCCGCTCGCGGAGCTGCTCCAATGCCCCGGCANNTGACATCGAGATCCTGGAGCAGCTGGCCGGTGTCACGCCGAACCCTGTTTTCGACACCCAGCTGGCCGCCGCTTTCGCCGGGCACGGTTTCTCGCTCGGCTACCGCACGCTCGTGGAGAGGCTGCTTGGAGAGCGAATCGCCAAAGACGAGACCCGCTCCGATTGGCTGAAGCGTCCGTTGAGCGACGCTCAGATAGCCTATGCGGCCCTCGACGTCCTGCACCTGCTGCCCATGTACCGGATATTGAAAAATACGCTGGTCGAGCTCGGTCGCGAGGCCTGGCTGCGCGAGGAAATCGAACGCATCCAGCGTCGGCGCGACGCCGATCGCGACCCGCGGCGCGCTTACCAGCGCATTCGCAGCGCCGGGCGCCTCGATGCCACTGAACGGGCGGCGCTGCGCGAGCTCGCCGCTTGGCGCGAGCTGGAGGCGCGCAAACGCGACGTGCCGCGCCAGGCGATCCTCGACGACGCGGTGATGATAGACCTGGCGGCGGCGCTGCCCGCCGACGAGAGCGCACTGGCGGCGATCCCGGCACTTGCGCAAGCGGCACGCTCGCGTTACGCGGACTCACTGCTCGAGCGCGTGGCTCGGGCGCGCAGCGCGCCCGCGGATGCCGAGCCGTCGACGGAATCAGCGATGGAACCCCGTTACACGCCCCGACTCAAGGTGTTAAAGCAGATCGTGCGCGAGCAGGCCGAGGCCCTTGGCATACCAGCGCCCCTGCTGGCGCAGTCGCGCATCCTGGAATCCCTGGTCCAGGCAGCGGCATCCGGCAAAGCCGCGCTACCCGAAGAGCTGCGAGGCTGGCGGCAGGCGATCATCGGCACGCCGCTGCTGCGCGCTCTCGAAACCATGGACGATCAAACCTGAGGCCTGCTTCAGGCGCAGGCGGCGAGGCGTTCCCCGATCAGCTGATCGCCTTCGAGCGCGACGATCCGCACGTGCTCGATGCCGCCGTCAGCAGTCCCCTCTCCGAGCTCTATGCGCAGATAATTGTCGGTCCAACCAGCGAGCTGCGTTCGACTTCCGCGTCGCGAGGTTTCCAGCAGCACGGGCAGAGTCCTACCGACGTGGTGCTCGCGAAACGCGCGCTGCTTGTCCCGCATGAGTCGTTTGAGCGCGCGCGTGCGACGCTTCTTGACCTCTCCGGGAATCTGATCTCCGTAGCTTTCCGCTTCCGATCCAGGCCGCACCGAGTAAGTGAAGGGGTGCAGGTAGGTGATCGGCAGCTCGGCGAGACAGTCGAAAGTTTCCTGGAAGTGGGCATCGCTCTCTCCCGGGAACCCGCAAATCACGTCCGTACCGATACCGCAATCGGGAATTGCCTCCGCGATCTGGCCAATGAGGCGCGAGAACTGCTCGGCCGTGTAGCGCCTTTTCATGCGCGAGAGTATGGCGTTGCTCGCGCTCTGCAGCGGAATATGAAAATGCCTGGCAAACTTATCGTGACCAGCCATGAGCGCGATCAGCTCATCGGTAATCGACGCAGGCTCGATAGAGCTCAAGCGAAAGCGTGCGAGTCCCGGCGTCGCGAGAATCTCGCGCACGAGATCCGCGAGCGAGCATTGCCTGTGCGCAAGGTCCAGGCCGTAGTCACCGAGATGCACCCCGGTCAGCACGATCTCCTCGTAGCCGGCCGCCACCAGCTCACGCACCTGGCCCAGAACGCTCTCCGGCGAGCGACTTCTCGATACTCCGCGGGTCTGGGGAACGATGCAGAAGCTGCACGACTCGTTACAGCCTTCCTGCACCTTAACGAAGGCACGGCTGTGCTCCATCATCTCGGTAATGGGCACGTCCACGAACTCGCTGGCCTCGGCGATCGGTGACACCGCGATCTGCACCTCGCCGGCGCTCAGACTGCCCATTTTGTATGCAATGTCGCCGCGCTCGGCGGCGCCGACAACGAGCTGCACGCCCGGCAGCTCGGCAATCTCACGCGGAGCGCGCTGAGCGTAGCAGCCTGTCACGACAATGGCGGACTCCGGCCTTTCGGCGTGGATACGCCGGATGGCCTTGCGGCAGGTGGCGTCTGCCCGGGCCGTCACGCTGCAGGTGTTGACCACATAGACGTCGGCATGCTCGCGAAACGGCACGCTGCGCCAGCCACCATATGTGTCGAGCAGCGTGCGGATCGTCTCGGTGTCGTACTGGTTGAGACGGCAGCCGAAGGTGCAGAAAGCGACGCTTTTCAACTGAATTCCCTGGATACGAAGCCGCACTCGAAAGCCGGCGCCTGATTCTATAGAGCCGTCCGCCGGTGCGCCAGAGTGCGACTTTGCGCTAACATCACCGCCGGGTGGGCATCCGGCATCTGCAGCCGGTGGGAAATTCCATGCTTGCGGAGAAGGTCGGCAAGTACGAGCTCGTCGAGCGCCTTGCGAGCGGCAGCATGGGCACGGTGTACTCGGCCCACGATCCGTTCACTAACCGGCTGGTGGCGATCAAGGTCGCGCATCCGCAGCACGCGGAGCACACCACCAATGCGCGCAAGTTTCGCAAGCTGTTCTTCAACGAGGCCCATGCAGCCGGCATGCTCGATCACCCGAATATCCTTCAAGTATTCGACGCCGACATGGACGGAGACTGCTGCTACCTGGTGATGGAGCTCGTCGAAGATGGCGATACGCTCGAGCCTTATTGCAGCCCCGACAGGCTGCTCTCAGTGCCGGAGGTGGTCGGCATCGTCTACAAAACCGCCAAGGCTCTGGATTATGCCCATCGCCAGGGCGTCATTCATCGCGACATCAAGCCTGGCAACATCCTTCTGACACAGGATCGCGACGTCAAGCTTGCCGATTTCAGCGTCGCCATGATCACGCGCGCCGACGCCATGCAGACGCAGTTCATCGGAGTCCTGGGCTCGCCCTTGTACATGTCGCCCGAGCAATTCAACGAAGAAGCCATTACCGGGCAGAGCGACATATTCTCCCTGGGAACCGTCATGTATCAGCTGCTGACCGGCTCCCATCCCTTTCAGGCAGAGAGTCTGTTCGCCATCAACCAGAAAATATCCAGTGCCGAGCCGCGCCCGCTCGGCGAATTCCGCAGCGACCTGCCGCAGGAGCTCAGCTACACGTTGGGACGCATGCTGAAGAAGAATCCGAGCGAGCGCTACGCCAGCGGGCTCGACCTGGCGGCGGACCTGGCCGTGATATTCGAAGACCTGGATGCCGTCGCCGACGAGGACGGATTACGCGAGAAGTTCGCCACCATCAAGAGCCTTGGATTCTTCAAAGGTTTCTCCGACGCAGACATCTGGGAGCTGATTCGCGCCTGCGCCTGGCAGACCTACTCGCCCGGCCAGTCGATCATCCGCGAGGGCGATATGGACCACTCCTTCTATATCGTGCTGTCCGGCGTGGTCATCATCGAGAAAGAAGGCAGCGTCGTGAACGTACTTCAGGAAGGCGACTGCTTCGGTGAGATGGGATATCTCAGCCGCGCGCGGCGCATCGCCAGCGCCATTGCGCGCACCGATGTCTCACTGATGAAGGTCAACGACTCCACTATCGATCGCGCCGCCGAAGACACTCAGCTGCGCTTCCACCGGGCGTTCGTGCGCACGCTGATCGAGCGGCTCACCGACGCCACTTCCCTTCTCTCCCAGCTGCGTCGGGTGTGAGTCGCACTCGATGACCGAGGCCCGCCAGCTCGACGTCGAGGGGCTGCGCTTCGGCGGCGTGGGCCCCGTGGACCTGTGGCTGGCGCCCCGCGAGTGCCTGGCGCTCGGCGGCCCATCCGGCGCCGGCAAAAGCCGGTTGCTGCGCGCCATCGCCGACCTGGACGTGCACGAAGGACGGGTCGCCTGCCAGGGCACCACCGCCGAGGCGCTCGAGCCCTCGGAGTGGCGCCGTCGGGTCGGCATGCTGGCGGCGGACAGCCGCTGGTGGCGGGATCGCGTCGATGAGCATTTTGCAGCACCGCCGGCGGGCGAGATGCTCGAGGCACTGGCCCTCGACGAGGCGCTGCTGCGCGCGCCGGTGGCAAAGCTCTCCAGCGGCGAACGACAGCGGTTCGCGCTGCTGCGCCTGCTTGCCAATCACCCACGGGTGCTGCTGCTCGACGAGCCCACGGCCAATCTCGATCCGGACAACGCCTTACGGGTCGAGCACCTGATCGCGGACTACCGGCGGAGCGAAGGGGCGGCGGTCCTGTGGGTAAGCCACGACCCGCAGCAAATGCGCCGCGTGGCCGACCGTCGCCTGCGGCTCGAGGGTGGTCGGCTGGTGCAAGCGCCGGACACCGAGCCGATCGGGGACGCGCCGCGATGATTCTTCTCGGCCCCCTGGAGCTGGCGCTGGCCGCGCTCCTCGTGCTCGGCTCGGCGGCGCTGGCGTTTGCCCTCAGGCTTGGTCTCACGGCGAGCCTTCTCATCGCCGGCACGCGCATGGTGGTGCAGCTGCTGCTGGTCGGCCTGATTCTGAAGGTGGTGTTCGACCGCGTCGATCTCACCTGGATCGGCATCATCGCGCTGGTGATGCTGATCGTAGCGGGCTACGAGAGCGCCGCGCGCCAGAAACGCCGACTGGCCGGCGCGTGGAGCATCGGCATCGGCGTGGCGGCCATGTTCCTGTCGACCTTCACGGTCACGGTCCTGACCCTGGTGGTCATTCTCGGGCCCTCGCCGTGGTACACGCCCCAATACGCCATCCCGTTGCTCGGCATGCTGCTCGGCAACACCATGACCGGCGTGGCGCTGGGGCTCGATCGGCTCACCCAGACCCTGTGGGTCCAGCGCGACGCCGTCGAGGCCCGCCTCATGCTCGGCCACACCTGGCGCGAAGCGGTGACCGATATCCGTCGCGACTGCATGCGTGCCGGCCTGATCCCGACGCTGAATGCCATGGCGGCGGCGGGCATCGTCAGCCTGCCGGGCATGATGACCGGCCAGATCCTTGCCGGTGCACCGCCCGTCGAGGCGGTCAAGTACCAGATTCTCATCATGTGCCTGATCATGGGGGCCACCACCGGCGGCACGGCGTTCGCCGTTCAGGTGGCCTGCCGGCGCCTCTTCGACGCCCGGGAGCGCCTGCGCCTGGACCGCCTGCGAGCTCCCTGACGAACCCGGGTCTTGTCAGTAAGCGTCGAATAACAAAAGGATTTTTTATGTTTTCCGGGGTCAATCAGAGGGCGGCATTGGAGACCCAATCGCGCTAACATAAGGCCATTGGCTCGAGTTGCGCTGTCAACCGTCAGGGGCAGCGCGGCCGGCCAACGATAACAAGGCGGAAGCGGAATCCATGGGCTCGGCAACCATCGCCACGATGCGCCGCGTCGCGCGGCGTCGGTTCGCCATTGCCTTCGCGAGCGCCCTGCTGGCGTGGCTCGGCAGCGCCGCTGCCTACGACTATCACATCTTCGGCGAAGGGGTGCAGCTGGCCTGCTGGCAGCAGGATGCGACGTCGCTCGCCTGTGACTTCCGGCGCTTCGCGGCAACCAGTTCCGAGCAGGTCACGGCGCGCCTCGCGGGACGCGAGCTGCCGGCGCCTCGCATCACGCCCTACGCCGCGCAACCCGGCTCGAGCGCCGTCATGTTCCTGGTCGATGCCAGTCGCGCCGAGCTCACCGGGAGCGCGCGGCAGCACGTGACCGGCCTCCTCGACGCCAGCCCCGCCGATCAGCACTACGGCCTCGCCAGCTTCGACCGGGAGATGGAGATGCTTGCCCCGATCGCCCCGGGCGCCGAGCGCGTGCGCAACGCCCTCGCCGGACTCACGCCCGCTGACGGCGCGGCACAGCTCTATCGCAGCGCCCTCGAGGCGGTTCGACTGCTGGGCCACTATCCGGCCCAGAGGCGGGCGCTGGTCCTGATGTCCGACGGCGTCGCCAACGATTCCGCCTACTTCCATGACGACGTGGTCGACGCGGCACGCCAGTACGAGGTGGCCATCTTCGCCGTCGGCTATCTGGAAACGCCGGACCGCTCGGCACCTCTGGAACGCCTGCGCAGGCTCGCCGAGGAGACCGGGGGGCTGTACGTGACGGTTGAACCGGGGGCCGAGCTTGCCGACGATTTCGCCGCGCGTGTATTCGCCCAGCTCGCCAGCGGCGGCCGCTTGCAGGTCGACCTGTCCGCGGTGCTTCGGGATACCGCGGGGCTGGGGCCGGAAGCGATCCTCGAGCTGCGCTGGCGAGGGGCCGTCGGCAGCGCCTCGGCCCATGTGCCCCTGCGTCTCGACGCCTTCGCCGGCGGCCATGCTCCCGCGGTGCAGGCGGCGCCGGCCGCACAGACCGGGCGGGCCACGGCGGCGCAGGGCCAGGGCTGGCTCGGGCGAAATCTTCTCTGGGTGAGCATCGGAGCGGCGCTTTTGATCGCGGCAACGGTCCTCACATGGCTCGTCAGGCGCCGCTCGGGCGCAGCGCAGCCCGAGTCAAACTGGGCGGAGACGGTCGAGCTCGGTGCTCGTCCCTTCGCCTACCTGGAGGTTCAGGACGAGCTGCGCGCCCGCCACCCTATCTCCGGCGAGACGTTTCGCATCGGCCGGCACGCCGACAACGAGCTGATGGTGGCCGACCCTTCGATTTCGCGCTTTCACGCGGAAATCAGGCACGACATGAGCAACCGTTACGTGATCCGCGATCTGGACTCCCTCAACGGCGTGTATGTCAACGGCCGCAAGGCGCGCAGCGCGATCCTCGGCAACGGCGATCTCGTCGAGCTCGGCGACGTGACGCTCAAGTTCACCTTGCTCGCCGCACGGGATCGTGCCGGCATCGAGGGTGGCGACGGCACCGTCACGCCTTTTCGCCCATCGGACAGAAAAAGGGGGCTGGGTCGCCAGTAGTCGCGGTGCACGCGCAGGCGGGGCGCGTCAGTAACAGGGCGGAAAAAAGCAGCGCTCCCCGATCTTGACGATCTGGGCCAGAAACTCGGCCACTACGATGAGCGCGGTGAGAATCGCGGCGATGAGGACACTGTAGCGCATGCCGCGCCCGACCATCTGGGCACTGGAAGGCAGGCGCTCGACGCCGAGCGCGGCCCGATCGAGCACGCCGCGGCGGTAAAGACGCTCCACCAGACGCGAGAAGTGACGGGCCCACGGGGGCACAATGTCGTCAAACATGTAGGCGGCGAATATCGGCTCCATGATCCCCTCCGCGGCCGGCTCACCGTGCCAGCGGTTGTAAGCGAGATTGAAGAAATCCCACTCGGTGATGTCGAGCAGCGCCGTCGCGGTCAGCACCGAATCGACGTCGGGGGCGATATTTTCGTCGAACGCCATACGTTATTTGACCCGCCTGCGCGGCAATTGGTTTCAGGCCCGATGCCCGGCGAGCACGCTCCATGTTAGCACCCATCCGGGCCTGCCCTCGGCGGCCGCGAAAGTCCGTGCGACCCAAAGCCCCGCAACCGCGGCAAGCGCGTCGTCGACGTAGACGAGTGGAATTCGCTCCCGTAGCCAGGGCGGCACGCCGCTCTCCTGAAGCAGTTTCTTGAGCGACGTGGAGTGCGCACGGCCGGCAGGCTGAAAACGCTCGCCTCCCTGCCGAAAGCGCACCTCGACGCGCGCGCCCCGGCAGCGTTCCTCGTCGAGGCCGCGGCCTTCGACGCTGACGGCCTCGAGACGGCCGAGGGGCAGCTCGAGCGGGTCGCCGGGATTCCAGGCCACGACCCACGACCCATCGTGCGCGGGCATCGCAGGCCCGGCGTGGACGTCGTCACGATAGCGGCGCACCTCGGCGCCCGGCCAGCAGACCAGAGGCTCGGCGTCCTCGCGGGCNNGGCTCCTACCAGCTCGGTGAGGATCCGCTCCAGATGGGCCGCAGTCGGCGCCGAAAGCCCCCGCTCCGAGAGCCAAAAACGCAGCAGGTTACGCGCGCGGGGCGGCGACAGCCGCAGGAGACCGCCGGCCGACAGCGTCCCGGGCGCACGGCCCCGGGCGTCGTGCACGTCGAGCTCCGCCAGATCCGCCGCGAGCGCGACGCTGTCGGCCTGGTGAGCCGCGGCACGCGCCAGTGTTCGGTGCACCCCGGGCCAGCGTCTCTCGAGCAGCGGAAAGACCTCGTGGCGCAGATAATTGCGATCGAAGCGCCGATCCGCGTTGCTCGGGTCTTCGCTCCACTCCACACCGTTTCGCACCAGATAGTCGCGCAGGGCGCGCGGGCACGTGTCTAGCAGCGGGCGCACGAGCCAGCCGCGCCCGAGCGGAGCGAGCGCCGGCATCGCCGCCAGCCCGGCTGCTCCGGCGCCTCGAAGCAGCTGAAGCAGCACGGTCTCGGCCTGGTCGCGCTGGTGATGCGCGGTGCACACCGCTTCGTCCACACCGGGAAGCTTCTCCAGAGCCTCGTAGCGTGCCTGCCGGGCCGCTGCCTCCGGACTCTCACCGGTGTCAGCGGCGGCATCGACACGAATGACCTCGAGTGACACGTCGAGCGCGGTGCACGCGCGTGCGCAACCGTCCAGCCATTCGTCGGCCTGGTCGTGCAGGCCGTGGTGCACGTGCACAGCCGAAAGCTCCGTGGGCGCAAGCCGCTCGCGCAGCGCGCACATGGCGTGCAGCAGGGCCAGCGAATCGGCGCCGCCGCTGTACGCAACGATGATACGTCGCATCGCCGGCAGCCGCGCGAGGGACTCGGCGAGGGCCGCCGGAGAGAAGGCGCCGCCTGGGGCGTGCGTGGCCCGCGGGTTCACTTCACCGCCCGGGCGTGCGGCAGCGCTCAAAATGCCCGCCGCGTGAGCCCGGTGGACTGGAGAATCTTCGATGCGATTTCCTCTATCGAGCTGCCGCTGGTATCGATGAAACGAACGCCTTCGCGCCTGAAAATGGACTCCGCATCGGCGACTTCCTTGCGACACCGGTTGAGCGATGCATAGCGACTGTTGGGTCGCCGCTCGCTGCGAATCTGCCGCAGCCGCTCGGGAACGATGGTCAGGCCGAAGAGTCGCTCCCTGTGGGGAGCGAGCATGTCGGGAAGATTGCCGGCATCGAGATCCTCCTCGGTCAACGGATAGTTGGCCGCGCGAATGCCGAACTGGAGCGCGAGATACACGCAAGTCGGCGTCTTGCCCGACCGAGACACCCCAACGAGGACGACATCCGCATCATGATAGTGTCGTATGCCGCCACCGTCGTCGTGGTCGAGCGCGTAGTCCATGGCATCGATTCTGCCGTCATAGGAGGCGCGGTCGACGAGCCCATGGAAACGCCCGGTCGCGTGGGACGAGCCGCGGTTGAACTCGATCTCCAGCGGCCGCACGAAGGCGCTGAAGAAATCCACAACGAGCGCATCGCTCTCGCGCAGGATCTCGTTCAGATCCGGATTGACGAGGGTGCTGAAAACGATGGGTCGACCGGCGCCCGCCTCGGCCGCGTCATCGATGCGACGCACCGCCGCGCGAGCCTCGGTCTCGCCGACGACGAAGGGGATTGTCGTCTGGTCGTACTCGAGCGCCTCGAACTGGCTCAGCAGCGCGTGA
>JABAOC010022969.1_pt4 | contig 11472 bp, 11 predicted proteins | sample 7062161 | NCBI WGS metagenome assembly JABAOC01 (sample SAMN14538625, study PRJNA623070) | marine sediment metagenome | biome: marine biome [ENVO:00000428]; feature: marine pelagic biome [ENVO:01000023]; material: deep marine sediment [ENVO:00002113] | place: India: Gulf of Khambhat ... | reverse complement strand
TAGACAGTAAGGAGCAGTATAAGACCTGGAACCAACAGTATACTCAGGAGAGAAGGACCATGTCGATACCAAGGGATACTCTATGCGAAGAGATCGGACAGAGGGTTGAGAAGACCAGGGAGGTGATGGAGGAGCGAGGTTACGATGCGCTAGTCGTATACGGAGACAACAAGGTATGCGGCAGCCTCCGCTATCTTACGGACTATTTTCCGGATAGAGCTGGCTGGATCAGCCTTGGGCCCCACGAGACCTATCTATTTGAGGGAGCGGCCTTTGTATTGCCTCTTAAAGGTAAGCCGGCTCTTATGCTAGACCCTGGCCTAATGCCTGGCAAAGATATTTGTGTCGAGAATGTGCTGGCGGGTGGGTTCTCGGTTGACAAGGACGCTGGTCTGTCGGGAAAGAATATCGCCAAACTCGCAGAAGGGGCGAAAAAGATAGGTATAGAAACCTACGACCGATTTCCTCTCCCAATTTATCTGCAGCTCAAAGAAACGTTACCAGGTATTGAGATTGAGCGCTCGACCGTTGTCGAAGAACTACGTATGATCAAGAGCCCTCTGGAAATCGAGGTTTTTAAGGAAGCGGCTAAGGTTGCAGATATCGGCAGTCAGGCAGTGTTTGACAGCTTGAAGAATCCGGTTGGACAGACCGAGCTGGAAGTTGTGCGAGCAGCAGAGCACGCTATGCGTATGGAGGATCCTATCTATGAGGATTCGTGTACAGGCTCCCCAAGTCTGATCTGTTCTGGAACTTCAATCCGTGGCTCTATGCTCCATCTTCCCGATCCGGATAAAAAGATAGAAAGAGGCGACGCGGTGCATTGGGATATCTGTCTGAGATATGAGGGGTATCCGATCGACACATCACGGACACGGGTAGTAGGAAAAGCGACAGATGAGCAGAAACACGCTTATGAAGTAAGCTTGCGTATGCATGAGGCCGTACTTATGGCTGCCAAGCCTGGTGTGAAGGCCAGAGATCTCGTAGTGCTGGCTGACAAAGTAGCAAAGGAGGATGATTTTGTTTTGTGGGACGCCTTCCTTGGTCACGGTTTAGGGCTTGATACCCATGAGAGACCCGATTTGGTTGTCGAAGAGACAGAGCTAGCTGCAAACATGGTGCTCGCTATTGAACCGCGAGTGTCTTTGAACGATATCTACCTATTCGGAATTGAGGATATGGTACTCATTACCGAGGAGGGCGGGGTCCCACTGACTCAGTTCCCAAAGACACCATTGGAAATCGACATATAGAGGATGAATCGCCTTCGGTGTCTCGATTTTGAGGCGGTCGTATCACAATCCGAGGAAGGATGAAACCGAAACAAAGGGTACTGGCAGCGGTCGAACATAAAGAACCTGATCAAGTCCCTCTTGCATATAGTGCTACGCCTGAAGTGAGTGAGAAACTCAAGCGATACTTGAATGTGGGGACTAAANNCGACTTCAGACATGTGAATCCGACTCCAAAGTTACAAACGTACGGAGACTTCTTTGGTGATCCGTTGGTGGAGGATTTGGGAAACGGACGTTTTAGGGATATCTGGGGGATAACATTCCGGCAGGTCGATTACGGTTCTGGTACCTACATAGAATATGAGAACAGCCCTCTTGCCCATATTGCCGATATTGCTGAGTTGCGGGATTATCCGTGGCCAAGTGTTCATGACATCTGGGATTTCAGCGATATCAAGCGCGATGCACAAGAAAAAAGTGACTTTGCGGTAGTCTACGATGGCGCAGTATTGTTTCAATTTTGTCAGGCGTTAAGAGGTCTTGAGTCACTTCTGATAGACCTGAGCGCGAACCCTGCAATGGCTCGTGTCTTGCTGGACAGGGTGGCTAATTACTGGATTGAGTTTGGAGTAGCGCTGCTAGAAGTGGCAGATGGTTCAGTTGATTTCATTGTCGTTAATGATGATTACGGAACGCAACAAGGACCATTGTTCGATCCTGCCACCTGGCGCCGTTATTTGAAACCCCTGATCTGGAAGGTGATTGAAGCCTACAAGCAATACGATGTGAAGATCATCTTTCATTCTTGTGGTAGTGTGAGGCCTTTTATCCCCGATCTCATCGAGATTGGAGTAGATGTCCTAGACCCAGTACAAGTAGGGGCAAAAGGCATGAATCCCCGGGCACTGAAAGAGGAATACGGTGACAGATTGTGTTTTCGCGGTGCGATAGACACCCAAAGGGTACTACCTTATGGAACGCCTATGGAGGTAGAAAAGGAGGTGAGAAGAAGAATTAGGCAACTCGCTTTAGGTGGGGGATACATAGCGACTTCTGTGCACAACATACAGCCAGATGTACCTATGGCAAACATCATGGCGATGTACAAAGCGGCCAGGGAATATGGCGAGTATCCCATTTCCATGGTGTAGGTCGTAGCCTCTCAGGTAGCCAACCTTTGGTGAAAGGCAGCTAAATTCAAACAAATAAGTCTTGATAGGTAGGGCGCTGATTTTTGAGGCTCAACCATCTCCAAGGCGCGTTCAAAACTTGTTTGCCTGTACTTAGTTTAGTGGACAATACTCGGAAAACGACATTCCTATCTGAGGATGCTCACCCCGCCTTTTTGGTGCAGGACCAAGCATCCTCAATGAAGTATCCGCAGGGTGATGCCGAAGAGTCAATCCCGATTGGCGGATTTTCCGAGAGTCTCTGATGCTGAAAGGAGGTGAAGCTGGATCAAAATTCTGACACTGATTGAGATCGAAGAGTAAGAATCAAGTAATTTGGAATGGAGGAGGCACAAATGAAAAGGATCGCACGACGTGAGATGTTGCGTATTATGGGGTTCATCGTTGTAGGTGCATTGATGGCCGGGTGTGTTGTTCCAGCCACATCGGTGCCCGCCGAGCCCACCCCCGCCCCCCAGGCGGAGGATCTAGCACCAACTCCTATACCTTACCCTGAGCCACCGCCGGGCACAGAGATGGTCGATACTACCAAGTATAAGAAGGATCCCCCGTGGACGATCGCGTATGCCAACGCCTCTACTAGCAACAGTTGGCGCATCTTTACTGTGGGTGCTCTGTATTGGGCGGCCGAGCAATATCCCGATTTGATAGAGGAGATCATCCACACGAACGCGAACGACTCCATCCCCAAGCAAATTGCAGATATGGAAGACCTGATGGTAAAGGGAGTAGACGCCATCATCCTCGCGACAACCAGCGGCTCAGGTCTGGTACCTGTCATAGACGAAGCTATGGAGCAAGGGATCCCGGTGATTATCCTAGAACGAGGTATCGATACCGACAACTACGTTACGTTCATTGATGTTGATCCCCCATCGATCGCTCGCAACCAGGCGCAATGGCTCGTCGATCAACTAGATGGGGAAGGAAAGGTCGTTTTCTACGGGGTCATCCCGGGTATCACCCTGTCCGAGTGGCAGGAGGAGGCGGTCCGTGAGGTCTTTGCCGAAAATCCAGGGATTGAGGAACTGGCCTTTGACTACGGTATGGTGTCCCGATCCAAGGGCAAGGAGCTTATGGAGGCCTGGCTGCAAACGTATCCGGAAATTGATGGTGTCATATCCTGGACCGGCAGCGAGATCCAGGGCGCTGTTGAGGCGGCTGAAGAGGCAGACAGATTTGATGAGGTTAAGGCCTGGGTAGGCGCCGATGAGCAGGGTTATCTGCAAATGATTGACGAGGGCCTCAATGGTGCTGGCTACTATGGTTGGGCAGATTGCTCCGTCGATGCCCTAAACGCTGCCATAAAGATTCTAAGGGGAGAACCAGTTCCCAAGATCTGGCGGCTTCCCGCTACGATGATCACGCCTGAAAACATTGATGAGTATGTCATCCCGGACGCCCCTGCGACTTGGTTCCCCAGCAGAATACCCGCTGATGAGGTCCAGGAGTGGATTGATCTCGCCTCAACCAAGTAGTCTGCCAATAACACGCTAGAAGCAGCCACTACGCTTCAAGGCATTCTGTTTCAGATCACAACTCCTTTGGCAGCAAAGTATTACACGGGGTGCAGGGCATTGCGGACAACGAGCACGGTGCTCTGCACCCTATTCTTCGTGGATGCTCGGAAGATAGCGTGGCCCTGGCCTTATTGTCATGTAAAATCGCAGCCAATGGTATCTACCACTGGGTCACCGCGTAGCACAAGGTGTTGTAGATGATTCGTAGGCTGCCTGTATCCATATCTCACGGGGGCAGAGTGGGGTCAACGAAAATCAGATGATCAAGCTTTATGTAGTTGCTACCTACCTGTATTGGTCGGCGCTCTACCTGTATGTACCCACACTTCCCCTGTACGCGCAGAGTAAGAGTAGTAATCTGCAATTGATAGGCATCGCTTTGTCCATGTACGGTCTGGGGCATATAGTCATTCGCTTGCCAGTAGGTATCGTCGCAAGTTGGTTGGGACGGTACACGCCTTTGATTATCGGTGGCCTGATCTTGGTCGGCCTGGGCGCGTTAATCATGGGCCTGGCCAACACTGTTGGTGAATTGGCCATTGGCCGGGCCATCACCGGGGTAGCGGCAGGCACTTGGGTGCCATTGGTCTTGGTCTTTTGTGGTCTGTTTCCGCCCGAGGAAGGAATCCGAGCCGCTGCTATTCTAACCTTCGTTGCGTCAGTAGCACGTATGCTGTCCTCGAGCGCCACAGGTTTTCTCAACGATATTGGTGGTTATCCATTGGCTTTCTTCATCGCAGCTGGCGCTGCGATGCTGGCCATACTGGTCGTGTTGCCTGCTCGAGAAGCACCTCGCCTGCCACGCAGGATGTTACCGGGGGATATTGGTCGGGTGATAACACGGCGAGATGTGCTGTTTCCCTCACTGCTTAGCGCCCTCGCCCAACACGCCGACTGGGCAGTCACTTTTGGCTTCCTACCTATTCTGGCCAGGCAATTGGGCGCAACAAACGTCGAGCAGAGTATGCTTCTAAGCGCCTACTTCCTTATGTTTATGCTGGGCAACGTGGGAACGACTGTCGTCACCAAACGAACTGGTGCCCGTTTCTTGGTATACTTTGGCTTCGTGTTGTTGTCGGCAGGGATTGGAGCTACAGGGCTTGCCCTTTCGCTGACTGTGCTTTTCATTGCACAAGCGTGCATAGGACTGGCTCAAGGAATTTGTCATCCGCTGCTAATGGGTATGAGCATTCAATATGTTACAAACGCTGGGCGTTCCACAGCAATGGGCTTGCATCAAGCAGTCTATGCTGTGGGCATGTTCACAGGCCCCTGGCTGAGCGGTATGCTGGCCAGCATGGTGGGCATTCGGCCAATCTTTGGCGTTACCGCATTTGTCTGCCTGGCTCTGGGTTTATTCATTAACTCTCGCCTTGGTGAAGAGAGGCAGAGAGTACCCTTTAGCACATAATCGCTGAAGGAGGGCAACCGTGGGGAAGGTGGTAAACGTAGAGCGTGATGTTCCAGCCAAAATGCGGGACGGTACGATCCTTTATGCCGACATTTACTATCCAGAGGAGCAGGAACTGTTTCCAGCTATTCTGATGCGCTTGCCTTATGACAAGACAAATGGCCAGGACTACGTCTATGTCCATCCATCGTGGTTTGCGCGGCAGGGCTACCTGGTAGTGGTGCAGGACACGCGAGGTCGCTGGCAATCCGATGGCGAGTTTTATCCCTTCAAGCACGAGATGACTGACGGCTACGATACGGTGGAGTGGATCGCCAGCCTGCCAGCCTGTAACGGCAAAGTAGGAATGTATGGCTTTTCCTATGTTGGAGCAACCCAGATGTTGGCAGCAGTTATGAGCCCCCCTCACCTCACCTGTATCTGCCCAGCTATGACTGGTTCTCAATGCTACGAAGGTGGGGCATATAATGGGGGCGCTTTTGCTTTGGCCTTCAACTTGTCGTGGGCAGTGGAACTGGCAATTGGCGAGGCCCACCACCGGCGCCTTCCAGACCTCGAACGCGAATTGTGGATTGCCTTTATGAGCAATATGCGGGACTGGTATGGCTACCTGCCGCTAAGTGAGCTCCCTTTGCTAAAGCAGGCTAGCATCGCCCCCTACTTCTTCGATTGGTTAGATCACCCTACCTATGACGACTATTGGAAGCAATGGAGTGTCGACCTGCGCTATGATCGGATCACTGTACCGGGGCTGTTCACCGCGGGCTGGTATGACGTGTTCCGCGATGGAACTTTGAACAACTTCACAGGCATCAGGCAGTCCAGGGCTGACGAGAAAACAAAGCAGAATTACAGGCTGCTTGTGGGGCCGTGGTATCACGTCCCCTGGGCACGGCTGATGGGCCAGTTTGACTTCGGTGAAGAAGCCCGTAACTTCGTGAGTGAAATTCATCTGCGTTGGTTCGACTACTGGCTCAAGGGCGTGGACAACGGAATTATGGACGAGCCACCAGTGCGCGTCTTTGTAATGGGTGACAATGTTTGGTGTAGTGAAGATGAATGGCCTCCAAAACAAGTTCAATATGTTGACTACTATTTGCACAGCCAAGGCCGTGCCAATTCGCTTGAAGGAGACGGGAATCTCGACTTGACGGTGCCCAGTGATGAACCACCAGACATTTACGTTTACAACCCACGCTTCCCTGTACCGAGTATGGGGGGACACTCCTGCTGTTTCCCGGGTATTGCGCCGATGGGACCATTCGACCAACGTGAGGTGGAATTGCAAAGCCAGGTGCTGGTTTACACTACGAAACCCCTCCAGGAGGACGTCTACGTTGCAGGGCCGGCAACCGCCAGTTTGTGGGCAGCATCGTCAGCAGTGGATACGGATTTTACTGCTAAGTTGGTCGATGTCTACCCGGACGGCCAGGCTATCAATCTGACAGAGGGGATCGTGCGTGCCCGTTATCGGGATTCGCTAGAGAAGGCGTCGCTGCTCATACCGGATCAGGTCTACCAGTTTACAATCCAGCTGGGGAATACCTGCAGCGTATTCAAGGCTGGTCACTGTATTAGGGTGGAGATCTCCAGCAGCAACTACCCGCATTGGGATCGCAATACGAATACGGGGAACACACCAGGTAAGGATAACTACTCTGATCTGGTGGTGGCGACGCAAGTAGTTTTCCACGATGCACAGAGGCCGTCTCATATCACTTTGCCTATCATCCCCAAATGATTAATCTTCCAAGTACCAACTTTTTTTTCCTTGAGGTGCAACAGATCAAATGGCAATACCTGTAGGTCAAGTGACAAAAGGCTAAGTACTCGTTCAAAAATAACTTGGCATTTTTCCCCGTGTTTTGCCACTCAGAAATGCAAAGTCATAAATGAACGAGTGCTAAAGTCCAGAAATCTGGCCACCGCTGGAAAAACTGAAAGGAGACTACGAGACTACGATGCTCAAGGGGTACTTTCACCAAGTAGCGGAGGAGACTCCAACCAAGGTATGGGTCAATAATCCCAGAAGCTCCGAGCTGCAAAAGGCGATTGAGGCCGGTGCCGTGTCGTGTACAACTAACCCATCCTACTGTTCCACGGTTATGCGCCTTGAGCCCGATTACCTTCGCGGCGTCATTGACCAGGTCATAGAGGAAATAGGGGACAACGATGCGACTGCAATGCGGGTGTACCAGATTGCCACCGAGAGGGTGCTGCGTGCATTCCTTCCGGTCTATGAGGTAAGCAAAGGTGAACACGGATACGTAACAATGCAGGGTGATCCACGCCTGGATGCAGACCCTGATGCCATTGCAGAGGAATCTCTGGAGTGCCAAAAGCTGGGTCCGAATTTCATGGCCAAAATCCCAGTAACTGAAGCCGGCATCGAGGCCATGGAGAGACTTGTGGAAAAGGATGTTCCAATATGCGCTACCGAGATTTTTTCGATAGCCCAGGTGGTCGAAATGTGTGAAGTCTACCAGCGTGCGGCCAGCAGGAGTGGCAAGTATCCTCCCTTCTACGTCACACACATCACTGGCATCTTTGATCAGTATTGGCAAGGTGTCGTCAAGAATGAGCACATCGATATCTCGCCGGATGCTCTGGCGCAAGCTGGTTGCATCATTGCACGTAAGGAGTATCGGATTCTAAAGGAGCGCGGTTATCCAGGGATCTTTCTAGGGGGCGGAGCGCGCGGCCTGCACCACTTTACCGAGATGGTTGGAGGTGATTTGGCCGTCACCTTAAACTGGACTACGATGGAAGAGCTTATCGAAGCGGATTACCCAGTCGTGTCTCGCATCGATGCGGAAGCGCCAGAGAGCGTGGTTGATGAGTTGTGCGAAAAACTGCCCAACTTCAGCCGGGCATATTATGAGGATGCTCTTCCTGTAGAAGAGTATAAGGACTTTGGCCCAGTGGTGTTCTTCAGAACCATGTTCCTCAATGGCTATAATCGCCTTCTGGATGAGATCGCAGACCGTCGGCTTCTGCATTCTGGGCAAAAGTAGCGCTCATCTGGATGCAAACAATATGGTAGTCCATAAGAGACAGTTACTGTTAGGCCTTGGACGATTTGGCAGACCCGTGGGGCACCAGAAATCTTCTAATCAGGTCTTGATGAATGTCAGAGACAACACTGCGAGGAGGGTAACCATGATTCTAGGAACACCCGATACTATTAATGGAGAATATGACTCAGCATATCATGGGGGCGAAGGGACCTTCTTTAGACGCACGTTATTGGAAGAAGTCCCATCTAGTGCGTTCCGCTACGTGCGGGACATAACTTTACACCCAAGTTCAATAATTGGGGAGCATCCGCACTTCGTTGAAGACGAGATATACTTCATTATCTCGGGCACCGGGGTTATGACGGTCGATGACGAGGAACAAGTTGTTGGCCCAGGCACAGCCATCTTGACATTATCGGGCAGCGTTCACGCGATCCGCAACCAAGGCCCTGAGGATTTAAGGATTTTGGTAGCGTGTGCCAGAACTGTTCCCTCCTAGTACCCCATCATAACGATCGTGCCTGTAGGTCCCTCTGAGGGAAAATGACAGAGATAACATCCAGGGGGACCAGATATGATTTTTCAGCGTCACTGTGATGGGGCACTAGTCTGCAAATCAGGAGGTAAAGTGATCGTGTCGACAGCGACAGAACTCGAACTGGAAACTGAAGCTCTATGGCTTGAAATGTACCGCAAAATGGTGCGCATCCGGCACTTTGAACGGTCGGCTTATGAGCTCTACATGGCCGGTAAACTGCCGGGNNGGGGTTCATGCATATTTCGATTGGGCAAGAGGCCACGTCGGTTGGTGCGTGTAGCGCTCTGCGCCCTGACGATTATATGACCAGTACTCATCGCGGCCACGGTGACACCATTGCCAAAGGGGTATCGGTTGAGAGAGCAATGGCTGAAATCTTCGGCAGAGCCAACGGAGTCTGCCGGGCCAAAGGGGGCTCAATGCACATTGCCGACTTCAGCCAGAATATCCTCGGCGCCAACGGCATTGTTGCAGCTGGTGCCCCAATTGCCGTGGGCGCCGCGCTCTCCGTCAAGAAGCGTGACACCGATCAGGTCGTGCTCTGTTTCTTCGGTGATGGTGCCATCGCTTCCGGTCCAATCCACGAAAGCATGAATATCGCGGCGTTGTGGGAATTGCCCGTCATCTTTGTACGACAAAATAACCAGTATGCGGAGTCGACGCCGCGTTCCGAGTATCAGGGGATGCCGGACATAGTCGTGTGGGCCCAAAGTTATGGCACACCGGCGACGCGCGTGGATGGCAACGATGTATTGGCAGTGCACGAAGCCATCAAAGAATCGGTGGAGAGGGCACGGCGGAGGGAGGGCCCCAGCTTCATCGAATCCGAAACCTATCGATGGTATGGCCATAACATTGGTGACCCCGGTACGTGGCGGCCTAAAGAAGAAGTCGAGGCCTGGAAAGCAAAGGACCCTATCCTCCGCTTTCGCAAAGTGATCGTGGAGAATGGTGTGGCAACCGAAACAGATCTCGAGGTGATTGAAGTTGAAGAAGAAGCGAGGCTACAGGCTGCCATCCAGGCTGCAGAAGCTGCTCCCAGACCCAATCTCAAGACTGCGCTTGAGGACCTCTATGTGGATCCAGTTCTTGGCCTGCAGGCGATCCGAGGGGTACGCCTATGACCACTCGTGAGATTATGTACCGTGAAGCGCTGCGTGATGCGCAGCGTGAGGAGATGCTGCGTGACCCTGCGGTCTTTCTGATCGGTGAAGACTTGCGTGACCCTTGGGGCGGCACCTATAAGGCCACGCAAAGCCTTTCAACCGAGTTCGGTAACGAGCGTGTGCTGAACACACCCATTGCCGAGGAAACGATCATTGGCGCTACCCTGGGTGCAGCTCTTACCGGTCTACGTCCAGTGGCTGAGCTGATGTATTTCGACTTCGTTATGCGTGCGATGGATGCAGTTGTCAATCAAGTAGCTAAGATACGCTACATGTCGGGCGGGCAGGTGAAGGTGCCGTTGGTCATCCGTACTCAGGGAGGCGGTGGGCGCTCTTCTGCTGCCCAGCACGGCAACAGTCTCGAGTCTTGGATCTGCCACGTGCCGGGCTTGTTTGTTGCTATGCCTTCCACGCCGGCCGATGCTAAAGGTCTGCTTAAGACTGCAATTCGTATGGACGATCCAGTGTTCTTCATCGAACACAAGCTGCTCTATATGACCAAAGGCCTGGTGCCTGAAGAAGAAAATACCATTCCCTTTGGCGTGGCCGATGTCAAGCGCAGAGGCGATGAGGTGACTATCGTTGCCACTTCACGTATGGTGCTGTTCGCCCTAGAGGCCGCCGCCGAGCTGGAGAAGGAGGGAATATCGGTTGAGGTGATTGACCCCCGCACGCTCGTCCCGCTGGACGAAGAGACCATCTATGAATCGGTGTACAAGACTAACCGCTTGGTCGTTGTCAACGAAGGCGTCGAGCGTTGTGGCTGGGCGGCGGAGCTTGTGGCCCTGGTGCAGAAGAACAGTTTCAGTGATCTCGATGCGCCGATTGAGCGTGTGTGCACTCGCAATTTGCCACTTCCCTTCCAGCCTGATCTGGAGAACTATGTACTCCCTTCCGTCGTAGACATCGTTCGCGCTGCTAAGGTAACATTAGGCGAGGTTGAGTGATGCGCATTGAAGTAATTATGCCCCGCATGGGGCAGAGTATGGAAGAAGGCCGTGTGTTGCGTTGGCTCAAAGCCCCTGGCAATAAGGTGAAGCGCGGAGAAGCGATTGCCGAGATCGAAACTGACAAAGCGGTCGTTGAGATGGAAGCGCTAGTAACTGGAACCTTGGTCGAGACTCTTGTGCCGGAGGGTGAGCTTGCGCCGATCGGCACGGTGATCGCTTTCATTGACGACAAGCGGCCCGAATCTGAGGCTGCTCTGACACCAGAACCCGTGCCTTCTAGGGCCACATCGTCTGAACCTGTTGTATCCTCCACTTCTTCCAGGGAAGTCGGACAGGGGGTCCGGCCGCAGCGCCTCGGCCGCATCAACGCTTCGCCGGTCGCCAAGCGCCTGGCCAACGAGTATGGCGTTGATCTTGCTCTGGTGAAGGGTACTGGCCCTGG
>JABAOC010005243.1_pt2 | contig 11472 bp, 8 predicted proteins | sample 7062161 | NCBI WGS metagenome assembly JABAOC01 (sample SAMN14538625, study PRJNA623070) | marine sediment metagenome | biome: marine biome [ENVO:00000428]; feature: marine pelagic biome [ENVO:01000023]; material: deep marine sediment [ENVO:00002113] | place: India: Gulf of Khambhat ... | reverse complement strand
CATCCAGTTATAGGCATATTCTGCCCAAACTCCCAATCCTAATAGCTCCCCGGCTGTGCTTGCGCCGAGCAGCCGTCTTTTCCCCGGCAATTCCAGAAAATTCATCCTGGCAAAATCAAACTGGGTATAATCATGAAAGCGCCAGACCCTTTCTATTCCGATCAGATAGTAATCGAAATGGGAAATCCTGCCCCTGAACTGGATCAATTTAGCCGAGCTTTCCCATGTATCTTCGGGAGAGAAGAGAGTTGTTAGCGTGTACATGGACCCCAGCGGAATATCCAGTCGCAGGGCATTGTGACCGGGCTGTTCGTAAGTGGGGTCGAACAGTTCTTTGATATTAAACACATCGGTCGGATTCCAGACATAACCGGTCCCCAGAGAGATCTGTTGTTTGCCCACGGTTAGGTCAAAATGCTTAAAAGAGAGCCTGATGTAGGCATTATCGAGAAAGTGCCGGTCTGAGAACGGGAGCACGTAAAAAGCCTCCGTTCCGGCAGGAACTTCTGCAGTGACGTCAGAAGGTAAAAAATCCAGTATGTTCCATTCTGTCTTCCCATGAAAGGTTATATAATCGAAATTTGCGGCAAAGGTGACTTTTTCTGATAAACTGGCTTTTAAATCCACCCTTAGCTTGTTGGAATAAAGAAGCAGGAATTCGTTTTTTATGTCGGCGCCCGTGGCTTGAGATTCAAAATACCCGAACAGCTCAACATGCTCCTGTGCAGCAAAGGCGGGTAGGCTAAGGAAGAAAAAAACCAGCACAGCCAGCCATTTCTTCATTTTTTCAATCCCCTTTCTGTAAACATGCTGTCAGCCAGGGTGATATTGTATTTTACTTGGAGGAGTTCAAGTTCTGTTTGAGTGTTGTCGTTCTCATTATACATGACAACCTTCATCGCCGTTGGAATGTTGTCAATGACGCGGATATCGCTCTCGGTCAATCTTTTCTCCTTAAAAGTAGGATCATCCTCGTCATAATAATCAATAACGACCGGAACAAAATTCTCTTTTATAACCCACATGATCAATCTGGAATATGAAACGTCACTGTCTGGTTTGCGGATTAACTCCAATTTATAGCAATCGTACCCTTCCATTTTTTCATCCTTAAGTCTTTTTGAACTGAAATCGTTGATAAAGGCATCACCGCTGCCCATGTCCTCATAAGAAAAATCACTCCCCTGCATTTTCTGTTTTTTGGCATGCGAGGCAAGTTTTCGGACACGCTGGGTGCGAGGAAAGTACATCCAGATATCGTCGGCATTGTTCAGCATAAGCGTCGCTTGGTCCTTTACCCGTCTTGGTTCCAGATAGCGCACGAGATTTTTCTCTCCTTTGTTTTTGCTCCATGATTCATAGATGAAAGTTCTTTTCTGACCTGAGGTTGTCACGATTGTCATTTTTGCTTTGGCGTAAGCCGATTCGACATTGAACAGGTCATTGACTTTTTGAACGATGTCTTCACCCGTGAGCTCCTGCCCGTATAAAGTCGGCGTTAAGAGCAAGGTTATTAAACCTGATATTATTATTTGCTTCATGAAATTTCCTCCGCTTATTTTCATATTATTTTTATTTTGATGTTTAATTTTATCTTCATTTGATTCACTACAATATTATCAGGCGTCATATATTATTACCATATATAAGGCAGCAAACGTAACTTTCTTTAAAAACGGTGGGTACTAATCATTTATTTTAAAAAATATTTCAATTGGGGGAAAGGAAAAAATTTTTTCTTTCTATGCTTTTATAAAATTATATTATATACACATTTCCTATCTTTTCTATTTGACAACTAGAATTTTCCTGTGCTATAAGCTTTTCTGTCCAGCGTGGGAAGGCTTATCTACTTTCCAGTCTGGGTATATATAAGGCCAAGAGGCAAGTTGGCGAAGATAAGAATTGGAGAAAGGTTGAAAATACGTAAAACGAGCAAGGTCTCATCTAAAAAGCATGAGCTGCACGCCGAATTTAAAACATCTGGACTTAAGCTGGACAACAATTCTCGAGTAGGAGTTATTGGCAGCGGACCGGCAGGTTCTTTTTTCAGCTATTTCCTCCTAGATATGGCCGAAAGGGCTGAAATAAATATTCACCTAGACATCTTTGATTCCCGCGACTTCTCCGCCCCGGCTCCAGCCGGGTGCAATATGTGCGGTGGGATTGTTTCCGAATCCCTAGTCCAAACTTTGGCTGCAGAAGGAATAGATTTGCCACCCTCGGTTGTTCAAAGGGGCATAGAATCCTATACCCTGCATATGGACGTTGGTAAGGCTGTTATTGAAACGCCATTCCATGAAAGGAGGATAGGGACTGTCTATAGAGGAGCAGGGCCGCGCGGTATAAAGGAGATAAAATGGGGAAGCTTTGATGGCTTCTTGCAGGACTTGGCCAAGGAGAAGGGCGCGCATTTAATAAAGGAGAGGATTAAAGATATCAAATGGAATGACGAGCGGCCTCAGATCAAAACCACCAGTGGAATGGAAAAAGACTATGAGCTGTTGGCTGTGGCAGTTGGAGTAAACTCTCCAACAATTAAGCTTTTCCAACAGACTGGCTATTTCCCTCCCAGCACTACAAAAACTTTTATCTGCGAGTACTATTTGGGCGAAGAAGTCGTGGAGGATTGCCTGGGAAGCTCGATGCATGCTTTCCTCCTTAATATACCGACGTTGGAATTTGCGGCTTTTATCCCCAAGGGAGACTATGCGACAGCATGCATGCTGGGCAAAAAAATTAATAAGGAGCTTGTGCAGTCCTTTCTTGAAAATCCAGACGTGAAAAGCTGCCTGCCTCCCGATTTGAAGATGAACCAGAACGCCTGCCAGTGTTATCCCCAAATAAACATCAAGGGATCCAAGCAGCCTTTTTCAGACAGGGTAGTTTTCATCGGAGACTGCGGAGTGAGCAGATTATATAAGGATGGGATAGGAGGTGCCTACCGCACAGCCAAAGCCGCCGCTACGACTGCAATTTTCGAAGGCATATCAGCTAATGACTTCAAGAAACATTTCTGGCCAGCCTGCAAGAGAATTGAAAAAGACAACAGGATTGGAAAGATAATATTTCTTGTTGTTGACTTGGTTAAGAAGGTCCGTTTTGCCCGACGTGCCATCTTGCGCATGGTCATCATGGAGCAAAAAAATAAGGGTGGCCGCAAAAGAATGAGCATGTCCTTATGGGATTTATTAACAGGGAGCGCGCCTTATCAAGAAGTCTTTTGGCGTATGTTTCACCCTTTTTTCTTTGTCCGCTTTTTCTGGAACATTGCTGTTGTAGTCTTGCCTTTTAAAAGAAAGCAATCTCATAGGAGAACCTATGGGTACAGGTGAATTAGGCAGAGTGTACCAAGATGGCGAGGTTATTATCCGCCAGGGAGAAGCAGGACACTGTATGTATGAAATCCAGGACGGACAGGTGGAAGTTATCCAAGAGAAGAGCGGCAGCGAAGTCCGACTGGCTGTGCTTGGCAAGGGGGATTTCTTCGGTGAGATGGCTATCTTCGAGCATGATGTGCGTTCGGCCACCGTACGAGCTTTGGGTGAGGTCCGAGCTCTTACCATAGATAAAAGAACTTTTCTTCGCAGGATAACAGAAGACCCGTCTCTAGCTTTTCGAATTATTGAAAGGATGTCACACCGCATCCGCGAGATGAACCATGAGCTTGTTCGGCTAAAGACCCAAGATTAGCCGACGTTTATTTTTTTCTTTTCGCTGTCCTAAATATCTTGTCACCTAAAGAAATAATAGGAAATCTTAAGATGTCTGGACAAAACAGCGGCCATTCTGATATCTTTTCTACATAAACGGAAAGATAAATGCCTATCATCCACATCATCAGCCAAGAGGGTCAAATATATGATTTCCCGCTCGCCAAGAAAAAAACAACCATTGGCCGCAGCAAAGATAACGATATCGCCCTTGCCGATCCAAGAGTTTCCCACTACCACGCCATAATAATTGAGCAAGAAAAAAACTTTGTTCTAAGCGATCTTGGGAGTCACAACGGCACAATGATCAATGAAAGATTTGTCCAAAGGTCCCTGCTCAAGCACGATGACGAGATAAAGATTGGAAATGCCAAATTAACGTTCTTGACCAAAGAAAAAAAATCTCCCTCAGCTCTTTATAATCTTGCAGTGACAAAGGAAAGCGAATACGAAAAATGGCAGCAACAAACAGTAAAAATCAGTCCCAAAGAAAGTTGCCAGGAGGATTCACAGACATTATTAGCCTCTCCGAAGCCTAAGAAGGCACTCAAGAAACGAATAATTTCAGCCCTATCAAAAAGGAAGAGGCGGAAAACAAAGACCAAATCTGACGTACTACCTTCTGAAAGAGCTAACAAAGTCCTCTTTGTCCTGTATGAGATTAGCAGACAGTTGAATTCTATACACGACTTTAGCGAACTGCTAAAAAAAATAATGGACCACATTTTTATTGTCATCGACGCTGATTACGGCTTTTTAGTTCTTACCGATGGTGAAAAAAATAATCAGTTTATACCTGCAGTGATCAAATATAAAGATGATAAAGCAAAAAGTAAGGGAGAGATAAAAGCAAGCCGGACGATAATCAATAAGGTCATTCAAGACAAGGTTGCTCTTCTTACATCCAATGCCATGGCTGATTCCAGATTAGCCCATGCCGAGAGTGTTGTGGGCCAAAAAATCCGGTCTGCCATGTGTGTGCCTCTCTGGAAAAGAGAGAAAATTATCGGCGTTATTCAGTTAGACAGCACAAGGGTTGATAATCAGTTTACCGAAGAGGATTTAGAGCTCCTTAAGACAATAAGTTGTCAAATGGCAATGATACTTGAGCAGGCGAGCCTCAATCAAAAAATCCGTGAAGAAGAGAGAATGAGAAACAGACTGGAGAGGTTTCACTCCCCTCAGGTAATTGACATGATATTAAAATCGAGCCAGGAAGAAAAAGAAAACATCATGGAGGCCAAAGATTTGAAGGCCACGATTCTTTTCTCAGACATTATTGGTTTCACAGGCCTTACTGAAAAGATGCCCCCTCGTGAGATAAACATGCTCTTGAATCAATTCTTCTCCCGGATGACGGATATCATTTTCGAACACGACGGAACACTGGACAAATATATAGGAGATAGCCTTATGGCTATTTTCGGAGCTCCCATTGAAAAGAAAGACGATGCAGAAAGAGCCGTTTCAGCAGCCCTTAGAATGCGACGGGAGTTGGCAGCTATGATTGACAAGGCTGGGCAAAGGGAAAAATTTGATATACGGATAGGCATAAATACTGGGAATGTTGTGGCTGGGAATATTGGCTCCCTCAAGCGGATGGAATACACCGTTATCGGAAATCCTGTTAATGTTGCCTCAAGATTAGAATCACTTGCTCAGCCTAATCAAATCATCATCGGAGAAGATACATACAACCTAGTAAAAGGAAAATTTAAAATAAGAAAGATCGGCCCCAAAAAGGTTAAAGGAAGCAGCAAGGAGATTATGACCTATGAAATTCTAGATTAAAATAAAAAAGAGATAAAAAAGGGGGCAGGCTTCTTTTTTATAAGAAAAGGCATAGACATCCTCTTCACAAACATACTGAGTGGAAAGGAAAACTCTCTCAAAGAAAAAATAGCCTGTCCCCTTTTTTCCCTTTATTTTCGATCTTGAACACCGACAAGAGACCCTTTCATTCCTGTTGTGATATTGGCCGCATTGGCTTCATCTGTGTCGATATGCATGCTCAGCCGAAAATCGGGATGGACCCGGACCAGCACGTCACCGAAGATCAATGTTCGTTCTCCTTTAACTTCTACCATAACGATATCGCGGTCCTTCAAGCCAAAGGAAAGGGCATCCTCTGGTCTCATGTGAATATGCCGGAATGAACAGATTACTCCCTGTGGTATTTTGGACGTTCCCTTTGGTCCCTCAAGGGTGATTCCTGGGCTGCCTGCCAGATCGCCAGAGGCACGAATTGGTGCTTTAACACCCAACTTAAACTCTTCGGTCATAGAAATCTCAACCTGGCTTTCTTTGCGCTCAGGACCGAGAATCCTTACCCGCTCCACTCGCCCTTTGGGTCCTACGAGATTTACCGTTTCTTCACAGGCGAACTGGCCCGGCTGAGAAAGGTCTGATCTATGAGTTAATTCACTTCCCAGCCCGAAAAGCGCGCTAATTTCATTTCTTCCTAAATGAACATGGTGAGCTGACACTTCAATAGGAAACTTCTTTTCCCTTTGACCCTCGATCACTTGGTATACATCCTGATATCCCAGGGTGCGGATTGTCTCCCGGGCAATCATTCTCCCTTCATCAGTGGGAATAACCAAGACTTTAACCCGAGAACTTTCGTCAGAGATGTCTCCCACTTCACCAGGGCCCGGTGATGTCGTTTTATTAAGGATGTTGTCAATACGGATTTCCATATGAGATAATTCCTGACAGGCTAAGCTCCTGATCCAGGCACTCCCTTCACCGATGCCTCCTGTAAACACGAGTGCGTCCAATCCACCTATAGCAGCTATGTATGCGCCTATGTATTTCCTGATTCGGTAGCCAAAGACGTGCATAGCGATTAATGCCCTTTGGTTGCCCTTATTGGCCTCTTCTTCAATCTTACGCAAGTCGCTCGATACCCCTGAAAGGCCTTTGAGCCCACTCTGGCGATTCAGGATTCCATCAACTTCATCGATTGATAATCCTCTTTCCCTGCAAAGGTAAATAACGGCTGACGGGTCGAGATCGCCACTCCTGGTCCCCATTATCAGCCCTTCCAAAGGTGTCAATCCCATACTGGTGTCCACGGACCGGCCATGGTCAATCGCGCAGAGGGAAGCACCGTTACCTAAGTGACAGGTAATAATCTTCATTTCCCGGAAGTTGCGTTTTAAATAAGAAGCAGCTTGAAGAGCGACATAGTTATGCGAAATACCATGGAAGCCGTATCTGCGAATGTGGTCTTTTTCAAAATATTCATACGGAAGTCCATAAAGATAGGCATGTCTGGGCATCTTCTGATGAAAACCAGTGTCAAAGACAGCGACCTGCGGTACATCGGGCATGAGTTTGATACTTTCTTTTATCGCCATCAGGTTTGGCGGATTATGGAGAGGTGCCAAACTCGAATATTTATCTATGTCTTCCATAACCTGTTCATCGATGATGACGGGGCTGCCGTACTTATCACCACCATGAACAACCCTGTGACCAACCGCACTGAGCTCCTTGAGGTCACTGATGACTCCATCTTTGGAATCGGTTAACAAAGCAATAACAGCCTCAAACGCCTCTTCATAGCCAACGCTGCCCAGTTCTTTAGTAACATTTCCCTTGCTCGATGAGGAGATAATGCGTGAATTATCCAGACCGATCCTCTCAACTATCCCCTCGAGGTTATTTGTTTCCTGAGCGGTGTCGAAATAGCTATATTTCAAAGAAGAACTTCCGCAGTTTATGACCAAAATTTTCTTTGGAGTAGCAGCAGACAACCGTAGTCCGTAAGGATCTGGCAGATTCTGCCAGGCATCTTCTACCCTTATCTGCTCTTCCTCATTTTTTTGACGGCTTCTTAGCCTCTCGGTTATAGTTTTTGCCATAACTTTCACAGCTTCAGGATTAACTGCAACAATTGTCAAAAACGCCTGCTGAGGAATAAGCAAAAGATTACATTTCTTTAAAGCTATAACATCAGCACTTGTAGGTTCGCCGGTCAGGAGCGACATTTCACCGAGAAAATCGCCCCGTTCCAGCATTCCAAGCCTTACCCTCTCACCTGTTTTACTGGTAATTACAGCTTCCGCTTCACCATCCAGGACTATTCCCAGAAACCGCCCAGGATGGCCGAAATGGATAATCACTTCCTGGGGAGCGAAATTTTTCACATGACTTTTCTCTATCAACTTATTCAGGTCTGCCTGGGAAAACTTTTTAAATAACGGTAGTTTCGCTAAAAACTTCTCAATATTTTCCATCGCTTTTATCCTCTAGAATAGCGCTGAATCAATTCTCCGATTGTTCTATCTCGCGGCTTAGAATATATGGACTTCAACTGTAGTTGTCAAATGTTCTAAGGAGAGTGCGTTAAAACTATTGAAGAATAGACAGAAAGAGGTAAGTAAAACTATTGGAGAGGGATGATCTTAGGGATTTTTACAGTTTTCTAAGAATGAACTCAGCAAATAACTGCTTATTCTACTTTTCCAGCACTTGTTCTTTCAGCTTACTCTTTTTACTGTGATGACAGGAATCAGCACATACTGATCTCCAAGTCCTTCTAATGATTGGTCTGCCTGAAAATCTAAAACTACTTCAGTGACGTGATTATTCAAAACAGTGAAGGCCACAGGAATTCTCACTTCCAAGCCGGGTGAAATACTGATATCGTAAGTTATGCCACGGACAACGATGGCCGCCTCGCTTATGACAATGATAACGTGGGTGTAAGTCCCCTGTTCTAATTCAACATCCAGTATTCGCTCTTCTATGTCCTGCAGCAGTAGCAAATCAAACGTTCTCTCGCCTTCCCATACTGTTACTACAGATCCATCATCTTTTTGAACTTTTATGGCTGTAATGGTTATTAGCACTTGCTCTAAGCCATCAATCGGCTGATCTGTCAGGTAGAGCTCAAAGTTTCCTGTCTTATCAGCTGTACATCCGCCTAAGAGTAGAGCAACAGATAGTGCAAAAAAGATTAGTTTTTTCATCCTTCTTCCTCTCTGGTCATTTTCTTCCTAACTCACTCAGAAATCAATCATCTTCAAAGGTGATATTGAAGGTGATTTTTTCTCACCCAAACGGGGAAGTATTCACAATAGCTTTGGTGAAAAATTGATCGTGAGGAAAATTGAAGAATGAGAAAAAATGGATTGTGAATAGAAACGAGCTGCGAAGAAAAACGACCTGTGAAGAAAAATGACCCATGAGGAAAACTAATAGGCTTAAGAGTTACTGCAACAAAAGCATTCCGTATCCTTCTAGCCTCCTCTTAGCTCCCGCCATCTTCATCATTGCCCATAAGGTTGCGGTGTTGCTTGATACAACAGGCACACCCAACTCTTTTTCAAGCTTATCTATCACTTCTATGGTCCTGAAGTTCGTGCAGCTGATGAATATTCCCTCAGCTTCCGGTACATATACCTCTTTGGCCAGCTCATAGGCAACGCTAGGCTCTTTACTCCCAACTTCACTGTTTTGCACTATGCCCAAACCCTTGATTCTTTGAACATCTAGCTTGTTTTGTTCAAGAAAGTTTTTCTCTAGGCCGTTTATCTCCTCGATGTAAGGAGTGGCGACACATATTTTTTTTATTCCAAGCTCACCAAGTGCTTGGACTACAGCCTTGGCTGTGGCCATAGCAGGGATCCCGGTTTTCTCTGTTATTTTTCGCTCTATCTCTCCACCATGATCTTTTCCCTTTAGCAGGCTTCCTGAAGTGCAACCATATCCTATGACATCGACTTTTGTATCAGCAAGAAGAACTGCTGCTTCTAACATCTGCTCTTCCATTTCTTCCAGCTCATCGATTGTGATCTTTTCGAGCCTCATTCGGGCAGTATGCACTGTTGCCCAACTGGATGCCATCGTCCAGAATTCAGCCTCCATCGTCGTATTCGAGGAAGGGATTATCAAACCGAATCTCATGTTATTCCTCGATTGAAACTTCATAATAGATGAAGTCCAAATCCGAAGATTTTTTGCATTTATTTATTTGTATCATTTGAAAACTCTGAGGTCAAACGAGGAAAAGCTTTATTATGCTTGATAAAAATTTTGGAGATAAACTTGATATTCAATAGGATTGACTAATCTAAATCAGAAACGGAGGGCTAAATTCCACAAAAAAAGGAAAATCGATTTAAATACAGCTAATATCAGACCAATAATCTCGTCTATGGCTGCTACTTGGACTTCTTCTTGGTTTTCTCCTCAGGAAGGAAGTTATCCATGGCATAGATTTCTTTTATTCTTTGGCCAGCCCGGAAGGCGATTTGTTGTCCATCAGGATGTACGCTAAGCATATACACTCTGTCCATTGACAATCCTAGTTTTTGAGGTTCTCCCCCTTCTACTGAAATTTTCCAAAACTCAAATTTATACCCTCTCTGGAACCGGCTTTCTGCAAAAAGTAGTTCTTTCCCATCAGGAGTCCAATCGGCAGTCGTAATTATTTTTCCTTTTTTCCACCTCACCACTTCTCTCGCTTCTCCTCCAGAAGATGGTATTATCTTTAAAACGTACTCGAGTGTTCCCCTATCTCTTGAGTTGAATGCTAAGAACTTTCCATCAGGCGAGGTTTCCAAATCATGCGGGTAAAATGCATTACGCCCTACTATATATCCGCGCTGAAAATTATCACGATGGATCTCCTTCTTTTGTGCGGTTACAAGGTCATACATCATAATCCGGGCTTGCTTCTGCTGCGGCAGTTTGTGTATATAAAATATCTTTCTCCCATCCTGTGACCACACAGGAGCTCCAACATTGTCTTCTTTATTAAAATGAAGAATGGATGCGATATTTCCTGTTTTGACGTCAATCTTGTAGAATCCTTCTCGACCCATCTCTTCGCTCCCTACCGTAAGAATAGAACGCCCGTCAGGTTCCCAGCATGTTCCCCATAAATATCTGAGTTCAGGGTATATCTTGCGTTCCTTGCCATCCTCTAGAGAACGGATACAAAGAACCGATCTAGAGCCAAGCGCATCGCGTCCAGTTTCTGGATATGAGATATAAGCTAAGTACTTTCCGTCAGGCGACCAGTCAGGCATCATGGTAGAGCCTACAAAGCGCTCGGACGCTTTTTTTGGCTCTGACAGAATTTCGCAAGTTTCAGAATCGATCTCGGCAACGTAAACGTCACTGACCATGGTCTCTTGGGCATAATAGAACGACCCGTTCCTGTCAAAGCCTTTGGGCCAAATCGCTCCCATATCCTTTTTAATAAGAACAGGATCTCCCTGAGATTCACCTTCTGAGACTCGCATAGCCCACATACTCGCAGTTCCTGTTCGGTCGCTGGCAAAGATAAGGCTTTTCCCATCTGGAGACCATCCGAGCACGAAATCATCTGCAGGGTGCTCGACTAGAGCAACCTCGTGACCCCCGTCCATTGAGAGCAAGAAAATATCCCGTTTTGAAGAATTTTCCTGTTTTAATTCAAAAACAACATAACGGTCGTCAGGTGAAAATAGATCTCCTATCCTTAATCCGTCACCCCGAGGGAGATGATCAAATGTTTTAAGCGCTTTTAATGAACCGTTTTCAACAGATATTATCATGAGCTGGCGGGTTTTATCTTTTTTGATGAACTCAGCCAATATGAACTTACCATCCTGCGACCAGTCTAGAGGATTCACCCCTGCCAAATTATCATCACTGTAGAGGACTCTTTTATTTGAACCATCAAATCCAGTAATCCGCAGTTCTTTGAAAGAATCTTTAAAGTTTCCCTCTTCATCCCAGGCATCTTTGAGCGCAAAAACAT
>JABAOC010008002.1_pt1 | contig 11473 bp, 12 predicted proteins | sample 7062161 | NCBI WGS metagenome assembly JABAOC01 (sample SAMN14538625, study PRJNA623070) | marine sediment metagenome | biome: marine biome [ENVO:00000428]; feature: marine pelagic biome [ENVO:01000023]; material: deep marine sediment [ENVO:00002113] | place: India: Gulf of Khambhat ... | reverse complement strand
TCTCATTACCTTTATCGTTACACACTCTCTGATGGATAACTACATCCAACCAAGTTTACAACTGAAGTTTAGTTTCTCTTGGATCCATGGAATTCGAAGAAATGCTTACTTTATCAATCGGTGAAGATGGCTTTAGGGAGAACTGCCCTAACCCCAGGCGTAATGTCCACTAATTGACTGATTCGCATGTCAACCGCACAGCTACAAAGCGCATAGGCTTCCTGGCGGGTCAGTCCTTTTTCAGCGACAAGCCAGTCTATCATATCGCGCAAAGCGATCTTTGCCGCTTCATCTGTCGTCTCTGCGTATGCTGTAGTCATGTAGTAGTCAGATGTTTCAAATTGTGGGCGCTTAACCTTCTTTTGCTTGTTCACTATGAGCTTAATTGTGACTTCAGCATCGATTTCCACAGCAGTTCCACACACTTCGCCGTCTCCCTGCGCTGCGTGAACATCACCGACTCCAAACAGTGCACCTGGAACGAATACCGGTAAATAGAGCACTGTACCTTGTTTAATTGCTTTTGTATCCATATTGCCACCATGATCCTTGGGAATTAGTGTGCCTTCACCTTCTCCAAGAGGCGCAACGACAAGTGTTCCCGGGAAGGGATCAATTGGGATCCGAATTCCTTTTCCAAACTCAGCAAAACCATCTTTGATCGGGATGATTCGGGTCCAGGGTTCAGGATACTCTGGAGCCAGAAAACCGAAGTTAGGCACAATGCAGCAAGCACCCTGATCCACCACTTTAATCTCCTTTATGTGAACTTCAAGTGTATCCCCCGGCTCTGCGCCTTCAACAAAGACTGGCCCGGTGGCAGGATTAACTCTGTCGAAATCTAAGTCCGTAGGTAAATCCGTTGGTTTTTGAATAGCTCGATTGAAGGCATCTCGGCATTCAAAAATGATCATGTCTCCTGAGGAAACACGGAGCACGGGTGGATTGGTTTTATCGGTTTTAAATACTACTTGATCGAATGAAACCCGATGAATCTTCTTTTCAGACATAGAAACAACCTCTAAAAAGGCACTTATTGTTTTTATTATTTAAAGCTACCTAGTTTTTACAAATAATCAATAAACCGAAACACAATACAAAAACTTCATTTAGATAACCTTGGAATACAAACAAGAGAAAACTTAGGCATGGATCCATGCACATACTGCAGAGAATTTCCTTTTTATTCCAGTTAAATAAATCAAAAGCTGAATGACCTTTAGACATAGAACCTATTTGATCCCTCATCGGATCAAAGATGTGGTGTATGTAATAGGATTTTCCTTAAAACTATTTTGAGCGCAATATAATATTTAGGAACACAAATATTCTGATATCTTAAAAATTAACGGTGAGGCCAACACTTAGAGGTGGAATCTACATCAATTAGCCCAAATAGAGGAATAGCGATCACAATAGCTAGCAAAATGATCAAAACACCCATAAGGAGAGTATAAGAGTTTTTCAGTGGTCATTCCTCCTCATATTTGTAGAGATGCTTGTAAGTTCACCCCGATACAAATTGATACCCTTTCATACCTTTTTTATCTAAATTTATAATGACGCCCCGGAGTATACCCTCTGAGTATTCGCTCCCTGGATTTATACAAACTGTTCGCCCGATCTTGTATGCACCCCTCGACTCATGAATATGGCCATGAAGCCCCAATAGAGGTTGATACTTCTCAATGGATTTCTTAACAGCTGTACTTCCAACTGAAACCATGTTAATTTTCCCTTGGCGAAATACTACTGTTAGATTTTCGTCTAACTCCGGAGCAATGTCAAGTTCCGTGTCAAATGGAGGGCAATGAAGATTAAAAATGCAGTTATTCATATTCGTAACCTGAGAGGCCAGAAGTTCAATCTTTTCTTGTAATTCTTTCTCTGGAATATCACCTGGACAGTTCCAAGGGGTAAGATTGGAATGTCCAAGACTAATCATTTCGTGAAATTGGTCAATCTCTATGATTTTTTCTTCTGGATTGATGGCAAAATCAGATTCGTCAAGGAGTGCTCTGACCTCCAGAGGGTCATCATTTCCTACTTGAACATAAAATTGGATTCCTGTTCCCTCTAGATACTCTTTTGCATGTTGAAGGAACCGTTGAATTGATTCTGTCATCACTCGAGAGAATAGCTCCTCAATTGCTGCACCATTGGAAGAAAGTTGATCCATCTCTTCGGGAGTTGTTCGATAGATATAATAACCCACGTTTTGGAGCCGTATTTCTATTTGTTTAAGCTCGTCCTCTGTTTGAACTTGCTGAAGAGACCCAGCGACTTTCGCCTGATAAGATCCATCTGGTAGGGCTACAATTGGTACTACTGCTTTCCCTGTTATATCACCTCCAAGGACAAGTACATCAACTTTGTAAAATTTACCTGCCCAAACAAATTTTTGCATGGCTTTTAGTGAGCCATGAACGTCTGTTGCGAAAAAAAGTCGAGTTCGTGCCATTGTTTTACCTTCTTTTCATGATTTGGCTTAAAATATATGGATTTTGAGAATTCTGATATCGAAGAAAGAGAAATATTCGATAATTTTTTAAAATGGTTTAAAATGTGTCCTTTGAATGTGGTGCTTGAGGAGTTCAAAAGTACAAAATATCCAAGTAGGGAAAATCAATGGTTCAGAAAACAAGTTTTATCGAAGAGGCTCAAAGAATCATTGAAGAAGCACACAAAGAATCTATTGAGCTCCGCTTAATCGGTGCAATTGCATTTAGACTCCATTGTACTAATTATCAACATCTTTTTGAGGAATTTGGGAGAGAAGTGACTGACATTGATTTTATAGCTCTCTCAAAACAGAAAAAAGAGATCAGTCAATTACTTAAAAAATTTGGATATTCTTTAAGATCAGAACTGCTTATTCATGAAGGGCGTTATTTCTTCATTGACAATGAAACTAATCGTAAAGTTGATGTTTTCTTCGATCAATTAGCAATGTGCCACAAAATCGACTTTCGTAAACGATTGACCGCCGACCCAAACAAAATGACTATTTCATTAGCTGATATGCTTCTTGAAAAATTACAAATCGTGGAAATTAATGAAAAAGATCTGATAGATTTGTGTGTATTACTTTTAGAACATGAGTTAGGCTCGACTGATGAGGAAACAATTAACATCAATTATATCGCCAAACTTCTAAGTGATGATTGGGGTTTCTATTATACCGCCACTACTAATCTCTCTAAAATTGCCAACTTTGTTTTGGAATTTCAGGCACTTGGAGCCAACGAAAAGACCATCATTCAGACACGTATTTCTTCTTTGCTTGAAGCTATTGAAAGTGCTCCAAAGAGTCGCAAATGGCGACTACGAGCCAGCGTGGGAACCCGCAAAAAATGGTACAATGATGTAGGAGAAACCGATCGCTAAGTGTTTGTTCACCAAAACAGACAGTAGTATGAATTTCTTTTACTCATAGCTAAATAGAGAATGTTTCGTTAAATTGTAAAATTAATCAATTTGGTTAATCAAAATTTATTTAATGTATTTTTTGGGGCGAACTGTATCTGCCTTTNNACTTTTTAAATCGTCTCTATCTTGATGAATTCAAATAAAAATAGTAGGAAAGGGTGAATACATGACATCAGAAACGAAAGAAATTTTCGTTAGAGAATCAAGTGGACTAGTGAGAGTCGCAACCTCATCTTCCGTATTTATGTTCAACATTTTCTGGACTGCTTTCGGCTTCGTGCTCTGCTATGTATTTCTATGGGCTCCTAATCTTTCACCAGGAGCAAATCTTGGGCTAGGACTCGCCTTCTGTGCCATCTTGGTTATTCCAATAACTGGTGTTTATGCACTTTTTGCAGCTATTATGCCGAGATCCGGCGGTGATTATCACTATGTCAGCCGCTCGCTGCACCCATCCTTAGGTTTCATGATCAGCTGGAGCTGGGGCATCTGGCTGGCGTTTTGGGCATGCTGGGGTGCGTTTGCATTTACGAGCTATGGGTTAGGTCCAATCTTGGGCACTTGGGGCGCTATTACCCAAAATCAGGGACTTGCCGATTTGGGGGTAAGATTGGGCGCCTTAGGCGAGACCACCTCGGGAACCTTCATCATTGGTGCTATCGTTTTAGTGATCTTCGCATTATTAGCGATTGCTGGCACTCGCTTGTACTTCAACCTCCAGAAGATAGCATTTGCAATTCTCTTAATTGGTTTGGTTACCATTTTCGCCCTCATAGCCGTAAACAGTCCAGCCGATTTTGCAGCAAAGTTCAATGCGGCCTTTAATTGGCAGTCTGGATCCTCCGATACCTACAATCAGATCATCACGGACACACAGAATGCCGGGGTCAATGTGAATCCTTCTTTTGCTTTTAGACCGTTTCTTCTCTTGGTTCCATTGGGCTTCACCTACATGCCTTATTGTATAGGTTCTACCTTCATGGCTGGTGAGATTAAAGATGTCAAGAAAGCACAGCTCTACGGAGGTCCAATCGCCACTGTCTTCTTAGGGCTCTTTTCTATGATTCTAGGCCTACTCTATGTGCTCACTATAGGTTCTGAATTCTATTATGGAATTGGTGCAGCCTGGTGGGGTGATATTGAGTACAATATTCAAGTACTTCCGTATTTCCCAACCCTAATAGGAGTGCTTACTAGTAATCCCATCATTTATCTGGTGATTAGCGTTGGATATCTAGTTTGGGGTGTCTGGTTTGTGCCACAAAACATTATGCTAGTAAGCCGGAATATGCTGGCTTGGTCTTTCGATCGGATAGCTCCAGCAAAACTTTCCGAAGTGGATGAACGGACACACACCCCGATTTGGAACATTATCATCGTCCTAATCGTAGCAGAGATCTTCCTCATCATCTTTCACACGACTGCATGGATAACTATGGTCTCTAGCATCTTTGCACTTTGCCTTATCATTCTCCTAGTGGGTATTAGCGCTATCATCTTCCCATATCGTAGAAAGAAGATGTATGAAGAATCGGTAGTGGCAGAAGACCAGCTTTTTGGCATTCCAATATTAGTGTTAGCGGGTATCTGGACTGTCGCTGTGACGTTGCTTAGTTCCTATTACTATTTGACAGAGGATAATCTATTTGCCAATGCACCAGAATCTTTGTGGATGATTGTACTGATTTTCCTTAGTGGCTTGATTCTCTATTTCGTTGCGTGGTGGTATCGTCGCCGAGAAGGTATTGATATCGAACTAGCGTTTCAAGAGATTGCTCCCGAATAAAGTGACGCTATTGTGTCCTGAATCCNNAAGTGACGCTATTGTGTCCTGAATCCACCTTTTTTTTCATTTTTTTCTTGTTTTTTGACACCATTATGATCCAACGATCTCAATTTTTTATTTAAGATAATAATTCTAGTCAGATTGATATGAACTTTTATAATTATTGAATTAGAGAGATCCTACTAGAAAGATAATCGCTGAAGCCGAAGTTTGGTTTCTAAAATCGGGAAAAAGTTTATATACGTGGTTGAATCACAATCCCAATTTAATCCCGAAACAAGGGTGAAAAAAATTGGGTGAAGCAGAACCATTCGTACGAAAAACCTCAGGACTTGTACGTTCGTTATCAGCATGGGATGCAATGATTGTTAACATCCTCTTCATGGCTCCAACAGCGGTCTTTATATATGGACCATGGGGTGCCTACCTTTGGCCAGAAGTGCACCTACCGGCTACCGCGCTAATAGCAATTCCTATTAGTATCATCATCGGTATCTTCTATGCCATCTATTCGTCTAGTATGCCGCGTAGTGGAGGCGACTATATTTGGGTAAGCCGAGTGATCCACCCAGCAATTGGCTTTATGATCAACTTCTTTCTGTTTGTGATCCTACTGCAGGTAGCTGGAGCTTATATCCCGTGGTTCGCTCAGTTTGCGATTGCGCCTTTGCTTGAATTTGTCGGAAGAACTGGTGCAGCAACAAGTATTAGTGGCAACACAGCAATGTACATTATTGCCATAATTTTCTACCTCATTTGTGCGGTTGTAGTAACGAGGGGTTCGAAGACTACGGCCAGGGTACTGCTTATATTCTTCGTCGGTGTTTTAATTGGGCTTCTCACATATACATTAACTTTGCTGGGAACGAGCCCTACAGAGGTTGCAGCAAATTATCAGGCGGCCACCGGAGAGTCAGTTAGTGAGCTTGTCGCTCGAGCGAAGGCAGATACTGATTTTACAAGCAAATTCACACTAATAGCCACGCTTGCAGGGATGCAGTTGACCTTCATCAATTTCTTGGGATTCAACACCAGTATTTACCTCGCTGGAGAGATTAAAGAGGTCACACGAGCCCAGTTTATCGCAATAATTGGATCGGTCATCGTTTTCGGTTTGATTACGTGGTGGGCCTATCAAATCACTTATAGTGGCTTAGGATCGGACTTTGTCGGAGCTTCTTCAGCTCTCGGGGAACAATACCACTTCCTCATAATGTTCCAGTATGCTACGGACAGTTCGCTGGTTTACGCCATCGTGTCGCTCGGTTGGGCCTGCATGACCCTCTCTGCGATCTTGGTGTACGTTTATATCTGTGTTAAACTACTCTTTGCCTGGAGCTTCGACCGAATCGTACCTACACGCTTATCAGAGATCAATCCACGATTCAACAGCCCAGTCAATGCTCTGATTGTTGTTACAATCGTAGCAATGTTGCTTCAAGCAGTTTGGATGTGGACCGATTGGGCAAAATACTTTGCTTATTTAGTGTTTCAATGGATGATTATGCAAGGGATCGTAGCGATCAGCGCCTTGGTCTTTCCCAAGTGGAAACCCGAACTATTCGAAGCCAGTCCTGCGCTTGTGCGGCGTAAAGTTGGACCTTTGTACATCCTTCAATGGCTAGCAATAGCCACCCTAATTTTCAGCGTCTGGTTGGGTTACGTTGGATTATCGCCAACACTTTGGGGAGAACTCTCATTAAGCGCCCTCGGCTTTGTTTTCGTCATCTTCTTAATAGGGATCATAATATACTATATTTCGAGTTTCTACCACCGAGACAAGATTCCATTAGAGTTGTCGTTCAAAGAGCTCCCTCCAGAATAGAAACAGAATGAATAGACTATGAACAGGTCCAAAATCATTCCCCATCTTTTTTTATTCGCCTTAATACCAGATTATAAAAAGCACTACAATTTTGTCCCTATTTTGATGAAATCGTATCTGGAAGGGATATTGTGGCTAAACCCCGAATCTTTTTCGTCACCGATCTTCATGGATCCGATCGGTGTTTTAGGAAACTATTAAATGCCGCTGACGCTTATAAAGCCAAAATTTTAATCTGTGGGGGAGATATAACCGGAAAACAAATCATTCCAATTGTGAAACAAGACAATAAATATTTTACTCGGTTTTTGGGGGAAGAACTTTCACTGACTGCTCAAACTGAATTAGACACATTAGTAAAACGCATTCGAGTTGTAGGTTATTATCCCTATATAACAGGAGCAGACGAAGTCAACCAACTACGAAATGACCCCCAAAAGATGGAAGAGATCTTTAAAAAGTTGATAATGGAATCCATTGCTGAATGGGTAAGATTAGCGGATGAACGACTACGTAACACAGACGTGCAACTTTATATTCAACCCGGGAACGATGATCACTTTGTTATTGATCCTATTTTAAATGAATCTGAGTATATCATCAATCCAAATGAGAAGATAGTCCAAATAGATGCAGACCATGAAATGATCAGCTTGGGGTACTCAAATATTACCCCCTGGCATTGTCCGCGGGATATTCCTGAAGAAGAGCTCGCTATGAAGATACAAAAGCTAACCAGTCAAGTATCAAACATGGAAAGTGCTATTTTCAATATTCATGTCCCCCCATTTGGGTCGCTTATTGATGAGGCACCCAAGCTCGATGAGACTTTAAAACCTCAGTTACTTCCAGGAGGCGAGCCAGAACTGGTACCCACAGGCAGCACTGCAGTTAGAACAGCCATAGAAACTCATCAACCCCTACTGGGGCTCCATGGTCACATTCATGAATCAAAAGGATTTACGAAGATTGGACGCACATTTGTAAGTAATCCAGGCTCTGAATACTCCGAAGGGATTCTCAAAGGCTTTCTTTTTACACTCCGTCCAAAGAAAGTCGAACACTACCTGTTTACCTCAGGATAATGGGAAACTGAAACAAGAGTGAGAAACAAGCCTATAACAACTTAACCAAGCAGTTGAACAGAGAATAGTAACCTTTTTGTGATCACACTTTCAAATCGACTTGAATTACGTGAGCTATTTGGAGATATCCCCAAATTGGGCACTGAAAGCGAAAGAGGACTATCAGATGAAGTTTTAATTCGAGATGCGATCCGAATAGCTGAGCAAGGGGAGAAATTCGGTGTCCAGTTACGGTTAATTGGAGCTCTCGCCATTTGGTTTCATAGTTCAGAGTATCAAAACCTTCATTCAAGCCTGAGCCGGTTAAATCAAACGAGTAAAACCTTTACTGATATTGATTTCATTGGATACAGTAAGCAGAACTCCGGAATTAGGAAACTATTTGNNTTGAGAAACAATTGAATTTTCAGCCCGATAAACATGTGTTGTTTCTCCATCGGAAGCATCGGTTTCTGTATTACCATCCAGAAGGCCTTTACCATGTCGATATTTTTCTTGACACCCTCAATTTTAGTCATCAAATCGTATTTGGTTCCAATCCACAAAAAGGGCGCCTTCAACTCGATTTTCCCACTGTTCCATTGGCGGATCTCTTACTAGCAAAGCTACAGATCCATGAGATCACTGAAAAGGACATCAAAGACCTGATTGTGCTATTACGAGCTCACGAACTTGGTATTAGAGACGAAAAAGAAGTTATTAATCTGGATTATGTTTCAACCAGCCTATCCGATGATTGGGGTTTTTGGTTTGATGCAAATACCAACTTGGGGAAGATTATAGCATATGGGAGACAGTACCGAGAGACAGGAATACTATCAACGTTGGATCTTACCGATGTAGTTGAGAAAGTCAATCGGATCCTATCAACCCTTGATACCACCCCAAAAACGAAAAAGTGGAAAAAGCGTGCGTCTCAAGGAACAACCAAACCCTGGTGGCGCGATGTTGAAGAAATTCATAGATAATATTAATGCAAGAAGATCCAATAATAATGATTTCACATATAACTTCTTAAAGAGATTTTATAAGATTACACATCTTAAATGAGGTTCCGATAATGGGAGAAAATGAACAAACAGCTGAAAAAGAAAAGGTTGAAGCTGTAGATATCTCGATGTTGGATACTTACACTCTATTGAGTCTATTTATCAATCTACTTAGTGTTCAAGCCTGGCGTGATATGGGATTACAAGTAGATCCCAAAACAAGTGAAATAAAGACAGATTTTGAACGAGCAAGTGTCGCTATCGATTGTATTAAGTATCTCTTGGACAAGCTGGAACCTAAATTGAGCCAAGACGTACAATTCAGGCTTAAAAGCCTTTTAACCGATCTCCAATTGAATTTTGTGCAACAATCCGAACAACACAAACAATCCAATACCTGAATTAACTAAATCAAGGATTATCATAGATCTATACAAAAGTAGTACCAAATATTTATTTTAGTGATAATTTCTCTGCTTCGCTCCTTATTTTTATTTTGATAACCTTTCACATAGTAGCCGATTGGAATGTATTAACACATCTGGACTACGTTGCTTGTTATTTGATGTATAAATTTATCATGAATTCTAATCCACTCGAAGCTCCATCAATTCGTAAATTGGTCATCAGTTCTACAAAAGATTTCTTAGAACTCTCAACAATGAATTTTATAGAAATTACAAGAGATAGAAAAATTAATTACTGTTCTATGATTATAGCTACTTGATTCATTCAGTTTAATAGGAGGAATTAAAAATGCGACAAAAATTCAACAAGCAAGCAGTTGGAGCGTTTCTTCTACTAGGAATGTTGATGATAGGAATTGTTATCTTATCTGGCTGTATCGGGCAAGAAGAAGAGTCGAAAACGGAAACTTCTGTTACGCTGATCATTCAACCGAATCCATTGATCCCTTCGCGAACTACATTTTACACAACAACGGATTTTTCAATACACTCCAGTTGGGCAGGTGCCTTTGCTGATGATGGTGATGGAACGTATTATAATTGGACTGCTGGGAAGACACCGGTGATTAATCAGATATTTTGGGAATGGGATGTAGGTTATCCACAAGCCATGAATCAAATTGTTTGGAATGTTGATATCGACGGAGGAAATCCTTTAGATCACCAATTAAACTTATATAATCGGGATGGATCGATAACGAATATTTTCTATTTAAATACATCCGATTCTGGAAGCGGTAAAACAGTAATAAATGAAAAGAGTTGGATAAATGGAAGGGTCTATGCTGAGTATATGTTTAATGAATTAGAAGGCATAACATGGGTTTATTCAGTTACATTCTTTGTTATGCGGTTGGAGTTCGATTCGATCACTGAAACACATTACATGACACGGATAAGCATGGAAACAGCTGTTACTGATGTACTCACCTTTGAGGTCATGCAGAATGATGTGACTATTACCATAACAGATATCCCAGAAGGTTACACACTGAAATCCATCTCACCTGAAGATAGCTATCTTGATTACTCGGATACTATCACTACAGATAACAAAGTCACCATTACTGGCTGTGTAAAGGGTTCTTTTGTAGTGGTATTTGATACAGGATCTTCCTAACTTTACGTCTTCTTCTGTGAAACGCTTTACCTAGAAAGTAATTACATACATTTACCAGATATGCGGATAGTAATAATTATTACTATGTTCTCTGAATGAGATCCCCTTCAGTTATTATTGACAAAATTTGTCAATAGAAGCCAGACACCGAGTATGCTGCCTGCCGTGAGGACTTCTTTTATCATTTGTTCATACTCGACAGCTCCGAAAACGATAAATGTTTGTAGTACTTCAGCAATGAGTATGCTCTTAATACCAATAGCAGCTACCAGTAGAGCAAGTCCAGCGGCAATAGGAAAGGTCAAGAAGTAGTTTGCGACTGCAACGGGCACTATGAAGAACATTTGAAAAACACTGGTGGCATTATTGATCTTCCTATAGGGTTCACCTCAAGTGAAGAAAAGGATGCCAGTGACCAATGTGAGGATTGTAGCCATTGCGCTTAAAAGTGACAAACTCAGTTCCATAGCTTGTATCCTCGTACGGCATCCATGGGAAGATCTACCTGTTATCAGACAAAACAGCCTGTTAATTATCGTTCTACAATAATTAAAAGACTTTTCTAACACGATAAACCTTATGGGGCGATCAATCAAGAACTATGTGTGTATATGACCTTTTTTTAATGATTTTTCTTTTAAAATCCCTCGAGAAAACAGTCTAATGCTGAGTTTTTTTAATTGATAAGCAAAAAAGAGATAGGTTGGAGGGAATTAGAAAAGTTAACCCGACTTTTCGAAACCCAAGATTTTTTCAAATGACTCATTCAATT
>JABAOC010039959.1_pt2 | contig 11474 bp, 13 predicted proteins | sample 7062161 | NCBI WGS metagenome assembly JABAOC01 (sample SAMN14538625, study PRJNA623070) | marine sediment metagenome | biome: marine biome [ENVO:00000428]; feature: marine pelagic biome [ENVO:01000023]; material: deep marine sediment [ENVO:00002113] | place: India: Gulf of Khambhat ... | reverse complement strand
GTTAATTTAATATCAATGAATAGCAAAATACCAACATATATTGGGTAGCAGCAGTCCCTGACTGCTGCATATTGTGACCGTAACAAAAAAATGGTACTAAATCAACAGAGCCATAAATTGGTTATGATTTTGTTAAGAGGTTGAAATTTTGAAAAAATATTTAACTTATAAAGATGCCGGGATTGATATTGATGCGGGGGAACAGGGTGTGAAAACAATATCGAGGCTGGCAAAGCTTACCTTTAATGAAAATGTGTTAAAGGATATTGGATTGTTCGGCTCTTTTTATCGTTTGGATTGCTCAAAAATGAAAGAGCCGGTTCTGGTTTCCAGTGTCGATGGTGTTGGCACAAAGTTGAAAATTGCTTTCATGACTGGAATTCACGACACAGTAGGCGAAGACCTTGTCAATCATTGTGTCAACGATATTATGACATCTGGCGCGGAACCATTATTTTTTCTTGATTATCTGGCTTTATCGAAATTAAATCCAAATGTCGTGGAGCAAATCGTTGCGGGTATGGCACGAGGATGTAAAAACGCGCACTGTTCTCTTATCGGAGGCGAGACTGCTGAAATGCCTGATTTCTACCAGCCTGGTGAATATGATATTTCGGGAATGATTGTCGGAATTGTGGATGCCGAAAAAATAATTGATGGTTCAAAAATAGAACGGACGGATGTTTTAATTGGATTGCCATCCAATGGGCTTCATACCAATGGGTATTCTTTAGTGAGAAAGATTTTTTTCGAAATGAATAATTTTAAAGTAGACGATTATTTTGAAGAATTGAGTTGTTCATTGGGCGAGGTGCTCTTAAAAGTTCATCGAAGTTACCGCCAGGCGATTCTTGCTTTAAAGGGTCAACCGTTTTTGCATGGCATGTCACATATTACTGGGGGAGGAATTGAGGGAAATACGAATCGGATTTTACCTCAGAATAGGCGTTTGAAAATTGATTGGAATAGCTGGGAGCCACTGGAAATTTTTTATTTGATCAAGCAAATCGGTCAGGTGGCAGAAGAGGAGATGAGACGGGTTTTTAATATGGGTATTGGCTTTATTTTTGTCATTGATAAAAATTTTGTGGATAAGGCAATTGAAATACTCAACAGCATCCAGCAAGAATCCATTGTAATAGGAGTTGTTAATTGAGTCAGAAATATAATATTACTGTATTAGGAGCTGGCAGTTGGGGCATTGCCCTGGCGTTAGTCCTGAATCATAACGGGCATTATATTACGCTGTGGGAATATCGAACTGATGCTGCGGAACATTTACGTAATACACGAGATGCGAAGGAGTTTTTGCCAGGGATAATGATACCTGCATCAATCGATATAAAAAATAACTTTGAAGAAGCATGTTCTAATAAAGATATTCTGGTCGTTGCCGTCCCCTCGCACGTCGTCAGGTCAGTAGGGGAGAGGTTAGACACATTGATGGTTGAAAAGCCACTCATTCTCGTAAACGTTGCCAAAGGCATAGAAAATGATACCTTAATGCGGATGTCTGAGGTTTTGGAACAAACCATTCGTTGGGCAGATCATGATCATATTGTCACCCTGTCAGGACCCAGCCATGCTGAAGAAGTGAGTCGCCAAATACCGACTGCAATTGTATCTGCCAGTGCCAGGTTAAAAACGGCTGAATTGATCCAGCAAATATTTATGAATGAATTTTTCCGTGTGTACACGAATCAGGATATCATAGGTGTGGAACTCGGCGGGGCATTGAAAAATATAATTGCTATTGCGGCTGGGATTTGCGATGGAGCTGGTTTTGGAGACAATACCAAAGCAGCTCTACAACCCAGAGGCCTGGTGGAAATTGTCCGTTTGGGAACAGCAATGGGAGCGTATCCAATCACTTTTGCTGGTCTTTCGGGTATGGGAGATCTCATTGTTACCTGCATGAGCAGGCACAGCCGCAATCGCTATGTCGGTGAGCAGATCGGGAAAGGGAGAACATTAGATGATATTTTAAAGGAAATGGTTATGGTTGCGGAAGGTGTTAAGACGACAAAATCCGCTTATGCATTGAGTCAAAAATATAACGTTGAAATGCCGATTACTGAACAGGTATATCAAATATTATTCAAAGTGAAAGATGCACGAGATGCTCTTAAAGAACTGATGTTACGCGGCCCAAAAGAAGAAAAATGGGGATAGACATCGAACAGTTATTCAACAAAGGAGTCGTACGAATGAAAAATGAAACTTACATTGAAGACATTGCTAAATTTAAAGATCAGGAAGTGACTATTAGTGGTTGGTTATATAATCGAAGATCAAGCGGGAAATTACAATTTTTACTGGTTAGAGATGGGACGGGTACTATCCAGGCAGTTGTTTCCAGAGTTGATGTCCCAGATGAAATATTTGTATTATGTGATAATTTACCTCAGGAATCATCGATAGCGGTGACAGGTAAAGCTGTTGAGGATAAAAGATCACCGATTGGATATGAAATACAAGTGAAAAATGTTGAAATCATCCACCAGGCAGAGGACTACCCAATCACGCCCAAAGAACATGGAATTGATTTTTTAATGGATCACAGACATTTATGGCTTAGGTCTTCCAAGCAGCATGCTATTCTGCGAATTCGTCATGCTGTCATTCGAGCTTGCCGGGACTTCTTTGATGGCAAAGGCTTTGTGTTAGTCGATGCACCGATTTTCACGCCAGCCGCCTGTGAGGGGACTTCAACATTGTTCGAGACCGATTATTTTGGGTCGAAGGCTTATTTAACACAGAGCGGTCAATTGTACATGGAAGCCGCAGCCATGGCATTTGGCAAAGTCTACTGTTTTGGTCCTACTTTCAGGGCTGAAAAATCGAAAACACGAAGACATTTAACAGAATTCTGGATGATTGAACCCGAAGTTGCGTATTGCGATTTAGATGGTGATATGGATTTGGCTGAAGAATTTATTGAATATATTGTTCAAAAGGTTATTAAAGAATGCCAACAAGAACTTAAAATTCTCGAGCGGGATAAATCCAAACTGGAACAGGTACAGCGACCATTTCCTCGAATTACTTATGATGAAGCCGTCAAAATAATTCACGAAGCTGGTTTGGAATTTGAGGATGGTAACGATTTTGGTGGCACGGACGAGACCATCGTTTCAGATAAATTTGATCGTCCTGTCATGGTGCATCGCTATCCAGCAGCCATAAAAGCATTTTATATGAAAAACGATCCAGATGATCCATCAAAGGCGCTTTGTGTTGATGTTTTAGCACCAGAAGGCTATGGAGAGATTATTGGAGGCGGTCAACGTGAAGACGATTTAAAAGTATTGGAAGATAAAATTCGCCAACATAATTTACCAATGGAAGCCTTTGATTGGTATCTGGATGTACGAAAATACGGTTCGGTTCCGCATTCAGGTTTCGGATTAGGAATCGAGCGCACGGTCGCCTGGATTTGTGGCTTAAAACATATTCGAGAGACGATCCCGTTTCCAAGAACGATTTATCGGTTGAAACCGTGATTCGACTTTAGATTTACGATTTTAGATTTAGGAGATTATTTAACAATATGAAATTTAGTGAATTAGTTAGGCTCTTAGAAAAGAATGGCTTCAAAATTATAAAAGAAAAAGGATCAATTAGATATTATGGAAAACCTGGATGGGAAAAGTTGATTCGAGTTGATTATCATGGATCAAAGGAGGTTCCTACTGGAACCTGTCAGGCTATTCTAAAAGCCGCAGGATTAAAGAAATCATGAGGAGAGTAGTATGATTGAATTACAATATTCTTTAATAATCGAAGCAACAGAAGAGCCTGATTTCTTTGGGTTCTATTCTCCTGATTTAGAAGGTTTTACAGGAGTTGGTCATTCTGTTGAGGATTGTTTGTTCAAGGCGAAATGGGGAATGATTGAACATGTTAATTTATTAAAGGAAAGAGGATTACCAGTTCCTCCCAAAAATCCGGAACCAAGAATTATTATTCAAAATGAAAGAAAATTAGTTGCAGCTTAATTCATGACTCTGTTGATTTAATATCAATCATTAGTAAAACACCACAACATATTGGGTAGCAGCAGTCCCTGACTGCTGCATATTGTGGTCGAAGCGAAAAAATGGCACTAAATCAACAGGGACATTCATGGCAAGCAACAAAAATAGAAACAAATTTAAGAGTATTACATTTTTTGCCATGATGAACTTAAAAAATTCAAAAATCATTGGTGTTATCGGTCAAGGGCGAGATTGTTCTCCTGAGCTCCTTAAAAATGCGGAACAAGTGGGCTATCTTATTGCGAAGCAAAATGCGATTCTAATCTGCGGCGGTCTTGGTGGCGTGATGGAAGCAGCCTGCCGAGGGGCGAAAAAGGGTGGCGGAGTGACAATTGGCGTACTTCCAACCAATCATAAAATAGACGCAAATGAATTTGTCGACATTCCGATTGTTACTGGATTTGGTGAAGCGAGAAATATTATCATTGTTCGCTCCGCTGATGCAGTGATTGCAGTTGGTGGGAAATATGGCACGCTATCTGAAATCGCTTTTGCACTGGCATTTGGAAAACCGATCGTTGGACTTAATACCTGGCATCATATTGGTGATTTCACTCATGTCGATAGACCTGAGCAAGCTGTTGAAAAAGTGTTCACGTTAATATAATCATTAGAATCATTGCCCAGGAAACACGCCAAAGAACACGAAATAAATTTTGAGCATATCTCGTGTGTTTCGTGGGCTGGTTTTTAGAATTAATGAGGCAGATATGAAGGTAGGAGCACATATTATCATAAAGGGTCTGGTACAGGGTGTTGGCTTCCGCTGGTTTGTTGAGTGGGAAGCGAAACAATTGCGATTAAACGGTTATGTTAAGAATCTTTTCGATGGCGACGTCGAAGTCGAGGTTGAGGGGGATCGAGGATTGATCGAAGAACTAATTGAAAAACTAAAGGTTGGTAATCGCCTGTCCCATGTAACCGATGTCCAAATCTCCTGGCAGGATTACAAAAATAAATATAAAAACTTTCGAATTGCTTTCTAATGCAAAGAAATTTCAGCAAAATCGGTTCTAAGTTCCTATATTTAAAAAATATTGACTTTCATATCGAATACCCTTTTATATCAAAAGCGGAATTGAGTCAGAGACAAAATACAAAGGAGATGAATCAATGAAAGACCTGAAACAGAAGATTCGCAATGTTCAAGATTTTCCCAAGCCAGGAATCGGTTTTAAAGATATTACGACACTGATTAAAGATGGCGAAGGATTTAAAAAAGCGATTGAGACAATTGCTGGGCATTACAAATCCAATGACATAGATGTGGTCGTTGGGATCGAATCACGAGGATTTATATTTGCCGCTGCTCTGGCTTATAAATGGGGGAAGGGCTTTGTACCTGTTCGAAAGCCTGGTAAATTACCTGCGGAGACAATAAAAGAAGAATATCAGTTGGAATATGGCATGGATGCGGTTGAGATTCATAAAGATGCCATTCAGCCAAATCAGCGGGTATTGATTATCGATGATTTGCTGGCAACGGGTGGAACAGTTGCAGCCGCTGCTCGATTGGTTGAAAGACTTCAAGGTAAAATCGTTGGTATTGGCTTTCTTATTGAGCTCACATTTTTAAACGGTCGAGAAAAATTGAAAAAATATGATCTTTTATCTCTAATTTCTTTTGAAAATGAGTGACTCTGTTGATTTAGTTTCCATAAATAACAAAAAGCCACAACATATTGGGTAACAGCAGTCCCTGACTGCCGCATATTGTGGTCACATCCAAAAAATGGCACTAAATCAACAAGATCATGAATAAGTTCTGAATTTTTCATTATTATTAAAATAATTTTACAATAATCTAAAAATCTCTTGACTTTTAAGCTTTTTGTTAATATCTTTCACTACTCAAATTAGGTTAATAAGTGCAAGTAATTTATAGTCTAATTCTGGGAAATTAATTATGAAGCGGTCGCGATTTTTAATAACAGTCCTTCTCTTTATTCTTTTCTCTCAATCCGCGCTATTTTCTGGTGGCAAATGGTACAATTACTATGAAGATGGTCTCAAGGAGATGGAGGGAGGTAATTGGGCAAAAGCCATTGAATATTTTAAAGAAGCGGTAAAAACAAAATATCAAGACGTTAAAAAAGTAAAAACTTATGGTATGCACTTCATAAGGTATTTCCCGCATCGAGAAATTGGCATTTGCTATTATCATTTAGGTCAATATGACCGGGCAGAAAGTGAACTGCGACTTTCTCTCCACCAGGAGAATTCACAACGAGCTCATGAATATCTTGCCAAATTATCTAGTACACCACAAGTTAAACCACCTGTGCAACCTCCCATTCGTCCTCAGGAAGACGAGCCAAAACTTCCACCGACAACTCCACCACCGATCACTCCGCCACCCCCTGATCAGTTAAAATTGGTTGGCGAGCGAATGGGCCTTGCTGTTCTTCCCTTTCAAACCAAAGGTTTGGGAACAGAAATGGGCGAGATCAATGTTGTCGAACAAATGATGACGACATTTTTCAATCTCAACCGATTTAAACTGTTCGAGCGAACTCAATTGGAAAAAATTCTGGAGGAACAGAAATTGGGAATGGCCGGAGTTTTAGATGCCTCGACTGCTGCCGAAATCGGGAAGGGAATTGGGGTCGATGCCATCGTCCTGGGCACTGTTACCCGAGCAGGGGCGAATATTGGCATTGATGCTCGACTTATTGATACCGAAACAGCGGAGATCATTACTGCCCAGGATGAAATGAGCGCTCGCACTTCAATTCAGGATTTGAAAAACATGATTAATCGGTTGGCGACAAAAATCTCTCAAGACTTACCGCTGGTTGAAGGCTATGTGATCAGTGTGGATGGGGATCGACTGACAATGGATATTGGTACAAATAAAGGCTTAAAGAAGGGCATGAAATGTATCGTTTACAAAGAAGGCAGAGAGATCATCCATCCCATGACGAAAAAGGTGTTGGGTAAAGAGACAGAAGAATTAGGTGAGGTTAAGCTCGTTCAGGTTTTTCATGAGTATTCAGTCGGTCATGTTATTAAAACGAAAGCAGGTTTTTTTGAAATCGGAAATAAGATAATTACTAAATAACCTTAAACAAACACTTCAGGAGGATCTATGAAACCGAAAATATTTTTAGTATTTATTGTTACATTAGCAGTTGTTTTTGTCAGTCAAGAACTTTCTTTTGCCCAATTTGAAATTGATTTCAATTTTATCGGTGCAGGTGCCCGAGCTCGTGGAATGGGTGGCGCTTTTATCGGCGGCGCTGATGACGCTACTGCTGCTTCCTGGAATCCAGCAGGATTGGTTTTCTTAGAGAAACCAGAAGCATCGGCAGTTTATGTTTATTCTTCCGTTTATCGAACCATTGATGACGAGGAGGTGGAAGATCTCGGTTTAAGTCACGGTTATCTTAATTTTGTCAGCGCTGCAATACCGCTATCAATTGGTGATAGAAATGTTGTGGGATGTATTGCTTATCAGCGGGTGATCGATCTTTTTAATAAAGAAGATATTCCTTTATCAAATGGAACCTATGAAACAAATCAAAAAGGCGGAGTCGATGCTATTTCACCTTCTGTTGGAATACAAATTTCTCCTCAATTCTCAATAGGATTAGCATACAATATATATTTAGGAGCTACCTCTACTAAATGGAAATATTTACTGACTGAAGAAGAATTTGATGCACCAAAAGAAAAATATAGTGGTAGTAATGTGACAATGGGGGGGATGCTGGATCTAGGTATGTTTCGCATTGGTGCGACTTATAAAACACCATACATTCTAAAAGCAAAACAAGAAGAAAGACTGGGAGTCAGAAATCTTGTTGATTTTAATGAATATGAATTTGAAATGAAAATGCCAGGGATGTTCGGCCTTGGGGTAATGGTTGAACCAACTTCTAACTTAAGATTAGCTGCTGATTATGAATTGCGAGGGTTTTCAAATTTTGAAACAAGGTTTAAAGGATTTGATTTTGAAAAACCTGAAGAAGAATTCTTAGATGTCAATCAACTTCGTTTAGGAGCAGAATATTTAATAATGTCTGGAAGTAATGTTATTCCTTTAAGACTTGGACTAAAAACAGAACCCAAACCATTTAAAGACGCTAATGACGATCAGGTGGCTGGCGCAGCATTAACTATGGGGCTGGGATTAGTCAGTCATGCTTTCAGTCTTGGTGCAACTTTAGAATATAGTGCCTTAACTTTAGAATTTTTCGATACTAAAATTACCACCAGTCAGTTGAATTTCCTGGTCTCTGGTATTTTCTATTTTGGTAAATAATAAAATATAATCTTAAATATTTCATAGGAAACCTTCCAAAGATTTTAGAACCTTCGGAGGGTTGAAGAAAGGTGTTTACAGCGGAACATTTTTTTCAACATGTTCCGCTTTTTTATTATATTGACATTTAAAAAAATATTTTGTATGTTAAATTTAAAAAATAAATAGAACGCGTAAATATCAAACTTGAACAACATTGTGAAAATAAATCTTTCGATTATTATTGTTTATCTCTTTTTTTTCTGTACAGATCGAGAAAGATTGAATCCCATCGATCCCCAAAATCCAGAAACAGGGGGACGACCGCAAATATCGAGAATTTATTCCGAGCACGATCGTGTTGTACTGCAATGGATACAATTACAGTTAAATGGGATTCAGGGTTATCGTATTTACCGCAAGCAGGATTCAGATTTAACCTTTAATCCAATCCATCTGGCACCGCCAGATTCCAATCAGTACACTGATCACGGATTAGTTTATAACATAAAGTACGAATATTTCGTTACCATATTAGGCGGAGATTTTGAAACACTAAGCAGTGATACAGTTTCAATCATTCCAGGGCCTACGATTATATGGGCGACGGACGTTTACAATCGTCGGATTTTAAAAATCTCCCATGATGCTGCGCATGAAATTAAACAGATTGCCGTGGATGGTTACCCCTGGGCATTAGCTTATGATAATGAAAACAATGTCCTCTGGTATACCGATGTGTTTTTAAATCGAGTTTATAACATTAAATCCCAAACTTATGAAATTGTATTGGATCTCTCCTATGGCGAGCCAATCGATATGGTTTTGGATAAATTTAATGATCGAGTTTGGGTCGCTGATGAAACTCAAGGCAAACTATTCGTATTTAATAGACAGGGTGAGAAGATCGGCGAGATGGACGGTTTTGAAAAGCCAGTGAGTATCGACTGCTATTTAAACGATGGATTTTGCTGGGTAGCTGATTCAAAGGCTGGGAGTATCACTAAAATATCAAATGCATTGCAAACAGTTGTGCAAATTGATGATTTGTATAATCCTACAAGCGTTTCAGTAGATCAGCTTACTGGAGATTGTTGGGTGGCAGACAGTTCTCGCATTCTCAAATATGACATGAAGGGTAAACTCAGGCTCACAATAGAACCGCAGGCCAATTTTTTAAGATATCTAGCCGTGGATTCAGAACTTGGTCATTGTTGGATTTTAGATTTCAATTTTTATGCTTATCAATCCCGTCTGTTTTGTTTTAACAATAGTGGTGAAAAAATACTCGAATTGTCTGGCTTTAGCTGGCCCGAAAATTTGAAAGTCAATCCTTTTGACCATAGTTGTATTGTAGTAGATTCAGGCGCAGGACGAATTTTGAAGATTTCATTGGATGGATCAATTATCGGGCAAGTCACTGGTTATGACTACACACGTGGATTATTTATCGAAATGTAAGGACAAATCAATATGGATCAATCAAAATTGAAGCGTGGTGATTATGTCTTATTTCTAATTGCCATCGTCATGTTATTGGTTTATGTTTTCCTTTATCCTCAAATCTTTCCGCATTCAGCGTTAAAACTTAAATTAACTGAAACCCAAATTTCTCAACATGCCAATCAAGTTCTTGAAGATTTAGGATACGATACTTCGGTGTTTACCCATCGCCTGACATTACGCCAAAATCTTGACCAAATCCGTTACCTTCAAAAGCAGTTTGGTTTGAAAAGAGCCAATGAAATTATCAAAGCGAATTTAATTCCTGTCTATTATTGGAAGATAGATTTAAAAGATAAATCCTCGCCGAAAAATGTCATTCGTTTTTCCTATGATAGTGATGAAGAAGCAAAAGAGGCGGTCGAGAAAGCACTGTCTGATACCATATCATTAAGTTTGAATTTGGAAGGCGATCTAATTTACTTAGAGGTTCAGCTCGGTGAAAAAGAACAGATCGATACACTCTCCTATGATGAGGCTCTTGCTTTTGCAAACTCATTGTTAAAAAAGGTACAACCTGATCGATTCCATTTATTTAAGTTATCTCCCACAAAAAATGAAAGCCAGGTATCAAAAATAGAGTATAATTTCGCCTGGGAAAATAGTCAATCCGTATATGGTGAGACAGAAACGATTAAAATATCAGTATATGGAAATTTTGTTAATAAATATCAAGCTATTTTCACCCCACCGAAAGATGTTATCATATCATCATCAAACTCAGAACTTAAAGCAATTCCTGTCGTTATTGTATTGATTACTATAGTCATTCTTTTCATTGTGCTATTGATTAAAAAATTAAGAAAGGATGAAATTGAATTAAAAAGTAATGTCGTCTTAAGCGTCATCGTAACGATAGCATGGATGTTCATCCTGATTAATGATATTCAATTTAGTGAAGATAAGGTGCTTTTTGCAATTCTCATTTCTGTACTGGTGACCTCACCGTTTATTTTTATCGGCTTTCTTATTGTGAGCAGTATCAGTGAATCTGGTGCAAGAGATGTCTGGGAAGAAAAGCTATTAACTTTTGATGCATTGAGAAAACGAACAGTTTTATTCCCCCAATTCTCTTTGTCAATTTTTAGAGGGCTTGCATTAGCGCTTATTGCTGCTGGTTTCTTATCATTACTTTTGAAATTTGCTTCACTAATAAATAATTATTACATGGGTTTTGAACATAGTAATCTTACCCAAAAGTTCTCATTTTTACCTGTTATCTATGTGATCGCCGTTGGATTGATGCGCACTGGTTTTTATGAATTTATATTTCGAATGTTTTTTGTTTCTACCTTCAGAAAGAGAGTAAATAAATCGATTACAATTATATTAATGTGTGCCTTGATTTCAATTTTTTCTTATGGTGGATATGCGGATTTAAGAATTTCTCCTTACTTTTTAAATTTAGCAATTAACTTCTTTATCGCAGTACTGTTTATCGCATCTTTTATTAAGTGGGATTTCATGACCGTATGGTTCGGGGCATTAGCCTACTACATTCTTCGAGAATTGTATCCAATGACGTTTTTCGATAACGGATTTTTAATGTGGAATGGTATTTCCCTCTGGATTATATTTGGTATTATGGTTTTGTTGGGAGTTATTGGTTATTTTAGAAAAGTGGATATTCGAGAAATTCAAAGATATGTTCCGTCATACATTATTCGTCAGGAAGAACGAGAACGCCTCCA
>JABAOC010011843.1_pt1 | contig 11475 bp, 9 predicted proteins | sample 7062161 | NCBI WGS metagenome assembly JABAOC01 (sample SAMN14538625, study PRJNA623070) | marine sediment metagenome | biome: marine biome [ENVO:00000428]; feature: marine pelagic biome [ENVO:01000023]; material: deep marine sediment [ENVO:00002113] | place: India: Gulf of Khambhat ... | reverse complement strand
TTAGTGTTTTCTGCCTCCACTTCATTTTTTGCCTCTTTCTTGCTTAAAGGAAGCTTTATTGTGAATTTTGTACCCTCATCAACCGGGCTATCAACAATAAGTTTACCATTATGCTTGAGTACGATAATATCATATGAGACGCTCAATCCCAGCCCTGTACCCTTGCCGACAGGCTTGGTTGTAAAGAAAGGGTCGAATATCTTCGGTAACTTGTCAGGCTCGATACCAGGACCGTCATCGGATATTTCACAGACCACATCGTCATCCGTCGCATATGTCCTGATTGTGATGCTTCCCTTGTTGTTTCTTACCTGAGACTTGATTGCCTGAGCTGCATTCATGAGGATATTGAGGAGCACCTGGTTTATCTGGCCTGCGTTGCAGAGAATTATAGGCACTTCGGAAAGCTCCGTCTTGACATCAGCATCATATTTAATTTCATTCTGCGCCACGACGAGGGTGGCCTTAATGCCATCATTTATGTTATATTTGTCGAGACTTCCTGGCTGGTCAATTCTCGAGAAATCTCTCAGGTTCTGGACAACACTGGTGACCCTGTCAATTCCTTCTCTTGAATCATTAAATAGTCCCGGCAGGTCTTTAAGAATAAAATCGATTTTCATATCATTCCGAGATTTACCTATGGTGTTTGCTTTGTCCAACAGTTCCGTTTTTTCAGAAGCTTCAATTTCCCCGAGGAGCTCACCATACATTTGGAGCAACTCCTTGATTTTCTTCATGTAATTTTCCAGTGTCTCGAAATTGCTGGCGACAAAGCCCACCGGAGTATTCATCTCGTGCGCAACACCGGCAGCAAGCTGCCCAATAGACGCCAGTTTCTCGCTTTGTACCAGTTGAGACTGCATTTCTTTCAGTTCTTTATTAGACTTTTCGAGTTCTTCGTAAGCGAGCCTTACGCTCTCCTCCGCTTTTTTGCGCTCGATGATTTCTCGATTGAGATTATCAATCGATGTGGTCGTCTTCCTTAAATTGTTGAGCATTTTTTTGAAGGAAGCAGCCAGTTGGCCAACTTCATCATTTGATTTAATCTCTATCTGTGTGTTTAGGTTACCCTTGCCTATTTCAGCCGCAGCGGCTTTCAGTTTTAGGATAGGTACGTAGATGGAGCGGGAGATAAGTAATCCAGCGCCTACAGCTAATATTAATGCAACGACACCAAAAATTAAGACTAACCAGGTACTGGTTTTAAGTAAATTTTGTGCTTGTTTTGTGGCCAAATTTACCGCTTCGGTAGAGCTCGAAAGTGCTTCATCATATCTGGTTCCTCCTCTGCGAACATAATCTCCAAGACCTTGCTCATAAATCTTTTTTTGGTCCCAATATTTGCTGCTTTCCAATATTTTGAGGGCCTCCTCCGTTTGTCCATTATTAACGAGTTCGATAGATTTATATTCCATTTCCACAAGGGCGCGATTAGCCTTATTAACCTTTGAGAAAAATTCCCTGTCTTTTTCTTCTCCTTTATCAATCGCTTCCTTTATTGCTCTATCCAGTTTTGGCTCGACCTCTTTGTAGCGTTTTTCCCATTTCATATCCTGAGTAAAAGCGTAATTCCTCGCAAATTGAGTTGAGACCTCATCATAGTAACGTATGAATTGAGCTAAGCTATCCAAATACGATGTCTTACTTATTGATTCTACACTTTCTGGTATATCGCTACTCAAAGGGTCGGCGATTTGATTAAGTTGGTACAGTGAAATATGCCCTACAACTGCAACCCACATCGCAACAGCTAAAAAACCAAGAATCAATCTTTGACTTATCCGCATTTTACATATCCCTATTTTTGGTTTACTGTCAACAGCAACCTGATGGGACTGCTACAAATCCGTTATTTTCTTCTTCATATTCTTCTTCCATCCTTTTGTTTTAGCTAATGCTATCATCCATCTAAGCAAATCTCAAAAGATAGGTATGCAACATTAGTTAGACAGTAACACCGCTGAGGTTTTACCTATCGTAAAGGCACCTGCATTTAATAGAAAAACATCGCAACAGTAAAGTATCGGCGAAAATAGACAGGTACTTTTTAGATATTCTTGATGACCTATGTGTGCCAATGTTTTCGTCCTTATGGAATTTTTACATGCACAGTTCAATAGGTTTCTAGAAAAAAGGTTATTATAGGTCCTTGTACAAGACGTAGGGAGGTGATATCGCTTTATAGTTTGTTTGTTGTTAATGTAGTCATAATGTGCGGTCGATACTGAGTTGTACGCTATTTAATAAGCCTTTAGTTATACAGAACATTATGGAAAAGAAGGACCCGTTAATTTCGTTTCTTATTGAGGAGAGAATTCTCGATGAGAAAACACTTCAGGCTGCAATCGACCAGCATCGAAATACCGGACAAAGTCTGGTGAGTATACTGAAAAAGGAGAATCTTCTTGACGAAGACCAGTTAACCAAGGTTATTGCCGGTGCCAACAAAATCGAATTTGTTAATCTTGCCCCTGAAATGGTTGATCCGATGGTGGCCCACTTGGTGTCTTATGAGATAGCCAGTCGGCACAATGTGATTCCAATAAAGAAAGAGGATAATCGACTGCGAGTGGCGATGAGTTCTCCTTTGAATCTTTCTATACGGGATCAAATCGAGATGAAGACCGGATACAAGGTCATTCCGGTTGCCGCCACGCCCAATGCCATAAGACAGGCTGTACATTATCATTTCAACGTTACAAATGTGACAAAACAGGCTATAGTCTCGATGCGGTTGAAGGAAGAGCCTGCCAAGAGTACCCAATACAATGAGGCTGAGCAGGAATCAGAAAGAGTCGCCGGTTCTCCGATTGCGAAGCTGGTTTCTTCCATAATAAACGGCGCCATCGATTCTCGGGCAAGCGATGTACACATTGAGCCGCAGGATTCTGACGTAAGGGTGAGGTATCGCATTGACGGGACTTTACGTCCTGCACTCAACCTGCCCTCGTCGGCTCAGCAAGAGGTGGTATCACACATTAAAATTATGGCAGACATGGACATTTCTGAGCGGAGGGTTCCTCAAGACGGTCATATGACTACACAGCGAGATGGTAAAGAATATGATCTTAGAGTCTCATCGCTGCCGGCTGTAGGAGGAGAGAAGATAGTAATCAGACTTCTCGATAAGGATGTGGATAAGTGGTCAATTGATGAAATCGTAACTTCACCGGACGATAATCAGAAATTCAGATCAATAGTCAAGAATCCTTACGGTATGCTTTTGCTGACCGGCCCCACCGGGTGTGGTAAGACCACTACCCTCTATACTATGCTTCAATTGCTCAATACGTCCGAAAGAAATATTGTTACTGTCGAAGACCCCGTTGAATATCGTCTTGACGGTATCACACAGGTCCAGGTTAAACCGGTCGCGGGAAGGACTTTCGCATCGGCCCTGCGAAGCATCGTCCGACAAGACCCGGATATTATCTTGATCGGTGAAATTCGTGATGCTGAAACCGCTGAAATAGCTGTCAGTGCGGCTTTGACCGGCCACCTGGTCTTAAGCACATTACATACAAATGATGCTGCAGGTGCAATTTCGCGTTTGATTAACCTCGGCATACCTTCATTTCTTGTCGCTTCAGCGCTTCTGGGAACGGCAGCCCAAAGGCTTATCAGGGTCTCTTGTCCAAAGTGCAGGCAAGAATATGAGCCAACTGAGCACGAACTAAAGTGTCTATTCGATAAGTCCTATCAGGATAAGAAGATAAGACATTATCGGGGAACGGGTTGTAAAAGCTGCTATCATACCGGATATCATGAACGAAAAAGCATTTACGAGATACTGTGCATTTCTCCAGAAATAAGAAGAATGATTATCAGCAGAAGCGGCGATGCGGAAATTAAACAAAAGGCGATCGAGGAGGGTATGAAGACTCTCCGTGAGAGCGCAGTCAATGAAGTTTTAAATGGCGTCACAACTGTGGAAGAGGTGATGCGAGTTGTTGATGTGAGGACGAGTTGATGGCTGTCTATGCCTACACGGCAAAAGATGAAACCGGGGATACGCTAACCGGTACTTATGATGATATTGATAATGTTGGCGTATTGCGCGAAGAATTAGCCAAGATGGGTTATGTTCTCATAAAGGCCCGTAAGCGGAGGAACCCAACAAGAAGACGCAGGAGAACGAAGCAGTCCGAAGTAGTTACTTTTATCTACAAGTTTGCGGAAATGTATTCGGCAGGGCTGTCAATCACAAGGTGCCTTGAGGTGTTAGAAGAACAGTGTAAAAGGCCGGCATTTAGGTATATAGTCGCTGATGTGAGACAAAGCATCGAAAATGGCTCAAGTTTAGAAAAGGCATTTGGAAAGTACAGTGATGTATTCTCAGATTTTTTTTCCGGGATGCTTGAGGCTGGTGAGTCCGGAGGGAAATTATCGGAAGCTCTTCAGATGAGCGCTGAATATCTTGAAAAGCGGTTGGATATAAAGCGAAAGATCAGATCCGCCTTTGCTTATCCAGTCATAGTAACTGTTGTCTGTTTTGTGGTTGTTAGTTGCCTTATGGCTTTTATCGTGCCTGTCTTTTCGAAGTTGTACAGACAGTTGAATGTAGAGTTGCCCGGTCCTACTCAGGCTCTTGTAAACTTAAGTTCTCTACTGAGAAACTATTGGTGGGCAATCCCGTTTATTGTGGTGGGAGCAGTGATAATATTACGTCGGCTGTCCAGAAACCCCTATGTCAGAGCAAAATGGGATGCTTTCAAGCTAAATATGCCTGTTCTCGGTAAACTTAATCGTATGGTTGTGATATCCCATTTTACGCGGACCTTTGGAATGTTGACTTCTGTGGGTGTTTCACCAATTGGGGCTCTGGACATGGCAGCTACGGTTGCTCATAATCACAAACTGACCGGAATTGCTAAAGAATTGCAAGGGGCTATTGAGACAGGTAATAGTATTGGTAAATCCCTGAAGAACTATGACATCTTCCCCCCAATGATCACACAATTGGCCATTTCGGGTGAGGAAGTGGGGGAGGTAGCTCAAATGTTGAATAAAGGTGCTGATTTTCTCGACAAAGATATTGACAGGACAATGAACGCTTTAATTGTGAAATTGGAACCAGCGTTGACAGTTATTATGGGAGTCATCGTGGGTTTTATCCTCATGGCGGTGTATTTGCCAATGTTCGACTACATGCAACATTTGGAATGATTGAGGAGTAGGTCTTGAAAACCACAGCGTGCTGCAGGAGAAGCAAAGAGGATTAGGGTGCTATCGTACCGGACATCTAACCAAGGCCATTATTGCATTGATACTTGTAAGGTGGAATACTCGCCGATTAAGAAAAGGTGATTGCTTCCGATAAACACTACCTTAAACGTTTCTTTGTTTGGTTGGCGACCTAAACTTAAAGTTGCTTTAGTCACCTTTTCAAGGATATTGATAAAGTATCAGATATATTTTGTCGATAGTTTCGTCAAGAATTAAGTTTGGATATAGTGTCTTTTTGAAAGGCAAAAAAATGAAATTCAAAAGAGGTTTTACGCTGGTTGAGCTATTGATTGTCGTTCTAATTCTCGGGGCACTTGCGGCAATTGCTCTTCCAAGGATTATGGGAAGTGCAACAGATGCCAAGGCCAATGCCTGCAAAACTAATGTCGACCTAATCAACTCACAGATCGAAATGTACTACGCAAAAGTGGGTGCCTGGCCGGCAGTGCTGACAGATGTGACCAATGACCCAAACTATTTTCCTGATGACCCACCTGTATGCCCGTTTGGGACGGCCTACGATTATGATACGACTAAACCAAAGCGGGTCGATGACCATAACCATTAATGGCAAGCGGGGGGCAGGTTAAAAGCTGAACATAGTTTGTGTGTTGATAAATCAACAAAGATGGCTGCGGATGGTCGGCGGCCATCTTTTCATTTTTTAGCTGCTTAGTGCCAATGATACCTAAAAAAGACAGGGCCTTCAGCTTTGTAGAGGTGATCATAATAGTATTGTTCCTCGGTATATTTGCCGCCATTGCCGTGCCGAGACTTAACCGCGCCGCCATCTCAAAAAACAAAGCCCAGACAACTGCCAGGAAAATCGTTACCGACCTTCGCCTCACCCGCAGGCTTGCTATTTCTGATGCCGCAAATAATACTATGGGCTTTGAGCTGAAGATGGTTGGTTCGGTTCCCTATACCGCCTACGAAATTGAGAACATCAAAACTCATGCAATAGTAGCTTCGCACGCACTCGATTCAGATGTTAATATTGACTCCCCCATGGGAATTAGATTCATGTTCGGTCCCCTCGGAAATTTAAAGTTGGGAAGCGGGACTGAGCTTTATATCGATGGCGGAGAGGGGAGCATTACTATTACAATTATTCCAGCAACAGGTGCAGTAAAATGTGTAGAAAACTAACAAAGTTCATGGTTAGTAGCTGGGAGTTTATAGATAAGCCGGGAACTGCGATAAATGGGCCACGAAATACATGCAAATTAGCAGGCTTCACTCTCACAGAGGTTGTTGTCGCCTCAGCACTGCTTATTATCGCAATAGTCCCAATTCTAAAGGCTCTGACGAGTTCCCACGTGACCAGCACGATTATAGAACGTAAAACCCGCAGCCTCACACTCGCCCAGGCCAAACTCGATGAAATAAGGGCTCGCTCAATCTATAACTTCGACCAGGATTTCCGTGAAAACGACACGACTCTTGGCGGCTCATATCTGTGCGATGTGGACGAATCATCGGGCGGTGGTGACTCCAAACAAATAACGGTATCAGTAGGCTACGACCAAGATGGCGACAGCAATCTCGATAACGATGAAATTGAGGTCACCCTGGCCACACTTGTTGCAAGGAGATGGTAAAAGCTTTGGAAAAAAACACTAAGTATTCCATAATTTCGGAAAAAATTTCTAACAGAATAAACTTATAGGACCTTTTCGTTGCCCTCATAATTTATTTCTCATGGTAAACACTAATTCCCGATAAAGACAGGCCAACATTGCCAAATAGTCCGATTAATCGCGACTTTTTTTTATTCTCGTTTTCGCCAGCCGATAATTCAAAACTCAACAAACAGCCCTTTGTTTTATGCCGAAAATACCATCAGGAGCGGCAAGCGCTGTGCGCTAAAATAAAAACGAGAAGATTAGCCCCGAAGGATGGATGGTAATCGATTATAGGTGGTTAACTGTGATGCGGTACCGAAACAATAAAACTCGCCCAGCACCAATTTTCAGAGCTTGGGAAGATTCTCCTACGATTAGGATTATTCTGGCCCAGCGCCAGAAATTGGTGCTGGGTCTAACTCTGGTTGAGATGGTTATAGCTATGGCAATTATAACCATTATCCTCGCGGTCATATTGCCACAATTCAGGATGATTCAGAACAACTGGGACTCCCAGGCCGGCGCCGCTGAGACACTGCAGAACGGCAGAGTCCTGATAGACCACTTAAACCGTAATCTCTCAAAGGCCGTTCGGATAACTGCTGTAAGTGACTCTTCAGAAACCAACGGCTACATCGAATTACAGGATTCCAGTGCCAAAAACGTCAGATATGATGTTAATAGTATAAGCAACTATGTCGAGTTCGGACTTGTCGGAGACCTCTCGGACTTGGCCGGGCCGGTTAGCCAGCTACAGTTTACCTGCTATAACGCTACCGACCTAAGCACACCGATAACGGATGTCAACTCCATACGCAGTGTAAAAATCGAAACGACGCTGATAAATCCCGCAAAGCTTGACCAGGACATGACCTTTTCCACACAGGCCTATATTCGCACCAATGCCCTGCCAATTACAGGCCAGAACATTTTTAAATTGTCAGAGCCCTGGCTGGTGTTTATGCCCTCCATCGGCATGGAACCGGCCTTGGCACACATGAGTGGCACAAAATATCTTTGCGCTTACCGCAGCAACATGGATGACGGCTGGGCTCGTATTCTTACGGTCAATCCCGGCGATTGGAGTGTCGGCGCAGGCAGCTTTTTCGAATACGATACAAAGCAGGGAATAACGCCTGACTTGGTAAAAATAAATGACAGCTGTGTGCTTTGTGCTTATCAGGGCGACAAAGGCGATGGATGGTCGAATGTACTTTATGAAACTACTCCCGGGGAGCTTACGGATGGGCCTTCTGAAGAGTTCGACACAGCAGATTGTGTTCATCCGGCGTTGTCTGAGATAGATTCATCGCATTTCCTTTGTGCGTACTTTAATAATACATCGTCAGTGCGAACGCTTGTGCTTACCGTCGACTTGGGTAGTTGGTCGATTAACAAAGGGCCAACTACGGAATTTGCCTGCGACCTCGTTTGCAATCCGGATTTGATTAAAATAGATGATACGCATCACCTTTGTGCTTACCGAGGCTCAAATCTTCGCCACTGGGCCGTTGTCCTGACCGTTGACCCAGCCACCTGGACTGTAACTACAGAGACACCTTTTGAAGTTGTCCCCAGCCTCTACGCATATGACCCGGTTTTGGCGAAGATAGACGACACGCACTATCTTTACGCCTTTCACAGTAACATTTCTCAGGGCTGCGCCGTCATACTAACTGTTAATACCAGCGACTGGACCATTACCAAAGATACGGCTTACGAATATTACCAGTTCTCCGATGCAGCCGGCAGCCTGGAGTTGTGTCAAATAGATGGTACGAGTTTTCTTTGTGCCTATGAGGGAGGATTTGGAGGTGGTGGCCTGGCGACAGTTTTAACTGTCAACACCAGTGACTGGTCCATGAGCCATAGTGCACCTTTTACCTTTGAATCAGGCACTTGCTTAGAGCCTGCCCTTTGCCAGATAGATGCCTCACATTTTCTCTGTGCTTATGCCGGCCTGGATAACGTTGGCTATGTGGGAGTCCTGGGGATAAGTGGGGGGATCATGCCATAGGAATTGAAGACAGATATGAATGAAAAGTTTAGACATAGAGGGTCGGTGCTTTTAATAGCTATTTTTGTAGTAGCGCTGCTGGCGGCAGTGGTTATGGGAATGCTGCAGCTAAGCACTGAGGAAATCAAGCTCGTGCACAATCAGATATCTGCTGCGCACGCCCTGGCTACCGCTGAAGCCGGCCTCAATGATGCATTCAGTGAACTTCGTGCCAATTCGGATTGGAATGTTGGCTTTGATAATAAGGCTTTCGATGGCGGCTCATACACTGTAGCTTTCTCTGGCTCTTTGCCAAATCTCACGATTACCTCGACAGGGACTTCATCGCAGGGCTTTGTCGCCAGAATTGAAGCTGACGTAACAGTATCGAGCAGCAGTCCCTACATAATAAGAATTGATAATTTAAGGATAAATGAATAATGTTTAGACCTAAGACTGCATTGGGTATTGATATTTCGGATGGCAGGATAAGTCTGGCATTGCTTAGGCAAAACGCCAGAGGCATTGAACTACTCAAAGCTGCCAGCAGTCCAGTTCCCGATGGAGCAATAAAGGATGGCAACGTTGAAGATCCTGTAATCCTTTCTCAAGCAATTAAGGGACTGAGAGCTCGCAATAAAATACGAGGGATAAATCGCGCTGCGGTATCTTTATTAGCGAAACCTGCAATTTCGCAGATTATAGACATACCCAAAGGAGTTCCGACAAATATTGGGCGTTTGGTTCAACATGAAGTGAAGAGCTGCGTTGCCTTATCAGGCAAAGAAATCGCCTTCGACTTCTGCCGAATTAAGTCGGGACAAGGTCAAGGGAGTCGTCTTTTGGCAGTTGCTACTGACGGCCAAAAGGTAGCTAAGCTTNNTATGCCAAAAAGATAGAAGGGAGATTTGATTGTGACGTGCTGATTGCTATATTGCGGGACAATGTCTTAAACCTTTGCGTATTCAGAAGACAAACCTTGGATTTTGTTGAGACCAGGAGTATTAGTAGAGAAAAAGCGGAGCCGAATGAGCTGTGTCGGTGGCTTGCTGAAGAAATAAACGCAATTATTCAATTTTATGATATCGAAGCTGCGGACAGTTCCGGAAAGTGGGAAGTCACAGTAGTTGCAGATTCTATTCTTTTACCTGAGGATGTTGAGGAATCTCTTAAGGCTAAAATCACAAGCGCGAGCCTGCAGGTCAGAACTGATGAAACCGCCTGTCAAGACACACTCGTTGCACTGGACAGTAGTCTCGAAAAACCTTCAGTGGCTGCTATTGGTCTGGCTATGAGGCTTTTGAATATAAATGGCAGCGGCTTACAAATAAACCTGCTTCCCCCGGAATCGTCTGAGGTTAAATCCGCCAAAAAACACTTCCTCATAACAGCAAATATTATCGCAGCCGTTCTAATACTTATGATATTGGCCGCGGGTGGATTGAGCCTGATGACTAACAAAGTAAATCAGAGCATTACCCATAAAAAACAGACAGAGCAGTCACAGGACACATATATCCTCCTTAGAGAACAGGAGTCCTTAGACAGACAAATCGAGTTGTTATCAGAGAGACCGGCCCGGTTAAAAGGCATTTTGGATTCTCGCTATAGTTTGGATTGGGCCGGTATCTTAGAAGATGTCAGAAGCAGGACACCAAAAGCCGTGCGTATAACTAACCTTTATAACAGAGGCAATACCGAGATGCACCTGGAAGGTCTTGCACTATCATACGAGGTGGTTCGTTTGTTTGTAAAGATGCTGAACGAATCGGATTACATAAGCTCGGCATCTCTGAATATGAGAAGAGAGGAGAGGGCAGGTGGATTGGTGATGTATACCATCAATTGTTCGCTGACCCGAGAAAAGAAGAATAGCTGATGTTAGTTGACAATCTTGCTAAATTGAGCCATTCATCGAGAAACGCTGTTTCAGCGTCGCTGATTTTGATTGTAGTGTTAGCGATGTATAACTGGATAGTTGCTCCACGTGCCAACTATCTGTTAGCAGCGCGACAGTATGAGTTTGCTGTGGACAATGTGGTGAAGAAAAACAAAACTATCGACAATAAGGTTCAGAGCAAGAAAAAGAAATTGCAGGAATTGCGTGAACAGTCAGCTCAGCTTCAGAGCACACTGTTTACATCAGATCAAGCAAGAGAGTTTTTCAGTGATTTACAGGCCATTTCCGAGGAGACAGGCTGTATAGTTTATTCTGTTAATCTGATAACTAATAACCCAAAATCTTTTAAAGATGGGCAATTGCAGGATACCGCCGGCATAGTCACTAAAAGCGCGGTGCTAAGTGTTGTTGGTGTATATAAGAACATTACCAAGTTAGTAAAAAGGTTACAATCGCGTACACAAAAAGTCTGGATAGACTCGGTAAAGATTCGAGCTCTCGACAACAGTTCGGATCTGCCCAGGTGTGATATAACTATTACAATTTGCGCGCTCACAGACAAGGAGCCTGCCTTATGAATAAACCAAAATTTGCAAAGAAAATCTCCACGGGCATTATTTTAACTATCTGCGCAGGATATTGTCTTACCCAATCTCAGCGGGTGATAGGCGCACAGAGCAAAGTATTGGCGGTTGGCCGTGAGAACCCGTTTGCAGATATTCCCA
>JABAOC010009874.1_pt5 | contig 11479 bp, 9 predicted proteins | sample 7062161 | NCBI WGS metagenome assembly JABAOC01 (sample SAMN14538625, study PRJNA623070) | marine sediment metagenome | biome: marine biome [ENVO:00000428]; feature: marine pelagic biome [ENVO:01000023]; material: deep marine sediment [ENVO:00002113] | place: India: Gulf of Khambhat ... | reverse complement strand
TTTTAGCTCTCTAAAGCCAAAAAAACCCCCTTGACAAAGGTTAAATTTTGAGTAATAATAAAAAGTCCAAGGGGGTTTTATAATTTATGGAGGTGAATTTTTTGTTTCAATTTAGAAAAAGAAAGGTTTGCTTATGATTTAAAATCATAGGTTGTCCTTTCTTTTTAAGTTTTTTAAAAATTGAATAGGATTGTGACTGCCTCTCTGAGGCAGTCCTACCCCGCCTAAGGTGCAGCGGTTCACTCAAAGTGGTGTTGAAGATGGAGGAAAAAGAATTTGTAAAGAGAGTAGTTGAGGATTGCATTTCTGGTATTTCTCAATTGAATCAAGACCGATTGGTAAAGTTTGTGGCTAAGGAGACTAAACTTCCGCCCCCAATAGTGACTACTAAGATTTTACAACATTTGCTTTATGTAATTTATTTCCGAGAAGATTTTCTTGCTGGAAAAAATACTGATAAATCTTTTGAGATATTAATTAAAAACGAACAGGAGCTTTTCAATAAAGGATTTTCTCTTAAGCTCCTTACTAATTTACAAAGCGCATTTGTAGTAAAATCTGAGGAACAGGAACATACTAATCTTCAAAAANNAGAGCCGCTGCACTGGGATTTTTGGCGCAGTTTAAATTTTAGATCAATGGCTTTATAAATTTATACTTATATTTGCTATTTTTCTACAAACTGCGCCTTTTTTCTTTTTGTAATGTCTTGACTTTGAATTATATTTTCAATAAACTGAATGTAGGGAATATTTAAAAAGGTGAGCAAATGGATAATTTGCTCACTTATTATTAATTTTGGGGTATAATAATAAAGTGAATAGGTTTCTTTTCTGAAATTATAATATTTAATTAAAACAATAATATGAAATCTTCTGAAATTAGAAAAAAATTTATTCAATTTTTTATCCAAAAAGGGCACAAACAGATTCCTGGTGCTTCTCTTGTTCCTGAAGCTGACCCCACTGTTTTGTTCACCACTGCGGGGATGCATCCACTTATTCCATATCTTTTGGGGCAGAAACATCCTCAGGGGAAACGCCTGGTTAATTATCAGAAATGCCTGCGTACTGATGATATTGATGAAGTAGGTGATTCAACTCACTTAACTTTTTTTGAAATGCTGGGGAATTGGTCTTTGGGCGACTATTTTAAAAAAGAAGCAATAGAGCTAAGTTATGAATTTTTAACAGATAAAAAATGGCTTGGGCTTGATCCTAAAAAAATATATGTTAGTGTATTTGAAGGCGACAGAAATGCACCCAAAGATGTAGAATCAGCCAAAATTTGGCAAAGCTTAGGAATTCCTAAAGAGAGAATTTACTATTTGGGGAAAGAAGAAAATTGGTGGGGGCCAGCAGGAAAAACCGGTCCTTGTGGACCTTGCACAGAAATGTTTTATGATTCAGGGATCAAAAAATGCAGCGCTGGTTGCAAACCTGGATGTAATTGTGGTAAGTATGTGGAGATTTGGAATGATGTATTTATGACTTATAATAAAACTGCTTCTGGAAAATATAAACCCCTAAAGCAAAAAAATGTGGATACTGGAATGGGGCTGGAAAGGACGGCAATGGTTTTGCAGAATGTAGAAAGTGTTTTTGAGACTGATTTGTTTTCTAATATTATAGATAAGGTTACAGAGTTGGCAAAGGTAACCCCGAAAAATACGGGGCAGGCATCGGTGACAAAAGAGATAGAAAAATCAATTAGAATCATTGCCGACCATCTGCGGGCAGTAACTTTTGCTATTGCCGATGGTGTTGCTCCTTCTAATTTAGATCAGGGATATGTAGTAAGACGGCTTACTCGTAGAGCAATAAGATACGGCAGAATCTCAGGGATTGAACAAAATTTTTGTTCAAAAATTGCCCAAGTTGTAATTTCTGATTATAAGGATATTTATCCTGAACTAGAAAAAAATCAAAAGAGAATATTGGAGGAATTGGATAAAGAGGAAGAAAAATTTAGTAAAATCCAACGTAAAAGTAAAGATATTTTAATTCGAGTAAGGCAAGAAATTGAAGAATTTTTAATAAAGGAAGGAAAACCAGCTAGAGGTAAAACAAAGTTGGGATATTGTTGGAAAGGAAGAGAATATTCGATTGATAAACTTGGTGAGTTCGCTTTCTATCTTTATGAAACATATGCTATACCTCCCGAGCAAACTTACGAGGAATTAGAAAGTATAGAATCATTACCACTAAATGAGTCAGATTTCCATGATAGTTATCAAAAAGCCTTTAAAAAACATCAACAGTTATCTCGGGCTGGGGCAAAGGATAAATTCAAAGGCGGATTAGCTGATGCTAAAAAAGAAACTATAAAACTTCATACCACCACCCATCTTCTCCAACAGGCTTTAAGGGATGTTTTGGGGGAACATGTCAAACAGGCAGGGTCTAATATTATCCCCCAAAGGTTAAGATTTGATTTTTCTCATTCTGAGAAGATGACTGAAGAGGAAATTAAAAAAGTAGAGAAAATTGTTAATGATAAAATAAAAGAAAAACTGCCGGTTAAAGTAGAAGAGATGTCTTTTGATGAGGCTATAAAATCTGGCGCTTTGGCTGTTTATTCCAAAGATAAATATCCAGAAAAAGTTAAAGTTTATTCTGTTGGAGATTATAGTCGAGAGATATGTGGTGGACCACATGTGAAAAACACTTCAGAATTAGGGGAATTTAGAATAAAAAAGGAACAAGCAAGCAGTGCTGGAGTGCGGCGAATTAAAGCAGTATTAAAATAAATGTAGCCCCGAAGAAAATCTTCACTTTATTCAGATTTTTACGGGATTCGAGATGAAACGAAATCAAAGATTTCGATCATCTCAGAAAAATATATGGGATTAGTTAATAAAATATTTAAAAAGAAAGAAAAAGAAAAATATTGTGTTGCTTTGGATGTCGGCACAGAAGTTGTTAAGGCTTTAATTTTTAGAACAGTTGAAGATAAAGCAGAAGTTTTAGGTGTGGGGAGACAAAGACAAAAATTAACGGATATGCAAGCAGGAGCAGTAACTGATATAGCTGGCGTAGTTACAAATTGCAGCAAAGCTTTAGAGCGAGCAGAGGATATAGCTGGTATCTCTCCCCAGCAGGTCATTATTGGAATTGCCGGAGAGTTAGTTAAAGGAGCAACAACCACTGTTCACTATGAAAGAATAAATCCCAATATAAAAATTGATTTAGCAGAATTAAAAAATATTGTCTATAAAGTTCAATGGAAAGCATTTGATCAAGTGCGCAAACAACTAGCTTGGGAAACTGGACACCCAGAGATTGATGTAAAATTAGTTAATGCTGCTGTTGTGGATGTGCGTATTGATGGTTATAGAGTTTCCAATCCTTTGGGTTTTCAAGGCAAAGATGTACAAGTGGGAATATTTAATGCCTTTGCTCCATTAGTACACCTAGGGGCCCTACAAACTATAGCTTCAGAATTAGATTTAGATTTAATTTCTATAGCAGCAGAACCTTATGCAGTAGCTCGGTGTATGGGCAGTGAAGATAGTTCAGAATTTTCAGCTATTTTTATTGATGTAGGGGGAGGCACGACAGATGTGGCTGTGGTAAGAAATGGTGGAGTAGAAGGAACAAAAATGTTTGCTTTGGGAGGTCGTGCTTTTACTAAAAGATTAGCTTCTTGTCTGAATGTTCCTTTTGAAAAAGCAGAGAAAATAAAAATTGATTATTCCAAGAATTTACTCGCAGAAAAAACTGCCAGAGGGATAGAGCAGGCTCTTTCTTCTGATTGTCAAGTATGGCTTTCTGGAATAGAGTTAACTTTAAGTGAATTTTCTAACATAGATTTACTTCCTTCTAAGATTTTTCTCTGTGGAGGAGGGAGTGGCTTACCTGAAATTAAAAAGGTATTAAGGGGCACTTCTTGGACTGGCAAATTGCCCTTCGCTAGACATCCTAAAATTAGATTTATTAAACCTCAGGATATAACTAACATTATTGATAAAACGAAATTATTAGTTGATCATCAGGATATTACTCCCATGGCTTTGGTTAATATAGCTTTGGATTTAACTGAGAAAAAGGAACTCCTGCCATCTATCCTAAAGAGAGTTATTAGAATAATGGGCACATAGGGCGATAGAAGCGCCCCACAGATAGCCACGGATAAATCACTGATGGCCGCCGCGGATAACGGATTATGAATCATGAATCAGTGGTCAGTGGCTATCAGTAACAAATCCGTAAGAATCCGTGTTTATCCGACTGAAAGGAGGATAAATATAATGGATAAAATTATATACCTAGAAACAGATGAAGAAATTACTTCTGTTGTGGATAGATTGAAAAAGATTAAAGAAAAAAAAGTAGCTTTGGTTATTCCCAAAAGAGCTACCTTAATAGGTAGTATTGTTAATTTAAAGTTATTAAAAAAACAAGCTCAGGAGTTGGGTAAAGAGGTTTCTATTGTTACAGTGGATAAAATTGGTAGAAATTTAGCTTCTCAAGTAGGGTTTCCTGTATATAGAAAGATAGATGGAAAGGAGGTGCCTACAGAAGTTTCCCCACCTCCTAAAATTACCCCGGAAATTTCTTATATAAAAAAAGATCACAAAGAACCTAAAGTAGATATAGACAGAAAACCTTTGGTTGGTAGAAAAGAAAAAGAGCCTCAAGTCAAGCCAGAAATAAAAGAAAAACCTACAAAGCCCTTGGGCAAGGTTCAGGGCAAGCCTATTCTTAAAAAAAGAAAAATAAGAAGACCAATTGTTTTACCNNACCTTCTTTTAATAAAAGATTCCTATTTATTTTTATTGTTTTAAGTATTTTTATTTTAGGTATCGTAGGTTTTTTAATTTTACCCCGTGCTAATATTACAATCTATCCCAAGACTGAAATCATTCCTTATGATTTAGATTTGACAGTAGGGAGCAATATAAAAGAAATTAACTATGAAGGTAGTACTATTCCTGGAGATATTATTTATACAGAAAAGGAGGAAACTAGAGAATTTATAGCTTCTGGGAAAAAAGATGTTGGGGGAAAAGCCCAGGGTTCTGTGACTATTTACAATGAATGGGATTCCAATCCTCAGACATTAGTAGCCAATACAAGATTTCTTTCCTCAGATGGAAAGCTGTTTAGATCAACAACTGAAGTTACAGTCCCAGGAACTACTGTAAGTGAAGGTCAACCAGTAGCTGGTACAGTTTCTGTTTCTGTAGTTGCTGATCAATCAGGCGAAGAGTATAATATTGGTCCTTCACATTTTAATATTCCCGGACTTCCTGCTGCAAAACAAGAAAAAATATATGCGCGTAGCGGTTCTGATATGACTGGGGGATTTTCCAAACAAGTTACAGTAGTTTCCCAAGATGATGTAAATGGAGCTCAAGGAGCTATTTCAGGGGATCTTTTTGCTTCTGCTGAGGAGGAATTAAGAGCTAAAATTGCTCAGGATAAAAAAATATTAGATGAGGCTATTTCTAAAGAGATTGTAGAGAGTTCACCCAGTGCCGAAGTGGGAACAGAAGCGGAAAGTTTTAATTTCAAATTAAAAGTAAAAGTACAAGTTATGGTTTTTTCTGAAGATAATTTAAAGGATGTATCTTCTTCTAAACTTCTTACTGTGTTGCCTCCTGATAAAGAGTTAGTTTATGATGGGAAGAATGATATTTATTATGAAATAGCTAATTTGGATTTCTCTTCAGGAACAATGATTTTAAAGACTCATATTGATGGGCTGATGTCTTCTCATATTAAACAAGAAGAGTTGAAAGAAAATTTGATAGGTAAAAATAAACAACAAGCAGAGGAGTTTTTAAGAGATTTAGATAGATTTGAAAAAGTTTCAGTTAACCTTTGGCCTTCTTGGATTAAAAAAGTACCTAAGAGAAAAAGTAATATAAAATTTGATTTAAAGACAACAAAACCCTCAGAGATTAAGGAAGTCCAGCCAGAAGAAACAGTAGAGTAAATCCTAATTTCTAAGCACTAAATCCTAAACAAATCCTAATATCTAATTTTTTAATTTTATAAATAGTTTTGAATTTTAAATTTTGGTCATTTGAAATTGTTTAGGATTTAGGATTTCGTATTTCGGATTTTTAAATTATATATTAATTATTTTAATATTATTTATAGTCTATCTAATAAAGGAATTTTGTATGGGCAAAATATTGGGTTTAGATTTTGGAGAGAAAAAAATAGGAGTAGCTATTTCTGATGAAATAGGAATGTTAGCTAGACCTCTTTTGACAATAAACCAAAAAACCAAAGGACAAAAAAACCAAAGGACAATTTATAATGAGATTAAAAAAATATGTAAAGAAAATCAAGTACAAGAAATTGTGGTTGGTTTACCTAAAACATTAAAGGGAGAATTAGGGCATCAAGCGGAAAAAGTTTTACAATTTACCGATAAAATTAAAAAAGAGATTAACATCCCTATACTTTTTGAAGACGAAAGATTAACTTCTCGTATGGTAGAAAAGATGTTGATTGTTGAAGGAGTAAAAAGAGAAAAAAGAAATAGTATTATTGATCAATTGGCTGCTAAAACTATTTTACAAAACTACTTAGATAGGAAATATAAAGAAAGGAGTGTATGAGCAGAAAAAAAATTTGTTTGATTGTATTTATTGTTTTCTTTATTATAATTTTGGCAGGCTCAGTAGGCGGTTTTTTATTTGTTAAACAACAACTTACTATCCCAGCATCAGAAGATAACAAAGAAGTTCTTTTTGAGGTTAAAAAAGGGGATGGAGTTGTAGAAATTGCTCGCAGCCTAAAAGATAAAGGGCTAGTTAGATATCCCTGGCTTTTTGTTGGCTATACTTTTTATAAAGGTATGTCCAAAAATTTGAAATCTGGGCAATATTTACTTAGAGCTAATATGACTATCCCTAAAATAGCTGATTTTATGTCCAGAGGGGAAACTGGAGAGTGGCAAGTAACTTTTCCTGAAGGATTTAGTTTCCAGCAAATGGCCCGTCGCCTAGCAGATAAAGGGATTGTAACCTATGAAGATTTTATAAATAAAGTTAAAAATGGAAAGTTTGATTATGAATTTTTATCTGATAAACCAGAGGGTGTTTCTTTAGAAGGATATCTTTTTCCAGATACTTATAAATTTTCTTTAGAAGTTACCCCCCATCAAATTATAGATAAAATGCTTTCTAATTTTGATAATAAATTAACTCTACAGATGAGAGAAGATATAAAAAACAGAGGTTTAACTATTTATGAGGCAGTTACTTTTGCTTCCATAATAGAAAAAGAAGTTGCCTCAGATGAAGATAGAAAAATAGTAGCTGATATTTTCTACAAAAGATTAGATTCAGGACAACACCTGCAATCTTGTGCTACAGTGGAGTATATTTTAGGGGAGAATAAAGAAAGATTAAGTTATGAGGATACTCAAGTAGAATCTCCTTATAATACTTATTTACATCCTGGGTTTCCTCCTGGGCCTATTTGCAACCCAGGAATTTCTGCTTTAGAGGCAATAATTTATCCAACCTCAACTGAATATTTATATTTCTTTTCCACCCCTGATGATCAGATAATTTATAGCCAAACTTTTGAAGAACATCAAAAAAACCAGCAGAAATATTTGGAATAAATATTATTTATTAATTATGTTTTAAAATGGTTTTCCAAAGCCATTTTTTGATTTGTAAAACATTTTCCAGATTATTCTTGGCAAATCAAGCTGAGCTTGACAAACAATATTTGATATAATATTATTATATATCCTGGAGAAATCTAGGAAAAAATTTATGTAGTTTAACAATTTAAGGAGATGGATGAAATGGATATTGAAATTCGAGAAATAAGAGAAAAAACCCCAGAAGTTTTACAAGCGGTGAATAATTTAATACCCCAGCTTTCTAATAGTGCAGGAATAATAGACATTGGTCAGTTAAAAGATATTTTAAGTCAAGATAATTTTTATCTTATTGGTGCATTTAAAGACCAAAAAATCGTAGCCATGGCTACGATTTGTTATCACAAAACAATTACCAAGCCCAGGGGTTTTGGGCATATTGAAGATGTTGTTGTTGATCAGTCTTATCGGGAAAGAGGTATTGGGAGCCAAATAATGGATGAGCTACGCAAGATTGCTAAAATATGTTTGTTGGATAAAGTGGAATTGACCAGTAGCCCAGAACGAATATCTGCTAATAAGATGTATTCAAAGTTTGGTTTTGTATATCGAGAAACAAATGTATATGGATTTACACCGTAGGGCAGGGAGATATAAAAATCTTGAAAAGGAGGTTGTTGAAATGGCTAATTTTAATGAAAAGCCAGGTGTTATTGTAGAATTTTCTAGAGGAATACCAAAAGAGTTAAAAGATACTCAGATAACTTCTAGTTTAGGGAATTTTCTAATGCTCCTAATCGGGGGTTTTTCTGCAGGCGGTGGCCACATCCGTCTTTGGAAAAAATATATAGAAGGACCATTTATAGAGCCTGATAGTCGTGTAGGTTATATGGATGTGAGAGAAATTCGCAGCTCTGATGGTCAAGTTTTGTGGCGGAACGAAAATCTTTGTCCAAGATGTCGTAATGTTGATGCAGAATCTTTAGTTGGTGATCAAGTGGCATTTTGTTGTCAACATTGTAACTATATTTGGATAGATAATCGAGTAGGTGTTATTGATGAAGATCTTACATATATTGAAGATTAATAAGATCTTAGTAGAAAGTCTTATAATGAACGGTAACAACAACTAAAAATACAATAGGTATATCAAAAGAACTTTTCACAGACTATGTGCCAAATCTAAACAAAGACTAAAAGTGAAAAGTTCTTTTTTATATTTTATATAGAGTTTAAACCTAAATTTTTTATGCTGGTTTAATATAAAAACAACCCAGAAATTTTAAAAATCGAATTCCTTTTTTATGGCGATTTTATGCTCTAAATTGCTAATTTTTGTAAAAAACTTGACAAATATTTTCTGTGTGTTATATTACACACTTGTAAATCAAAAAAAGAGAGTTTTTTGATATTTTTTTGTTTAAAATTCAAATTAAGAATTTGATTTAGAGCGAAGGGGATTATAGACATTCTTAAGTTTAATTACCTAAGAAATTTAAATTGGGGTATAAAAGGAGGTTGATATTTTAGGAAGAAAAGTTAATTTACCTTTTGTTGAAAAAAACTTTTCTGAAATCAAAAAGAAAATCATTAATAAATCAAAACAACTTTTCAAAATAATCAAAAAAACAACCCTAATTTCAAAATCAAAATTTAAGCAAAAACTTCATTCGTCATATCTTTTTATAGATAAATTTAAACTTAATATAAAAGATGTACTTTCCAAACCAACAGCTTACCTTAGCCATATAGCAATGCTAGGGTTGATGTTATTTGTCTGTTTTGCAGGGGCAGTTTTTGAAAGAAACACTCGATTAGGAGTTTCTTATGCTCAGACTGAAGAGCAAACTCAGCAAGAGGGTCAAGTTCTTGGGACAAAAACTAAAGCTAAGTTAGCAGATTCTTTTGTTCAGAAAGAAAGCATTTCTGAAAACAAAATTAAAAATGGTGTAGATATAGAGGATCCTGAAGCTGTAAAGATAGTAGAAGAGGTTCCAATAGCGGGATTTCAAGAAGAGACTTCAGAACCAGAAGAGGTTTCTTCTTTGCCACTGGCTACAACAACAGATGATTTTTTAATCAAACCAGCTATTTGTACAACAGAGATTCCTGAACGTACGCGATGTGGAATGACTTCTTATATAGTTCAAGATGGAGATACTCTATCATCAATTGCTGTACAGTTTGATTTGCATATTAATACTATTAGATGGGTAAATAATATAGAAGATGCTGATTTTGTTAAACCAGGACAAGAACTTACTATTTTACCTGTAGACGGAACCTCCCACTGGGTATGTGAAGGTGAGACATTGCAAGGAATTGCTGATAAATATGAAGCAGATGTAAATAAAATTATTGAATTTAATGAACTTGAAGATGGCAAAATTTGTGTTGGGCAATGGTTAATGATCCCCGGTGGTAAAATACCTGAGCCAGAACCTGAACCAGAACCCGAACCTGCACCTACTTCTAGATTGGCTTATAGTTCAAGTGGAACCTCCAGAGGATATTCCAGACCTTCTTATGGTTCAGCAGGTCGTTTCCCTTATGGTTATTGTACTTGGTATGTAGCTAGTCGTAGACATGTAGGATGGTTAGGAAATGCTGGTGATTGGCTATATAATGCTCGGGCTGCTGGTTATGCCACTGGATATTCTCCACAAGCAGGGTCAATTATGGTTACCTCAGAAAGTGGTTGGGGTCATGTAGCTTATGTAGAATCAGTGGGAGCCGGTACAGTTACAATTTCAGAGATGAATTATAATGGTTGGGGAGTAGTAAATTCCAGAACTTTATCTACTTCTTCAGGGGTGATAAGAGGGTACATATACTAAATTCAAAATTCAAAATTCAAAATGCAAAATTAAAGGAGCTTTAAGGCTCCTTTTTTGGTATAATGAAATCAGTAGATTTATTAAATGTCTAATTCCTAATTAATCTAATATCTAATCAATGTCTTCAGCCAAAGGCTGATCCGCCTCTGGCGGAAATGTTAGAATGTCTAATTAAGAGAAAAAATCCTAATTTCTAAGCACTAAATCCTAAACAATATCTAAATTTCAATGTTCCAATGTTCCAAACAGTTTAGAATTTGGGACATTAGAATTTGTTTACAATTTCAATTTTCGGAATTAGAATTTTATTTCTTCATTAGTCATTAGAATTTGATTAGGAATTAGTAATTGGTTATTAGAAATTTAGGAAAATTATGTTTTGTGATAAAGTAAAAATTTATATAAAAGCTGGAGATGGAGGAGATGGGCTAGTAAGTTTTAGAAGAGAAAGATTTATAGGTCGTGGGGGGCCTGATGGAGGAGATGGTGGTTCAGGGGGTAGTATTTTTTTAAAAGCAGATCCTCAAATTTCCACCTTGTCTTCTTTTAATAGATTAAAAAAGATTATAGTTTCTAGTGGTAAACGTGGTGGGAAGAAGAAAAAAAGAGGCAAATCAGGGAAAGATTTAATTTTCCCTATTCCTTGTGGTACTTCAATTTATGATGACAGATCAGGAGAGTTGGTTTATGATTTGATTGAAAAAGATGAGAAGATCTGCGTAGCCAGAGGAGGAAAGGGAGGATTTGGTAATGCTCATTTTGCTACATCCCGCAGCCAAGCACCACAAATGGCTGAATTAGGTGAACCTGGAGAGGAAAGATGGTTAAGATTAGAATTAAAGCTAGTTGCTGATGTAGGAATTATTGGAATACCCAATTGTGGAAAATCTACTTTATTGTCTAGAGTTTCTAATGCTCGGCCAAAAATTGCTTCCTATCCTTTTACAACATTGGTCCCCAACTTAGGAGTTGTTAATATAGACGATTTTAGTTTTGTGGCTTGTGATATCCCTGGACTGTTAGACGGAGCTTATCGTGGAAAAGGTTTAGGAGATGAATTCCTGCGACAT
>JABAOC010041345.1_pt1 | contig 11481 bp, 19 predicted proteins | sample 7062161 | NCBI WGS metagenome assembly JABAOC01 (sample SAMN14538625, study PRJNA623070) | marine sediment metagenome | biome: marine biome [ENVO:00000428]; feature: marine pelagic biome [ENVO:01000023]; material: deep marine sediment [ENVO:00002113] | place: India: Gulf of Khambhat ... | reverse complement strand
TCTTTGATTACGGTCTACTCCTCGAATATTCTTTCTAAATTCTTCCTTCAGAGAACTTATCTTTTGCTTAGTTTTCTTAGCAACTTCTGCACTTATCTTATTTTTCTCAGCTACAGTTGGGCCCGTTGGTTGAGAAGGAGCAGCAACAGTTCTTATTGGAGCCCTGCCTCTAGGAGTAATCTGATCAGTTAATTCCTGAATATCCTTGGTAGGAGGGATAGTTTGTAAAACTCCACCCTCTTTTCCAGTTCTTGCAACTGCGGCTCCAGGGGTTATTTGGGCCCGATTAACCATTTAGAATTAAAAAATAATTTAATGTCTTTTCTTCTTTTTAATTAGCTTAATCTCTACAAAAAGATCCTCACTAAATTTTATACTAGGTTCAACAGATTTTATTTCTTTCTTAGAAAGAGGTACTGAAAGTTGTTTATTTCTTTTATTGACAAAAACCTTACGAACAATTTTCGACATTAATTATTAATCTCCTCGAAACTACTAGTAATTTGGAATTTATAAAGTTAACTTTTATTTTTGACAGAATAGGGAGATATTATGTTTCCTTTACTATCTCTTGTCCATTTAATCGGTTCATTTTTCTTAGTAGCTAGATTGTCATCTCCAGCAATTTCTTCCCTCATCTCTCTTAATTTCTTATCAAATGATTCCTTTTCATCCAGACTCGAGATATTAAAATTATCTTTTATAAGCTTTAACATATCTATCCCCTTATCCTTTTCATTAATAAACGCCTTTATACTATAAAATGGTCTTTCAGCAAATCCATCATCAAAGCTAAGCTTAGCTCTGGTTCTACCGTTGCCAGATCTATTATTTGAAAATCTCATTATTGATATCCCATGATAAAGGCTAATGCAACTATTACCACTATTCCTATAACAATTATAGACTTAGCATCCAGTTTTCTATCAGACACCTCTCCAGTTCTAGCCTTCTCAGCATGACGTATACCTTTCATAACATGGTCTTCCAAAGTATGAAATTTTTCCTGCATAGGTTTATCCTCCCATTCCTTTTTACCAATAGGAACTACGTTCCATTCAGGTATCATAGCCAGGGGGTATTTGTCTCTACCAAGACGATATATACAGTCTCTTTCCTCATGGTAGGTCTTACCATAAATACTAAAGAACCCATGTTTAATTGGAACCTCCATTGGTTCTGCAACACCATTTTTTCTAAGAAATAAAACTGCCACGGTATCTGGTCTTTTCAACCTTTTTTTATTAAATACCCTGTCCCAAAAAGATGTCTTTTCCTTTTTCTTCTCCTCTTTGTCCCCTACTACACCGGATAATTTTGGTTCATATCTTTTTGGGAAAGGATTTTCTTCTAATTTTAATTCCTCTATCATCTAAATTTACCCCCTTTCACACTCTCTCTTTCCCTGAGTCTTTGCCTAGTAGCTTCCATCTTCTTTGTAACATTTAGATTTTGTATGAATCCCTTGTTACTCATTCCACTAGAACTCATGTTTATAATTTTCTCTCTAAAATATAATGCTATCTTATTTGGGCTATTGAGTCCCTTGCACATATCATCCAAGTAATATTTACAAATATCTTCGATATCTAAAAGAAATCTTAGTGTAAAAAGAGGGTTTCCTAGTTCTGATTCAGACATATAAGTTACCTTTTCTGGTTCAGAAAAGTTAAGAGAATCTGAAATAAATTTATGCTGATTATGTCTTTCCTCAGGCTCTGGAGCCCCATAAGATTCTTGAAACTCTTGTTGAGATAACATTCTATCGTCTTCCATATCCTGAGAATTATCTAATTCTAACTGCTGCATTTCTTCATGCATTTGTTGTTCAAAATCTTCACTGTTCATTTTACATCATACCTCGTCTTTCTTCTAGCGGAACCCCCCCACTCATGCCTCCAGAAGGTTTTATTTTACTTTCATGATAAATCCCTTTAGGCATTATGTTAGACATAGTTTTAGCAAATCTAGGATTATTTTGAACTAGTTTTGCATAAACAATGTAGCCGAATCCCAATAAGACTCCTAATGCTAAAATTCCTTCCTTAACCATCTCGTTCTGTTTTAATTAACCTCCATCCAGTAGATTGAAAATCTTTTTTTATGTCCTCCATCATTGACTTTTCATCCTCTAATTTAGCAATTTCCCTTAAAGTTTTTATTGCATCCTCTCCCATTTTTTCTTTAACTTCTTCTTCATTGATATTATCTAAATCAAATGAAATAGGCTGAAAGCCAGTTTCCTGGCTAATCATGCTTATTTTTCTTCCATTAAGATAAACTTTCCTCATTGCAGATCCAGTTACAAAAGAGAGGGTTATCACTTTATCTTATCCTCTTACCTGCTAAAGCAAAATAAATTCCTACTGGAGCACATAATGTAAACATTACCCTCCATAAGAAATCTAAATTACCTCCCATCATCCAGATTCCTATCATAAATGCTACTGATAGTATACCAAATGTTATGGTTGGAAATTCGCTGTCATAACTCATTGTTAGAGATTCCTCCTTTCAAATAAATTGAAAAAAGGTCTCTATTTGTACTGGTGGTTTTTTTCATCTTAACTTAGTCTTTCGTCATAATTTAAATAAGAGTTGAGCATTAGTATTGCCCCTATCCCAATCTGAACCCAAGTTATAGCTTGTTGAAGTAATTCGTCATCAACATAACTTAATCCTCTATTAGCAAAGAATAATCCTGATATTATAAATATAACTCCTGAAATAAATATCATCCATTCTTTTTCTGCCATATATCCTGCAACTGCTAAGAATAAACCTATGAAAATTATTATTGCTAGAACTAAAACATTATCTGTATCAACTAAAGCTCCTGTAGTTGTGATTGTAAAGTCTCCAGTATAAGATCCTTTAGCAATAGTGTTAGCACAGAAAGCAAACCAATTATAGAGGCCAACATCATTAGTATTGTCTAGGGTATAGTTAAAAAAACTTCCTTCGTTGTAACTCATCAGTTGATTTTGAACAAGAATATCATTATCACTATTGGTTATGGTAATATTACAATTTGTCGTAGAAGCAACTGGAGCGCCGTCTGCAGTAACTACTAATTTAACATCAACAGGACCTCCTCTCTGATAAACATCTTGAGCACTAACTAAGAATGTTGTCATAAGGACTGCAAACATAAAAGTTAGTAATATCTTATTCATTAAATTCCTCCGGAGATCACCCAATCACATTGATCTTCAATATAGATAGTCTGATTATTTATTGGGGTATCCGAATTACTTGCATTTATTATTGCATCACAAGTAAAAGTTCCATAGCCGGTATAGAAAATCTGTGCCGGAGCTATATCACAGGCAGCAGTAAGTACGCAATTATCACTCATATTTATATGCCAATCAGAATAGGCTCCGGGGCAACCACAAGTTTCTGCAGGCGTTTCTACATAAGCATCAATATTAATACATCCAGTATTATTAATTATAATATCAATTAGATCATCATTATAGTAAACAGGACAAAATTGCCCTCCATCATTTCCAACTGAAGTACCTGAGCTAGTCCATTTAATATCATCATTAGGAGAATCGTATTTTATTGCAGAACTCCAAGTAGTTCCCCCATCAGTACTCTTGACATAATAGACGTCTGCATTTATATTACCATTAGAATAAGTCACATATAGATCATCATTTTGTTGGTTTATCATTAAAGTATTTACTGGATAGTAAGCATTATTATCATAAACGTTAGTCTTTTGAGTTATTGTAGAATTATCAGTTATATCATAAACTAAAAGATCTTGTGTAGCCCCTGCAGTATCAGTTGCGACTAAGAGTATAGAATGATTATCTGATTGTCTGAATCCAACTTCATATCCAAAATAATCTAGGCTAAAATCTATGTCTGTATTAATATCTACACTAGACCAAGTATTGGAAGAGTTATCATAAGTTTTTAATTTAATATCGTTTAACGAATCATCAAAATATATTCCAATAATATCATCTTCATCTGCAGTATTTGCAGGAGAAAACATAACCCTATCTCCCACTGCTTCAATAAATCCAGAGGATATTGAAGACCAAGTAGCTCCTCCATCCCTACTTCTAGCCATGCCATTCTCTCCCTCATTATCAATCCAACCCCCTGCATAAAGACTTCCTTGTCTAGATCTAATTATTGAAATACTATGTGTATTCCATCCAGTGGAATCTGCACTAGCTCCTGCAAAGGCTACACCTTCAGAAGAAAGAGTATTATTTGTAGTATTTAGTGAAACAAATAAAATATCATCAGCAATTTGTTCTATAAAAGCAATGCTTATAGTATCTCCAAACTCCTCCCCAGTCCATTTATCATACCATATAGAAAATTCAGTCATGGTATTAGTTTCTATTAGTGTTCCACCACTCCATGTTGATCCAGCATCACTTGTATTTTTATAATAAAAATCTCCAAGACTATCTACATAGAAAATATAACCTGTTTGATTACTTGTCCATACTAAATTTCTACCATTAGATTTATAATTAAAAGTTCCTATAGGGTTTCCCTCAATAATAACACTCTCCCATCCTAATTTAAACTTATAACCTTCTTCACTAGGATCATAAGTAACTACAAAACTTTGCTGATCGTTTTTATCTAAATCTAATTTAATCTTATCTATTTTTAATTTACCCTCTACATCATTTAATAATTCAATAGGAAATTCATCTTTCTTTCTTTTCTTATCCTCGGTTTTATCTTTATTATAATCATCATAGTATTTTTTCCAAGAATTCTTTTTAGTATTATCATCAAAGAAGATAGTAACATTAAAAGCAGTTTCATTAATGTCTTCAATAGAAATATTTAAGTCGGTCTCAGCACCCGTTTTATTAATTGTCCATCTACCTTGTCTTTCTAATCCTTCTTCAAGCCCTGGAGATAGATCTGCAATACTGTTAGCATAAGAGTTTGGAAGTATCTCATATTCTTTTTCTACTTCTTCGAGTGAATAATCTTCTTCATCAATATAGATTGAAGCTCCTGCCATCATTGCAACAAATAAAGTTCCTAACAAGATAACATAAACCATTTTCATCATTCATTTAAGGACTGCTGCAAATTTTACCCCCGCTATTAAAAATTATACATCCAACATCAGTGATATTATTGGTACTCATATTTTGATGTGCAGTAAAAATATTTGTCTGATTAGTAAACGCTACATTAGTTGCAGTGATATAATTTCCAATGGCCTGATAGATTCCATCAAAGTAATTTTTAACCGCAGTCATATCTACTGAGAACTCGGTTGCACTTAAGGTTAGATTACTTCCAGCAGTATAAGTTGTATCGCTATCTCTATTATCAAAAGTAGTATTGAATGTTGCATCCCAAATTACTGTGTGACTTAAATCACTTATCTGTGATTCGGTTATAGAAACATTAGTCCAATCATTCGAGTTTACTTTTACAAAACTTACGGTATCTGTAGTATTCAAACTCTGGTCGTAGGAGCTTCCTCCTCCAGTATCATCAGTCCCACATAACCAATCAGATCCATTATACTCTGCAATCTGTCCAGAAGTACATGATTGGGGTAGCCTATATGAAAGAAGTATGGAAAAAGTATTTGTAGTTAGATCTAATCCAGTTCCTGCGGCATAAGTCGTATCACTATCTCGGTTATCAAAAGTAGTATTGAATACAGAGTCCCAAATTACCGTGTGACTTAGATCGCTTATATCACTTTCAGTAATTCCTATTGGCTCATATAAAGTATTAGCATAACTTTGATTCCAGCTTTCATTACCTGATCCTACATCATCTATTCCATCTGCAAATCCTGCCGGTACTCCAGTAATATTATTCCAATTAGGAGTTGTCCTATTTGCTAAAGGAAGGTCAGTAATTGGAAGGAATGTAGTATCTGCATAAGTAATTGCTGGAAGGGTTTGATTATAATCCCATTGAATATTTGCATATAAAGTATTAGCATAACTTTGATTCCAGCTTTCATTTCCACCACTACCTATTGCTGCATAAAGTGTATCAGCATAAGTTTTATTCCAATCATCTCCATAATTTATTGGAGCATATAATGTACTTGCTAATCCTTGATTCCAAGAACTATTATCTCCTGAACCAACTGGAGTACTACATACAATACTTAATACCCCATTATTAAAACTTACATTATTAATAAAATCTCCAGCACCACAAGCATTATCATCAATTCCTGTGATGTTTGTTATGTCTAAAGTTAATTCATTATTACCTACATGATTTAAATCTGAAATTTGTGATTCAGTTATACTTACATTAGTCCAATCAATAACACTTACTTTATTAAAGATTACGTTATCGGTTGTATTAAGTGTTTGGTCAAAAGGATTTCCCCCACCTCCTCCAGAGTCTTGGTCTGCTCCACAAAGAACTGTACCGTTAGCTTGAACTCCTACAACTTTATCTGTGCCAGTACAGTCATATCCTACTAGATTGTTAAATCTAATAGACTCATTAGTATCACTGGCTGCTGCTGCAGACTTAGCCATCCATCTTGCAACCGAAGAATCCCATGTTAGAACAAAATTATTAGAGGGAGATGTTGCATTAACATTCCCAAGGTCGGTTAAATTAATATCAGAAGGATCATTTAACTCATCCCAATATTCTGTAGAATTTTGGTTGGTTAAATCAAGAGTGGGTGTTGGAGCAATAATTAAAGAAATAGATAGAAGGGTAATGAATACGAATGCGATTATATTATTTTTTTCCATTTCAAATTACCTTCTTTTATTCTTAGATCTAAAAAAAATAGAATGGGAGCTCAAACTAAAAAAAAAATTATCTTTCTCCCATTCCTTTAATCTAATAAACATTAAGTTTAACAAGAGTTAAAATTGGATTTAAATTAATCCAACGTCTTGTAGACCTCCTACTGCGATATTAACACCTGCCACCATAATTCCTAACGCGAAGAATAATGTAACAAGTCCTAAGATTGTTGAAGAAGATCCAGTAACGTTACCATTCTGAGCTGCAACAACTTGGTCAGCAACAGAAGGAATCAAATTAACTCCTATCAAGATTGTAATAAATCCTTCAAGTAGTCTTCCTAGAGCCATTTATTGTGTTCTCTCCTCACTATGGAAATAGGTTTTCTTTTTATAAAAGTAACGGGTGGTTAATTTTATAAAATACGGATATCAATTATAATTGAGGAGAGTGACATGAGCTTTAATTTTGATAACCCCCAGGATTCAGAAGAAACTCCATTAGTGGAGTACAATCTTTCTTTAAAAAAGACCGAGCACATCGGCAATTTATTAACCAGTGCAGATAGACTATATCTGCATGGAAATGTTATTAAGGCATTTGAAAGCCTTACCCGAATTTGTAGAAGAATTAGAAACAGATTCAGTGAAAAAGAGTTTAAGTATGGCAAAAAATTAGAATTTTTATTCAGGAAAAATAGATTCCAAAAAGACACCGGCAAGAGAATTGCCATTTATGATTTTCTTTATGACAAATATGATTTATTCATTGAAAGGATGTTGAAGAAATATGGTTATGATGTCAAGGAAAGACAGAATGAAGAATATTTAGTTTAATAATGGTAAAAGTTGAGTTCAAAAATGGTAAGCCTATAGTTTTGCCCCCTTATTCTAAGCAAGGAGTTTATCTAGATGGAAAATTAAAGAAGGTCTTAGATAGATTGAACTACCGTAAGACTAAAAATCTTGATAATGTAGTAATTATTGTGGGGGAAGTTGGTTCAGGTAAGACTTCTTTGGCATTTAGTGCTGTTAATTATATGTCTGGAGGTAAATTGACCTTAGATAATATTGGAGTTGGTGCTTCTGGTGGATTAAAGAAGTTAGTTGATGCAAAATACTATGAAGACTTAATGTTAGATGATGCTTCTCCATTGTTAATGTCCTCAGAACATTCGAGTAAGGTTCAAAAGAATGCTATTAAGATAATGCATTTATGTAGAAGTAAGAAATTGAGTATTTTTATTACTGCTCCAGATTTATTTAGAATAAATCCCTATGTAATTAATGATAGAGCTACTTGCGTGATTAAGGTGTATATGGATTCCGCACTTAATCGTGGAAGGTTTGCTTTCTATGGTAGAAAGAAGATTAAAGGATTGTATGCTCAAGGTAAAAAGAACAAAGGAGTGTGGCCTCATTATCCTAGGCCAGATTTTTTAGGAAGGTTCACTGATTATGTTCCAGATTTTAATGATGATTATGAAAAAGAGAAACAAAAAGCTATGAGGGAATTAACTGAAGAGAAGAAACCCACTGAGCATAATATGACTCTTAAAGAATTGAAGCCTATTTACTTGAACTTGTTAAAGAAGATACCTGAAATGCAGAAGCCAATATCTCAAACGCAGTTTGCAGATCTAATTGGAGTTAGAAAAAGCACAATAAGTGACTGGAAAGCCCTTCTACGTACCCCCGCACCCTGATTTGTTGCGGTTAGCGGGTGCGGATATATAATATAATCTTATAATAATGATGTAATGATAATTAATTACTAATTGCTAGTAAAAAATTGCATTAATCAGAAACAAGATCCTGAGAAGGGATTAGAATCAACAAGTACTTATGATTGTTTAATTCAATGTAGCCTTTCTCTTTCATTTCATTTAGGATCTTATTCTTATTTAGATCACCCATTCTAAAAATTTGAACAAGAATTATTCTAGCCTGACTAGTTTTTAATTTTCCAAATTCAGAGCATTCCCAAAATCGTTTAAGGATAACCTTGTAGGGAATTGGTATCTGTTGAGACATCATAGTTTAGGTTCTCTAAAAAATTCTCATTGCCATACTTTGGATCTTCTCCTATGGAGCAGAAGTCAATGTAAGCTGGAAGGTGGGGGCAAGGATTCTTTTGGAACTCCTCGCAGGTAGTAGTGTTTACACTATAGTGATATGCTATAAAGAGGATAAGAGCAATTGTAAAAATACTTTTAAAATTAATAATTGTTCTCAATTGCTCCTTGGTTCTAAACTCCCCATTCCAGGCCATAGGATTTATCTGTCTATAACCCCTAGGGGTTTTTTGTATAAACAGACCTGGCTTAATCTCTTCAGTGTTCTTTGGCGTTAGGGAATCTATTAAACTCATTTTACTTACTCTCGTATAGCAATCTAAAATTATCCTCGATCTCTTTGACCTTCTCCCAAATCTTCTTTATGTATTTCTGGTTAACTGTAATCGCTTTCTCATGTTTCTCAAGTTCAGCATATATTGCTTTTAGATCTGATGAAAAATTTGAATCCTCGGGAGGTTGTTCAATATCTTCTTCATCAGCATCAAGTTCTGGAATGAAGGCCATGTCAAAATCATCAACTGATTCTTTTTTCTTCCTTGGCATTTTACCTTTTTTGATACCTCCTTTCATCTTCCTAGAAAAAATAAAACTCACTATGGATGCGAGTACATGATATATTATAAAAATTATTAGTAAGGATGTTAAGAGAAATATTATCATCCAAAGAATATTAGTTGGATCAAGATTAAGGATGCCTGATTTATCGATCAAAAAATTTTTTATTTTGTCTATCATTTCTTCCTCCTTTCAGTCTTCTTGTAAAAGAAATTCGCAACTCTAAAGAAGACAATAAAATAGATCATCAGATAAAAAAATACTAGTAGAAATGGAAATACTATTCTTGCAGCCCAGCTTTCAATTCCGATTATATAATAAAGAATAGTTCCAGACAATGCTAGTGAAATTAATTTAGCCCAGAAACCAAATATCTGTTTTATAATATAATCCATCTTTCTCGTCGGTGATTTGTCTAACTCTGGATCATACTTCTCACCAACAATTTCAAGTATAGCCTTATATTTTCTATAGGCAGTAACACCTTGAGAATAGCTAACACCGACGCTGAAGATGAATGCAAAGATGATATACCAGTAACCCTTATAAAATAAGAAACCACATACAGTTAGGGTGCCCAATATTTGTAGAAAATGGGACTGGTACTCTACCTTGGCCAACCTTTCTGGTGGGGGGTTGGTCACTATCTTCTTAATCTCCTCAATTCTATTTTTATCTATCATCCTCTTTAATACCTCTGTAACTATGTTTGAATATTCCTATTTTATTTGATTCTCTGAATTGGAGTTACCCTTGAGGAGGTGGAAGGTTATTATAAAAACCCAACTCCAATTCAGAGAATGATATAGCAATACAATTGCTAGTTATAGGGGAAGCATCCCTAGTTTGTTTTGGATTAGTACTCTTGGGAGCTGGTTTAACTAAATGTTCTTCTCTAAGATGCTTTCTAACAAGAGGCCTTATTCCTGAGAAACTTTTCTTTCTCTTCTCACAGATCTTGCATATATAGATTTTCATTTTTTCTTATCTTCCTCTTCAGCAGGCACTGAGAAAATCCAATTTACAGCTCTCCAGCCAAAATATCCTCCTATTAGGTAAACGATTATTAGTATCCAGTCCATTGTATCTTGTCGTATATGATATAATATGCGTCAATATTTCTATTGTTCACGCTTAGCATCATCTCCTTTTTTGTCGCTATTTGCAGTATTTTTTAACATTATACTTATTATAGGGTACGGTAGTATATAAATGTATCTATATCTTTTTCCTTTTAATTCTATGTCTCCTGAAAATCCCTTGTAAATTTGAAATGAGAATAAAAGTTACCCCCAAGAAAAATATAAATAAGATAGACTTAACCGGAGCAGGTTCGGGTAGTTCCTCACTTGCCATTTTTCTTTCTCCTAAAACAAATCCTCATAAGATTTAATTGCATCAATTGGATTTGCTTTTGTATAGATTCCAGTTGTAGAAATATCTGAGTGGCCCATCATCAATTGGATTTGATTTATTGGAGCTCCGTTCTCAACCAGACGAGTAGCAAAGCCATGCCTTAAACTATGAAAAGTGTAGAGCTCATTTAATTTTGCTTGAGCTGCATATTTCTTAAACTTCCGTTGTAATGTTCTTGCAGTAGTATCAAGCGGAAGTGAACTAACAAAATCTTTTTTCCAACCTTTTGGTATTGGAACAACCCTCTCAACTCCATACTTAGATTCTGGGATGAAAATGGATTTGTCTCGAAAATGCGGTGAACTACATCTTAACACCTCGCTTATTCTCATCCCAGAACCATAAGCTAGCAGAAATGATATCCTTGCCAGTAAATCTTTCTTTGGTATCTTATTAATTAAAAGTTTGAATTCTTCAGGCCTAACGGACTTTGGAAGTCTTCTTGATTTTGTTTTCATCTTGCCCCCGCATATTTTCCTCCATCTTTTTCAGAGTCTTGTTCAAGTAAATATGCGAAACTATAGCGAAAACCATGCCAAGGGGTAGTAGTAAAACTGGAATGGCCAATCCAACCATTAAAATTCCCATAGCATAGATAATTCCACAGAATAACATGACTATGCATCCGATAATATATTTGGTGCATGAAACAATTAATTCTGCATTCAATTCCTTCTTAGAAACCTTTTTTT
>JABAOC010006714.1_pt2 | contig 11489 bp, 10 predicted proteins | sample 7062161 | NCBI WGS metagenome assembly JABAOC01 (sample SAMN14538625, study PRJNA623070) | marine sediment metagenome | biome: marine biome [ENVO:00000428]; feature: marine pelagic biome [ENVO:01000023]; material: deep marine sediment [ENVO:00002113] | place: India: Gulf of Khambhat ... | reverse complement strand
GCCCCGTACATGCTCGCTGCCAATACGGCCGTTTTGTTCTTGAATACGACGAAACCGCCGATGGACGACCCGGCTTTCAGGAAGGCGCTGGCCTATGCCATTAACGTCGACGACATCGTCAACGTCGCCTACGCCCAACTGGTCGAGGCTGCCAGCCCGACCGCCCTTCTTCCTACGCTGGCGAAGTTCGCAGACCAGGATGTGGTTGACAGACTGGGTTATTACTACGACCCAGCGCAAACCGCAACAATCCTCGAAGGCGCTGGATATACCAAGGGCGCTGATGGCTTCTACCAAGCCCCTGATGGCTCTCCGATCGAACTGGAGGTCACCTGCCCGTTCGGATGGACGGACTGGATGGAGGCGATCGCCGTCATCGCCAGTAGCGCCCAAGAGGCTGGGATCAACATCCAAGATGCAACCCCGGATTATGGCGCCTGGAACACTGCCCTCACGACCGGCACATTCGACATGACGCTGAACAACTGGGCAGGGCTGAGTAACACCCCATGGACGGTGTACGATCTCTTGTTCGATCACCCGATCAAAGAGATCATGGGCAGCGGCAACTTTGGCAGATACGACGACCAGGAGATGTTCGATCTTGTGGACGCAATGGCCGCGGTTCCTGCTGGTGATGAGGATGGCATGAAGGCCGCCTGTTCAGCTATTCAGGAAAAAATGCTGACAGAGCTGCCCATGATTCCGCTCTGGTACAACGGCCTGTGGGCGCAGTGGAGCAACGCGGTGTGGACGAACTGGCCGACAGAAGCAGAAAACATCCCCAGCCGTCTTCCCTGCACTTGGAATGACTACTGGCAATCGGGTGCTCTGCTAACGCTCATTGAGCTGGAGCCGGTGCCGCCCGCAGAGTAAGTGAGTTGGAGCTGGTACAGTAAGAGTGTTCAAGCACCGCCCCTCCTCCTCGGGTTGCGGGAGGGGCGGTGTTCTTGTAGCCTTCCTCTAGGGAGGTGCTAGTGTGAGACGCTATTTCGGGAGAAAACTACTCATCTACATCCTCACCTTTTTCCTTGCGGTGACCATAGACTGGTTGATCCCGCGGTTCATGCCTGGCAATCCTGTTCAGACTATGTTGTCCAGGGCCTCGCTGCGCGCTGAGGCTGCTGAGGTGATGTACGGTTATTACACGAGAGCCTTTGGATTAGATCTCCCCATCTGGCAGCAGTACCTCAACTTCTGGAACGCCCTTTTCCATGGTGACCTTGGGACAAGCGTATATATGTTTCCGACGCCCGTGACCACGGTACTCATGCGTGCTGTACCCTATGACATCTTTCTTTTGGTTCCGGCGATCCTGCTGAGCTGGTATGCGGGAAACAAGTTCGGTGCTTTCGCTGCGCGAACTAAGTGGCTTGACAACACCATCTCGCCACTTGGGTATATCCTCACGGCGACGCCTTACATGTGGCTCGGTATCTTGCTGGCCTGGGTGTTTGGGATCGTCCTGGACATTTTCCCCATTGCCGGTGCGTATAGCTTCGAATTGCGGCCTCGTCTTTCGTGGACCTTCATCGGGAGCCTTTTGCACCACTGGTTCTTACCCTTCGCATCCCTGTTCTTGGTGGGGTTTGGCGGTTGGGCGATTGGAATGCGGAACATGATCATCTACGAACTCGAAGCGGACTATTCTCACTACCTCGAAGCACTTGGGGCACCACGACGTCTGGTCAGGAAGTACGCGTTCAGAAACGCGATCCTTCCCCAACTCACCGGGCTGGCGCTGCAACTGGGCGTCATCGTTGCTGGTGCCGTAGTAACAGAAGTTGTCTTTTCATATCCGGGAATTGGCTATTTGCTTCTTGCCGCGGTTCAGAATCAGGATTACTTCCTCATCCAGGGATGTTTCCTGTTCATCATCATCGGCGTGTTGCTCGCCAATTTCGCCATTGATATCGCTTATGTCCTTGTGGATCCGAGGACGCGAATAGGAATGACAGGCGAAGCAGTATGATGCAACAAATATACAGGAGTGAAATCCTCTACTTTGCCCTAAGGAACAACAAACTGAAGGTTGGTTTGGCCGTCCTTCTCTTTTTTGTTGTCCTTTCATTAGTTGGTCCGCTGTTCACAGACTACGCACCCTTCGATTACATAGGGCCGATTGCTCAGCCACCATCATCTGAATTCTGGTTTGGGACCACGACATTCGGGCAGGATGTCTATACACAGTTTGTGCACGGCCTTCGGGCAACGTTCCTGGTTGGCATAATCGGCGGAGGCCTTGGGACCCTCATAGGAATACTAGTTGGTTTCACTGCCGGTTATCGTGGTGGCATCGTTGATGAAATACTGAATATGCTCACAAACATTGTCCTTGTCATACCAACCCTGGCTATCCTTCTCATCATAGCAGCATATCTTGAAGTGAGAGGCATTCTTGCGGAAAGTGTGTTCATAGGATGTACGGCCTGGCCCTGGGCAGCAAGAGCCATCAGGGCACAAACGTTTTCGCTACGCTCCAGGGATTTCGTTGATCTAGCGCGGCTGAGTGGAATGAAGCCTCGGAAGATCATCTTCACTCAGATAGCGCCGAACATGATGTCCTATCTCTTGCTGGTCTTGATCCTTCAGTTTGGAGGGGCAGTCCTCGCGGCTGCCACGCTGGATTTCATCGGACTCGGTCCGACGGAGGGGATTTCGCTTGGTCTGATGATGAACTACGCGGTCCTCTGGGGCGCTCTCATTTTCGGTGTGTGGTGGTGGTTCGTTCCACCGGGCTTTGCGATCATGAGTATCGTCGGAGCGCTCTACGTCACGAACGTTGGATTGGACGAAGTCTTCAACCCCAAACTCAGGGAGATGTGAAAGCGTGAGTCTACAAGTAGAAAACCTCAGAGTCTATTATCAGACCCTTAAAGGGGATGTCCGGGCACTGGAGAGTGCAACATTCTCCCTCGAGGACGGGGAAATCATGGGATTGGCTGGTGAATCGGGCTGCGGAAAAACCACCCTCGGCCACAGCCTGATCTACCTGAGCCCCCCCATGAAATTCGTCGAGGGTCGCGTGACACTCGACGACGAGGAGCTGCCCGTCTGGGACATGGAAGCAATGAACAAGTTCAGGTTCAAGAAGATCTCCATCGTACCGCAGTACGCCATGAATGCCATGAATCCGACGCGAAAAATAGGGAAGATGACATCTGAACTCCTCGAGTCTAGAAAGGTAGACCCCAAAGCCGCTCTGCCCGAGTTGAAGAGGAGACTTGACCTGGTTGAGTTGTCCCACGACGTGTTGGATATGTACCCCATAGAGCTTTCAGGCGGTATGAAACAGAGAATGGTCATGGTGCTATCGACGTTGCTGGACCCCTCACTCCTCATAGCTGACGAGATCACCTCGGCGCTGGATGTGGCCAGCCAAAAGGCTGTCGCCGAGATGCTTGTTGAATTTCGGAGCCGGGAATGCTGCAAGAGCGTGATCGTCATTTCCCATGACATCTCGATCCTGTATCAGATCGCCGACAGCGTTATGATCATGTATGCAGGGCAGTTGGCGGAGAAAGCCTCCACCGAAGCGATCATACGCTCCCCCCGACATCCGTACACAAAGCTGTTGATTTCATCTCTACCGAAAGTCGGAGTGAGGCATGCCGAGAACAGACTGACAAGCATTCCTGGAAGCCCCCCGTTGCTGCTCGATCCTCCAATTGGATGCCGGTTCAGGGAGCGGTGTCCCGTCGCCTTTGACAAATGCTTCGAGGAACCACCATTCATCGAAATCGAGAAGGGCCACTTCGTGGCATGCTGGAAGGAGTTCGGAAGCGATGCTCAGGCTTGACAGAGTATCGAAGGTGTACAAGATCGGCACTTTTGGAGGAAAGGAACTCCACGCAGTAAGCGACGTCAGCTTCGAGGTCCAGGATGGGGAAGTTGTCTCCCTGATTGGTGAGAGCGGAAGCGGGAAAACCACGATCGGGAAGATGATACTACGTCTCATCTCGATAAGCTCGGGGACGATTTCTCTCGATGGGGTAAACATCTCTACCCTCGAAGGAGGCGCACTGAAGGAGTACTACCGGAAAGTACAGGGTGTGTTCCAGGACCCGTTCAGTTCCTACAACCCGATCTTCAAAGCCGATCGGGTTTTTGGGATGATCAGGGACGAGTTCTTTCCCGAGATGAAGGGCCGGGAATGGGAGACCAACGTAGCGAGCACATTGAAAGCTGTCGGTCTGAACCCTGATGATGTCTTGAACAAGTTCCCCCACCAGCTCAGTGGTGGGCAGCTTCAACGCTTTCTCATTGCCCGCGCGCTGTTGCTAGACATTCAGTTTCTCGTGGCAGATGAGATCATAAGCATGCTCGATGCATCCAGACGAATCGATGTTCTCAACTTGCTGGCGGATCTCAAATCTCGCGGCTTATCCATCCTCTTCATAACGCATGATCTCTCACTGGGCTTCTACATAAGCGAAAGAGCGGTGTTGCTCTACAGAGGGTGTGTTGTGGAGATGGGCTCGACAGAGAGGGTATACTACAATCCGCTTCATCCTTACACAAGAATGATAATGGCTTGTGTGCCGCGCCTGGATGAGAAATGGGAAGAGGTAGAGGTGGACCTGAAGGCAAAGCATTCAGAGTTCACCGGCGGTTGTGTCTACTACGAAAGGTGTCCAGTCGCAGACAAAGATGGAGCTTGTGCCACAGACAGACCAGCGCTGATAGAGGCGGAACCTGATCATTTTGTGGCCTGTAGCCGCTGTGCGGAGGGATGAGTATGTTCAAGAGGGGCCTCTGCTCAGCTGCTTCGTTCTCGGATTTGCCATGGCACCTTCCACCCCCGATCCTGCAGTAGACGTAGTCGTGAAAGACTCTGGGACAGGGCTGGAACGGTCGCTACTCACCTGGGCGCACCGTTCGCCAAAGACACCGGAGATTCTGAGGAGCGTAGCTGACGTGTGTGCTGTTGAACACTGCATGAGAAGCATATTGTAGGGGTAGACCATGTCAAAGATAGAGCCAAGAGGTCCTGAGTTGCCCAACATCCCTTGGGAAGAACGCCCTCAGCACTGCAACGAAGTCGTCTGGCGCTCAGAGAAAAACCCCATCATCACGCGCGATGCAGTTCCAGATGCGAACAGCATATTCAACAGCGCCGTCGTGCCTTTTGAAGACAGTTTTGCGGGCGTATTTCGCTGCGATAGCACGGCTAGAGTGATGCAACTCCATGCAGGAGTAAGCAAAGACGGCATCAACTGGGAGATACAACCGCAGCGCATTCAGTTCAGGTGCGAAGACGATGAGATTGGCAACTTCGTTTACGGTTACGATCCACGTGTGTGCTGGCTCGAGGACAGATACTACGTCACGTGGTGTAATGGTTACCACGGGCCCACCATAGGCGTGGGCTACACCCATGACTTCAAGACTTTCTACCAGATGGAGAACGCTTTCTTGCCATACAACAGAAACGGTGTGCTCTTCCCCAGGAAGAAAGACGGCAAATACGCGATGCTCAGTCGTCCCAGCGACAGAGGTCACACACCTTTTGGCGACATATTCTACAGTGAGAGCCCCGACATGATCCACTGGGGCCATCACAGGCACGTAATGTCTCCCACCGGGGGCTGGCAGGCCACCAAGATCGGTGCGGGGCCTACGCCGATCGAGACATCTGAAGGTTGGCTTCTGATCTACCACGGTGTCCTTACTTCGTGTAACGGGTTTGTATACAGCTTTGGCGCGGCGCTATTGGATCTTGAGACACCCTGGAAGGTAATGCATAGAACGCGTCCCTACCTGCTCAACCCGAGGGAGTACTACGAGTGCGTTGGTGACGTTCCCAATGTGACCTTCCCTTGTGCTGCTCTGTATGACCCACCGACGGGCCGCATGGCGATCTATTACGGCGGAGCAGACACCGTCACGTGTCTCGCCTTTGCGAAGCTCGATGAGCTAGTTGATTTCATCAAAGAGAATTCTCTCTGAAGGATCAATCCAAGGTCTGGTGCCTGTGGTCTCTGAGGAATGGATCGACGTTGTTCTGAAAGGTCAAGACCGATAAGAGAAGATATCACTTTGCACATCCTCGCCAAAATGATTGATCATTCCCTGCTCCATCCCACGATGACGGACAGGGACATTTTGGATGGGTGCACGCTGGCAAGGAAGTATGATGTGGCCACGGTATGTGTCAAGCCGTATGCCGTCAGCATGTCCCGCGAGGCATTGGCCGGGTCAAGAGTGGAAGTTTGCTCTGTAGTTGGTTTCCCGCACGGCAACAGCAGCACAGGCGTCAAGGTAGCGGAGACCATTCAGGCAGTCAAAGATGGATCTACCGAGATTGACATGGTCATCAACATCGGCAAAGCCCTGGGTGGCCAATGGGATTACGTCTCCGACGAAATCAAGGCCATCAATGACGCGTGCGTTGATCACCAAACGATTCTCAAGGTCATTTTCGAGACTGACTATCTCGAGGACGTGCACATAATCAAACTCTGTGAGATTTGCTCGCAGCACAAAGTGGCGTTCATCAAAACATCCAGCGGTTACGGATTCGTCAAGCAAGCGAATGGTCACTACTCCTATGCCGGAGCGACGGACCACAGTCTGTCCTTGATGCGCGCCCATTCTGCGCCCGAGGTTCAGATCAAAGCGGCGGGTGGGGTGCGCACCCTGGACGATGTGCTTCGCGTCCGGGCGTTGGGTGTCACCCGCATCGGCGCGACCGCCACCGAGACGATCCTGGAAGAAGCAAAGAAACGAGGATATCAATGATGCGCTACGGCTACTTCGACGATGAGCGCCGTGAGTACGTGATTACGCAGCCAGATACGCCCCTTCCATGGATCAACTATCTGGGCTGCCAGGACTACTTTGGCCTCATCTCCAATACGGCCGGCGGCTACTCATTCTACCGAGATGCACGCCTCCGGCGCATCACTCGCTACCGCTACAACAACGTCCCCCTGGATTGCGGCGGGCGCTACATCTACGTGCGGGACAATGATACAGGAGCGTTCTGGTCTCCTTCCTGGCAGCCTACCAGGAGTGATTTGGAGGCCTACGTCTGTCGTCACGGGTTGGGCTACACCACCATTGGCTCCACCTACAAAGGGATCGAAGCCCAGGCTCGCTACTTCGTGCCGCTGCACGAGAACCTGGAGATTTGGCAGTTTACCTTGACCAATCGACGCCAGGGGTCAGCCGACCTGTCCATCTTCTCCGCTGTTGAGTTTTGCCTGTGGGACGCTGAGGACGATGCAACCAACTTCCAGCGCAACTTCAATACAGGCGAGGTGGAGGTGGAAGATGGTGTGATCTACCACAAGACCGAATACCGCGAGCGTAGGCGGCATTTCGCGTTCTTCGGTTGCTCGGAGGAGCTGGCCGGGTTCGACACACAGCGCGACGTGTTCTTGGGCCCGTATCGAGGTTGGGACAACCCGACCGCAGTCGAGCGCGGTCGTTCCTTCAACTCCATGGCCCATGGCTGGGCGCCGGTGGGTTCGCACCACGTCAAGGTCACCCTCAAGCCCACCGAAACCCGCGACATCATTTTCGTGCTTGGCTATCATGAAAACCCTGAGGAAAAGAAGTTCGATCCTCCAGACTCGCAGACCATCAACAAGCAGACGGTCAAGCCCGTCATTGCCAGGTATCTGGACGAAACCAACATAGACACTGCCTTCGAGGCCCTCTGCGATTATTGGGATGATCTCCTGGGTATATTGCAGGTTGAAACTCCCGACGTTCACACGAACCGCATGGTCAATATCTGGAACGCCTACCAATGCATGGTCACCTTCAATCTGTCGCGCTCGGCTTCCTTCTTCGAATCGGGCATCGGACGTGGCATAGGGTTCCGCGATTCCAATCAGGATCTGCTGGGCTCTGTGCACATGGTTCCACGTCGTGGCCGCGAGCGTATCCTCGATCTCGGGGCCACACAATTGGAAACCGGCGGGGCGTACCATCAGTTTCAGCCGCTTACCGGGCGCGGCAATGACAGGATTGGAACAGGTTTCAACGACGACCCGCTGTGGTTGATCCTGAGTGTGGTGGCCTACCTCAAGGAAACTGGTGACTGGGCCATTCTCGATGAACCGGTGGTATATGAGAACCAACCGCGAACCGAGCAGTCGCTCTACGAACATCTCCAGCGCAGCCTCAGGTACACACTGGATCGGTTGGGCCCGCACGGCTTGCCGCTCATCGGCCGCGCGGACTGGAACGACTGTCTGAACCTCAACACCTTCTCCGACACGTCCGGTGAATCGTTCCAGACTACCACCACCAAAGACGGTATGATAGCTGAATCAGTATTCATCGCTGGGCTGTTTGTGCTGGCTGCGAAGGAACTGACCGCCATCGCCCAGTGGCGTGGCCTGGAGGACGAAGCGCGGAGCTATCTCGACGCGGCCGCGAAGATGGAGGCCGCTGTGCTCGACCATGCCTGGGATGGCGCGTGGTTCCTCCGCGCGTACGACGACTTCGGCCGGAAGGTCGGCTCCCAAGAATGTGAGGAAGGGCAAATCTTCATCGAACCTCAAGGTTTCTGCATCATGGCCGGCATAGGCCTGCAAGATGGGCTGGCCGAGAAGGCTCTATTGGCCGTGAAAGAACGCCTGGCGACGCCGCACGGTATAATCCTCCACCAGCCTGCCTACACGCGGTATTACCTCCATCTGGGCGAGATCTCATCCTATCCGCCAGGCTACAAAGAGAACGCCGGCATCTTCTGCCAGACCAACCCCTGGATCATGATCGCGGAAGCCATACTGGGGCATGGCGACCAGGCGCACGACTACTATACCTGTATCAACCCTTCGGCGCGGGAGGCCATCAGCGATGTACATGGTTGTGAACCGTACGTGCATGCCCAGATGATCGCGGGCCGGGCCGCGCCGACGCACGGGGAAGCCAAGAACTCGTGGCTGACCGGCACGGCCGCCTGGAACTACGTGGCCATCACGCAGTGGATTCTGGGCATCCGGCCGACCTACGGCGGCCTGCAAGTCGCCCCAGTCATCCCCAGCGACTGGCCCGGCTTCGAGGCCACGCGCGTCTTTCGAGGCGTGACCTACCGCATATCGGTGGAACGCGCTGGTGAGGGAAATGCAGTTTCGCTAACGGTGGATGGCCAGCCGATCGAGGGCAATATTGTTCCATCACCACAGGGTGACCAGGCCGAGGTGGTGGTCGAGGCGATTCTCGGCTGATCGGGATTCGCATTGGGTGCAATCCCGATCGGCGAAATCTGGGTTCGTAGCTGCGAGAATGGGACCGACAGTTTCTTTTCCAAAGGGCTTCTTGTGGGGTGCCGCCACTTCCGCCTATCAAATCGAAGGCGCGTGGGACGAGGACGGCAAGGGCGAGAGCATCTGGGATCGCTTCTGCCATACGCCTGGCAGGATAGCCCGCGGCGACACAGGTGATGTCGCCTGTGATCACTACCACCGCTGGCACCAGGATGTGGGCCTGATGAAGGAGCTGGGCCTGAAGGCCTATCGCTTCTCGATATCCTGGCCACGCGTGCTGCCCGAAGGTCGCGGCCCGGTCAACCCCGCCGGGCTTGACTTCTACAGCATGCTCGTGGACGCACTTCTGGAGGCGGCGATCGAGCCCTTCGTCACGCTCTACCACTGGGATCTGCCTCAGGCTCTTCAAGATCGAGGCGGCTGGCCTGCTCGGCCTACTGCCGAGGCATTCGTCGAGTACGCGGACCTGGTCTCTCGCAGACTGGGAGACCGGGTCAAACACTGGATCACGCTCAACGAGCCTCTTGTCAGCGCTATTGTCGGACATCTTCAGGGACGGCACGCCCCGGGCCATTCCGACCTCCATGAGGCGCTCGCGGCCGCCCACCACTTGCTACTCGCCCATGGCTGGGCTGTTCCCCTCATGCGCCGCAACACCATGCAGCCGCAAGTGGGGATCGCACTGAACTTGAGTGGTCAGACTCCCGCATCCCCGAGCGCGGCCGATCGCGCTGCAGCCTGGCGGCAAGATGGCATCGCCAATCGCTGGTTTCTCGATCCGATCTCGGCAAGAGGCTACCCTGCAGACATCGTGCAGCACTACGGAAACGCCATGGACTTTGTGCAAGTGGGTGATCTGGAGGCCATAGCGACTCCCCTCGACTTTCTTGGGGTGAACTACTACAGCCGCGCCATTGTGCGGAGCACGGAACTCGCCGAGGCTGACAATGCCCCCCGCAAAGTCTTTCCCAATCCAGACCAGACTGAGATGGGGTGGGAGGTCTATCCGGAAGGCCTCTACGATCTACTAGGCCGGTTGCACTTTGACTACCGCTTCCCGGCGCTCTATGTCACCGAGAATGGCGCCGCTTATCCAGATGCGATCGGTCCCGATGGGCGGGTCGATGATCCGCTTCGTGTCGCATATCTCAAAGAGCACTTGAAGGCCGCAGCACGTGCCATTGCTGCTGGAGTGCCGCTGAGAGGCTACTTTGCCTGGTCGCTTATGGACAACTTCGAATGGGCGCACGGATACACGAAACGCTTTGGCCTTGTCTATGTGGAGTACCCGACGCAGCGGCGGTTGTTGAAGAGCAGCGCGCATTGGTACGGCCGAGTCATAGCCGCCAATGGTGTGGTGGATTGACACGCTTCTTGGATGCCTTCGCGCTGTCGAAACGGGAGGGCTGGCAGGTGAGATACGGGTACTTTGATGACGAGAACCGCGAATATGTAATCACGAATCCAAGAACGCCGGTCAAGTGGATCAACTACGTTGGCTCCCTTGACTTTGGCGGGATTGTGGACCACACCGGCGGGTCGTTGATTTGCAGGGGAGATCCTGCTCTAAATCGCGTCACCAAGTACATCCCTCAGCTTCCAAGTTCGGACTTCAAAGGCGAGACCTTGTACCTGCGCTTCAAGCAGGGGAAGGAGTACAAGGTTTTCTCACCCTATTTCGTCCCGACGTTGGACACATACGATTTCTATGAGTGTCACATTGGCTTGGGATACACTCGAATCGTGTCCGAATTCTACGGCATCAGGACCGACGCGACGATCTTCGTCCCCCTGGGAGAGAGCCGGTTGATCAGGGATGTCCAGATCACCAACGTGTCGGAGCAGCCCCTGGACATCGACGCGATCCCCGTGGTTGAGTACACCCATCGGGACGCTCTCAAGCAGTTCACCAACGCAGATTGGGTGCCTCAAACAATGCAGAGCAGAGCTCACAGTGATCAAGAGGGTATGGTCATCTTGACTCAATACCCTTTCATGAGTAGAGATAGCCAGATCAACATCTTCGCCTCAAATCGGTCGGTATCCTCCTTCGAGACGGACCGCAGGCGATTCCTGGGCGACAACGAATACGGCACCTGGGCGAATCCGCTCAGCTTGCAGGGAGAGGAACTCAGCAACTATGAAGCCCTGCGTGGGGACAACATCGGCGCGCTGCTCCACCATCTAGGAACTATTCAGCCCGGCCAGACGACCAGACTGATCACACAACTGGGCCAGGATGAAAACATTGAGAGAGCTCTTCCC
>JABAOC010017174.1_pt2 | contig 11495 bp, 9 predicted proteins | sample 7062161 | NCBI WGS metagenome assembly JABAOC01 (sample SAMN14538625, study PRJNA623070) | marine sediment metagenome | biome: marine biome [ENVO:00000428]; feature: marine pelagic biome [ENVO:01000023]; material: deep marine sediment [ENVO:00002113] | place: India: Gulf of Khambhat ... | reverse complement strand
CCTCGGAAAGCTGAAGAACACCTATGTCGATGCCCTGGGCGCCCTGATCGACCCGAAAACCGGTCGCGTACACACCTCCTTCAATCAGACCGTCACGGCCACCGGCCGGCTGTCCTCCAGCAACCCGAACCTGCAGAATATCCCGATCCGCACGGAACTGGGTCGCAAGATTCGTGGGGCGTTCGTACCCCAAAATCCCGAGGATTGCCTCCTCAGCGCCGACTACAGCCAGATCGAGCTGCGGCTGCTGGCCCATTTCTCGAAGGATGAAGCCCTGCGGGCGGCCTTCGCCGCTGACCAGGACATCCATCGCTTCGTCGCCTCGCAGATTTTCAACGTGCCGCTCGATGAGGTCACGGGAGAGATGCGCATGCGGTGCAAGACGGTCAATTTCGGCATCATCTACGGGCAGGGGGCCCTGGGTCTGGCGCGGACCATCGGCATGAGCCCGGCCGAGGCCCGGAAATTCATCGACCAATACTTCGCCCGCTACGGCTCGATCCGGGCCTTCATCGACGAGTGCATCGCCAAGGCCAGGCGGACCGGATACGCCGAGACCATCCTGGGCCGCCAGCGCCGAATCGCGGATATCAAGAGCAGGAACGGCGGCCGCCGGGCCCAGGCCGAGCGGCTTGCGGTCAACACGGTCATCCAGGGCTCCGCGGCGGACCTCATCAAGATTGCGATGCTCAACATTCACCGCCGGATCGAGACCGAGCGGCTGCCTGTTCGTATGATCCTGCAGGTCCACGACGAGCTGGTCTTCGAGGTCCCCGCCGCCGAGGCCGAACGCCACGCGACATGGATCGCCGCAGAGATGACCGGTGCCATCTGCTTCGACGTCCCGCTGAAGGTCGATACCAAATGCGGCCCCTCCTGGCTCACCGATAAATAGCTGGCTTCAGCAGGCCATCCAACCACCGTCGCTATCTCAGCCAAAGAGGTCGAAGGTAGTACACCCACAAGGCCGCGACCTCCCGCATCATGTACAAGGGCAGGGCGGTGAGACGGTAGGTCTCCCGGGCGGGGACCGTGTAGACCTCGCGACCCTGTCTCTGGTAGGTCAGCTTGATACGCGGCAGATGGTAGAAATGGCTCACGACGAGGACTGTCCGCAGGCCATGTTTGTCAAACATCTCGCAGGTGTTCCGGGCCGTCGCCTGCGTGTTGAGGCCCTGCTCGTCGAGGAGAATGTCTTCCAGCGGCACGCCGAGTCCGACGGCCATGCGCCGCATACCTTCGGTCTCATGGACGGCGCCGTCCCCCGGACCGCCGGAGAAGATCACCTTCCGGACCAGCCCGTCCCGGTACAAGGTACAGCCGGTTCGAACGCGATCGGCGAGAGCGTCGGAGACCCGGCCATCCGCATACACCCGTGCCCCGAACACGACGACGGCATCTGCCGGCCGGCGATAGTCCGTCATGCCGAAGCAGTACATCTGGGCCAGTGGGAATCCCGCCAGGCACGCCCCCAAGCTGAGCCACAGGACGACACGTTCGATCCACGCATCGGCCCGCGGTGCGGCACCGGTCCACACCGCCGCTGCAATCAGCAGCAGAGCCGCCGCCACAAACAGCGACAACGCAACGGGACAACCGGCCGAAATGACACCCCGTGACGCCAACGCGTGGAAGCTGACGACATTGGCGGCCACGGCCCCGAGCAGAATGGTCGTGGCCGCACTCGTGGCTATCCGGCGCCATGATGTCCGCGGCGGCCGAACGCCGTGGGCGACCAGGAGCCATGATGTCACGGCGAGGACGCCGCGTGACAGCCACGGCCCTATCGCCCGCAGGTCAATCCACCAGAGATTTGCATCGAAGCCGGGATAGCGCAGCTCGCCGAGAAGATTCAGGAGCGAGAACCCTCCCAGGAACACCCCCAATCCCCGACTTGCACCGATCCAGGGGCGTGACACGCCGAACCACCGGGTCACCGGCAACAGAGATGGCGGCCCGTCGTCCGCGACCGACCGTCTAGGCATCCCTTCATTCCCGAGCCGATGATGGCGTGAGAAACTCAGGATGTAGCCACCTTCTTGCATATTCCCAGTATCGTCAGAAGCGGTCCCGAAACTTGACCAAGGTGGCCCCGATTGCACGTATCCGCGCCAAAGCAGGTGTGGTCGGAATGCGGCGCCAATCCCTGCAGTTTCTCCGGGGAAACGAAGCCCTGAACGTCCCCGCCTGCTCCAAGTAGGGGCGAATCATCATTCGCCCCTGTTGCCACAGTAATCGCAAGTGTTCTGCGAGAATGAACGACAAGCAAGCACGTTTTCACAGCGTAAGGAAGCTCCGGGCCGGGGTCGGGTCGCGAGGCCGTTGGGGTCTTTGGCCGGCTGTGAGGTGTACGGCGGCGGGAGGGTACGGGCCGCTGTCACGGCCGTTTCTTATACCGATTACGCTTGAGAATTTCGTATCGCCGGGTGGCAGCGTCAAGCGCAGCTTGGCGATGGTTTTGCTTGAGGCAAAGGAGCCATCCCCAAGGTCTNNCCACCCGGTGCTCATGCCACACGACGAAAAGCTCATTCGTAATCGGTATTAGTTGATGTGCGACCAGCGGGCGCGTGTTGGGGGAGCGCGTCTGGTCAGCACGAGTCCAAGCGATTTCTGCCGAACGGGGCTGTTTTCTACAAGGCCGGCCTTGCGATGGCGTGGGACTCCAATTCCTCTTGAACATGCGCGATAGTCGCAGTCAGTTCTGCCGCGTAGTCGTCTTTCACAACATCCGTGGCCGCGTCTATAATCTGCCTCATCAGGTCCACAGGGATGTCGATGACAATTCCTTGCTTGGCGGCCAGAAGCCGCCTCGCCATTTCGGCCCCCTGTTGAGCCAACGCATCAACCGGGTCCTCCTGGGACAGGGCCGTTCCATACAATTCCATCTGGTATCTGAACTCGCTCTCGGCGGCGACGATGAGTGGGGCTGCCACTGCCTCCGTTGTTCCTGCCGTCGCGGCAAGGTCCGCCGCGTAGGCTTTGCACAGCAGGATGGGGGCGGACCACCCGCGGGTCTGTGCGGCCAATAGCAGACGCTGGCCAATATCGGGGTCCTCGTTCCGGCAGATGAGCAAGTCGATCGCGGTCTCAATCGCGGTATGTGTCACAGTCGGCAGCACCTCGTCGACTACCGTCCCGGGGTTAGGCACGCCGCTGAAGAGCAGGAAAAGCCGGACCTGGGTTTCCAGAGTCGCGGCCAGTTCGTCGCTTTTGCGAGTCACATAGCCGCTGTCCGGATGGCTTATCGAGCTGATATGGGCCGTTTGATCTGCACCCCATGCCTCATTATGGCCTGCAAATCCGTAGGCAAGGGCCTTGTCGTGTTCGGAGCCGGCCTGCTCGACCAGCTTCATGAACTCGTAATGCGTCTGCGTCCAGAGATGGTCTTGGTAGGGGTCACCGAACATCACATTGAACACATCCGGCAGGAGGGCCCCGTATATCTCCGGCAGGCTTGCAGGTCCCTGTTTGTTGCCCACCTCACGGGCAATATACGCGTGGGTCGCCGACCCGAAACCATACAGGGGCGCGGGCACGCTCCATAAGAGCATGAGGGCAGCGCCAACGAGAAGTGCATATCTGGTCATCTTCCACCTCCACTATTCACAGCGTTCTTCAAGCGGGAGAGAGCCGTATTGGGCCTCCGGGAATGCCTCCAACGCAAGGGGCACCCTACTCCACAAGCAGAGGATTCTCTGTCATTAGACCAGTTTGGACTGTTTCTGTCAACCGCTGCCGGTCCTGTTCGGCGGAGGAAAAGGCCGGGGAGGCGGGGCGGGTGCGGCAAGGTAGCCGCCGGGACGGCAGCAATTGCCGCAGGGGCACTCACCGCCGGAGGAGCAGAGGGCAAGAGAAAGAAGCCCAACTGACCGTTCGTGACATGTCACGAGACTGTGTTACTGGAGACGGTACTAGTATCGCCCACGAACGGGAGCTTCAGAAATCCAAAGCAATACGCCGCCGAGTACAGTGCAGATTACTATAGCGAGCGCACAGATGTGGAGTGTCAGCAAAATGGCCCTATACTTCGTTCGCTTGTCCAAGTCCTGCTCACTTGCGATGACTTGGCGAAGATTCCGGAAGTCCCAAATATCCCATATGAAGGCCCACTTATAACCCTTGGACTTGTTGATGGCTTTCACCTGGAACCAAAGGCAATTCGCTGCGAGCATGAAAAGAAGATCGATGGCAAACACCAAGTAGATCAGTTTTAACATATTGCACCTCTGATGACACCGTCGGCATTCCAGGCCACGATCAAATTTCCTCGCGAGACATCCCTCGTCGCCGTCACGATGCGCCACCTATCCCAAGAGCATGTGCCAGTTTGCCACGCTAGCGCCGGGACAAGGGTCGACGTACTTGACCACGGTGGTGGTGTCGTATTTCTTCTCGATCCGCCGGCCCGCCGGGTCGTAGGTGTAGCTGATCTGGTCCCATTCCGTGGGCATGGGGATGGTCTCGGGCTCCGGGCCGGCCCCGGTCCACTGGACGCGCTCATCGAAAGCCGCAATTCCCGCCAATCGTGCCATACCGCAAGTCTACTCATCGCTGTACTGGCCGTCAAGAAAACCCCGGCCCGAGTGCCGGCGTGACTCTTTACAGGGTGTTTGCGATTGTCAGGTTGTCGATGTAGAAGACGGTCCGGGCGGTCGCGTTGCTGGTGAAGCCGAGCCAGGTGAGCTTCTCGAAAGCGCTGCTGCCGTTCTTGAGATCGGTGAACGTTCGCGGCGGCGCGCCGGGCAGGGTGACAGCCAGGTCCCAGACGCCGCTGTTGTCTTTGCCGAGATCGGCGGTGACCTCGACATGGACCCACCGGCCAGGAGGAAGTTGCACGAGCGTCTTGCCGGCGACTTGCAGGCGGTTGCCGCTGACCGAGAAGCTCGGGCCGACCCGGTAGGGCGACTCGCGCCAGTCCCGCCACTCGTGATTGATGGCCACGCCACGCTCGATGAGCAGGTCGAAGGTGCAGCGGGTCGTGCCGGCGCCGTGGTTCGGCACGTACACGAGGTGCGGGTTCCACACGTTCTGCAGGCCCGGAGCATCGGTGATCTTCAGGCTGTGGCTGCCGCCCGCGGCCGTCTCGCCGGTCACGAGGATGGAGTCACCCTTGTTCTCGACGTGGACCTGCGCGCCCTGCGGCGGCTCGCCCACGGGCGTTTTCTCGAAATCATCCCGGATCGCCACCGGCGGCGGGTCCGGCGGCCATTCCAGGGGCGGATAGGTCACCTCGTTGGCCTTCTTGACCCACGCCGGGTCGCCGTAAACGCCGGCCTGAGTGTAGTCGAACGGCTCGAAGCCGAGCGCCAACGCGGGCGAATCGGGCCGCACGTGAAAATCGTGATGCGCCGGGTCCACGAACAGCGGGTCGGCGATGAGCGAATGTATATCGTGGCCCTCCTGCCGCCATTGTTCGAGCGACAGGCCCACGAACATCACCGGCTCGCCCGCGGCGTTCCAGTAGCAGTTGCTGTCCATATTGATGTTGACCCTGGTCCAGGGACCCGCGAGCAGGGGACCGGTCTGCCAATAGACGATATTCTTCTCGAAGGTAAACGACAGGTGCTCCTCGACCCGCGTGGCCTGGACCTGGTGGAGCAGGCTGTTGACCAGGATGTTGTTGCGGATGATGTTCTCCTTGCCGTAGTGCTGGTGGAAGCTGCCGGTCTTGGTGTTGTAGACGAGGTTCTTTTCCATGACGATGCCGGTGCTGCCCTCGTCGGTATAGAGCCCCCAGCCGCCATAAGAGTAGGCGTAGATGTCGTGGAAGACGTTATGGCTGATGACCGTTCCCTCGGAGGAACCCAGTGTGTAGATGCCGCCCATGTCGCTGAGCACGGCCCAGCCGAGATGGTGTACATGGTTGAAGCTGATGTCGTTACGCTTGGCGATGCTGCCGGAATAGCCCCAGACCCAGCCGGCCGAGATTCCTGTATAGTACAGGTCGGCAATTTCGTTATGCGTCACGACGTTGTCGCCGCTATGGCCGATCCAGACGCCGACGGCACAGGGGAAGATGCGCCCGCCATGCCTGATGATATTGTTGTCGAGCGTGATATGACCGGTCTGTTCGCGTTCAGTTTTCGGGACGCTCGATTCGCCGATCCGGACGCCGCCGGCGCCGAAATCGTGCACGTAGGACTTGCGCAAGGTGCAGTCCCGGCAACCCTGGCGGAACCACACGCCGTAACGCCCGAAATGCCCGAACTCGCAGTCCTCAATCGTGATATTGCGGGCGCCGTCGGCCATGACCACGGCGTCGATGGGTGAGGCGGCCTGGCTGGCCTCGAACCCGCCCGGCGGCATGTGGTATTCCGCGTGCAGAAAGGTGAGACCTCTGATCGTGACGTTCTCGACATACTGGCCGCTCGCCACGTCGCCCTCGAAGACCAGGAACTTCTCGACGACCGGGGCGACGACCTCGGCCGTCTCCATATCCACGCCGTCTCGCGGCTGATAGTGCAGCCACCCGTCGCCCGAGAGGAACCATTCGCCGGGCGCGTCGAGCGCGGCCCTGAAGTTCTCCAGGTGGTAGCGGTCGCCTTTGCCCCAGGCGTTCCAGGGCTTGCGGCCTTCGCCGGTGGTGACAATGGTTGAATCGGCCTCGTTCACCTCCTCGATGAAACGCGTCGTATTATCCCACTTGTGGTAGATGACCATCTGCACGTCGTGCAATTCCTGTGCGCTGAGATCGAACAGGGGCTGGATGTCACCGGGGTGCGCCGTCACCGTCTGCCGGGCCCGGACGGGTCTGGAGCCGGAGCCTTTCACCAGCGTCTCCTCGCGCACATCGATCATGTAGTGGCAGAACTGGTTCGGACTGCGGGCCCGCACGGCCCGGCGGCCGTTCACGAACAGTTGCTCGAAATACCACGAGCCGTTCGCCACCTCAGGGATGTGCACGCGCCAAATTCCGTCGTCACCGCGTTGAAACCCTGTGACAGTCCGGCCGCCGGAAAAGACCGGCCGGGCGCCCGGAGCCGCTTCGTAGGTGGTGCGACTGTCCAGGATGCCCAGTGTGAATGGCTGGGTCATCTCATATCGTCCATCGGCGACCATGACGTGGCGCACGCCTGCCGAACTGTCGTCCCGCAGGAGGTCCCTGGCGCGTTCGAGCGTAGCGACCGGCCCGTCGGTCCCCTGCGAATTGACTTGAGGGGACCGGCCGGACCACGCGTCCTTGCCGTTCGGTGACACGTAGATTGTCACGGCTCTCGCACGTGCCGGTAGGCCAAACGCGCCCGCCAGGCCAATCATCATAGACGTGATCGTCAGACATCGTTCCTTCACGGTGAAGTCTCCTGTCATACAACCTGCTGCCAAAGTGCGGGTTCTCTCGGGTGGCAGCGCCAAGACCGAAGGTCTTGGCGATGGCTTCAATGTATTTGCAGAGACCATCGCCAAGCTGCGCTTGACGCTGCCACCCGGAATGGTCGCGTTACGAGCACAAGTGAATTTATTCCGCACCCGTGGGGGCCTGCGGGGGCCACTCCAGCGGCGGATATTTCACTTCGTTGGCCCTGGCGATCCACGCCGCGTCGCCGTACACGCCGGCCTGAGCGTGATCGAACGGCTCGAAACCAACCTTCAGAGCAGGCGAGCCCGGCTTCAAACGGAAATCGAGGTTCTTCGCATCGACGAAGCCGGGATCGGCGACCATGGAGTGCTGGTCGTGGCCTTCCTGCTCGCGCCACTGTTCGAGTGACAATCCTGCAAACGCAACCGGCTCACCGGTGGTGTTCCAGTAGCAGTTGCTGTCCATGTTGATGTTGATTTCCTTCCACCGACCGGCCAGCAGGGGGCCGGTCTCCCAATAGACGATGTTTTTCTCAAAGGTAAACGACAAATGCTCCTCGACGCGGGTCGCCTGGACCTGATGCAGCTTGCTGAAGGCCAGGATGTTGTTGCGGATGACGTTCTCCCTGCCGTAATGCTGGTGGAAGCTGCCGGTTTTCGTGCTATAGACGAGGTTCTTCTCCATGACGATGCCGGTGCTGCCCTCGTCGGTGTAGAGGCCCCAGCCGCCGTAGGAGTAGGCGTAGATGTCGTGGAAGACGTTGTTGCCGACGACCGTGCCCTCGGACGGCCCGAGCGTATAGATGCCGCCCATGTCACTGAGGACGGCCCATCCGAGGTGGTGCACGCGGTTGAAGCTGATGTTGTTACGCTTGGCGGGGCTTTTGGAATAGCCCCAGCGCCAGCCCGCAGAGATGCCGGTATAGAAGAAGTCGGCGATCTCGTTGTGCGTAACGGCGTTGTCGCCGCTGTGGCCGATCCAGACGCCGACGGCCTCGGCATGAATCCGGCCGCCGGCGCGAATGATGTTGTTATCGACGGTGACGTGGTGCGTGCGCGAGCTCTCATCCTGGCGTATCCGGCCCTCGCCAATCCGGACGCCGCCGGCGCCGAGGTCGTGCAGGTAGGAGCGCTCGACGCGGCAGTCCTGGCAGCCCTGGCGGAACCAGAGGGCGTATTCGCCGACGTGGCCGATCTCGCAGTCCTGGATCGTGACGTCCCGGGCTCCGTCGATCATGATCGCCGCCTCAGTGGCGTAAGCCGCCTGGTAGGGTTCGTAGCCGGTCGCGGGCAGCGCGTACCCTTGGTGGTGGAAGCCCAGACCCTTGAACGTCACGTGTTCGACGAACTTGCCGGCCTCCGGCTGCCCCTCGAAAAGCACCAACTTCGTTGCCACGGGCGCGACGACCTCGACCTTGGCCATGTCCTCGTCCGGCCGGGGCTTGTAGAGCAGGATGCCGTCACGGTCGAGGAGCCACTCGCCGGGCTCATCGAGGGCGGCCTTGAAGTTCTCCAGGTGAAAACGCGTGCCGGCGGGCCAGCCGGAATAGCTCTTCAATTGCCCGCCCGTGGTGACGATCCGCCCCTCGTCGAAGTCAACGGCCGTGAGGTAGCGCTGCGTGATGCACCACTTGTGATAGGCCACGAGCACGACCTCGCGGATCTCGGCTTCGCTGAGCCCCCTCAGCGGCGCCAGGGCCTCGGCCGGCACGGTCGTCGTCCGCACGAACTGGCCCGGCTGGCCCTCGACGGGCGTCTCCTTGCTCTCGCCCATGTGGAGATAGAACTTGTTCGGCGTCCGCGCCCGCACGGCCCGCCGACCGTTGACGAACAACTGCTCGAAGTACCATTTGCCGGCGGCCACCTCGGGAATGCGCGTGCGCCACAGACCGTCGTCGGCGCGCTGGAACCCGCGAATGATGCGTCCTCCGGAGAAGACCGGTCCGGCCCCCGGCGCCGCCTCGTACGTGACACCGCTGTCCTGGGGCTGCAATGCGAACGGCGCCGACAATTCGTACCGCCCATCGGCGACGATGACGCGCGGCTTGTCCTCCGCGGCGGTGGACCGCTTTTCGCGCAGGATGTCGCGCGCCCGTTCGAGCGTGGCCACGGGGCCGTCGGTTCGCTGGGCGTTCGGCTGCGCGAGCTGCCCGGACCAGTTGTCGTCACCCTGCGGCGAAACATGGATGGTCAACGCCCCCACGTGCGTCGCCGCCGATAGAATGATAAGCAATGTGAGCGTGAAGCGTCGTGCCCTCATTCCGTTTCCTCCTGTTGTTGGTGATGTCCACACAACTCCGGAGCCGGATACACTGCCCGTTCGGTTCCGGTCTGAGTCATGAATGAGCATTTCATTGTCTGTCATGTCGAGCGCAGCGAAGCGAAGTCGAGACATCTGGCCGCGAACATGGCGCGCCTCTCCTTCGCGGCCAGACCCCTCGGCTGCGCTCGGGGTGACAAAAGACCACCCTTCGACTACTCTCAGAACGGTTCCGGCCGGGAGTCCATGGCGGTCACGCCGTCAGGTCTTCCCATTGGATGCCGAGCTTCTTGCAGGCGTAGCCGATTTCCTTCAGGTAGTCGCCGTAGCCGGTCATCCAGTGGAAGCCGGGCATCCGTTCGGCCAGCAACTTGCTGTCGCAGGCGAAACGGATGTCGATCTGCGAGCGGCAGATGGCCATGAACGGGGCGTCGATGATCTCGCCCCGGAGGCCGACCCAGCGCTTGATCAGGAAGTCCGGGATGATGTTCGTGACGACCTGGCCCTTGCGCATCTCGACCTTGGGCGCCGCCCCATAGTCCGACTCGAAGTGCGTCATGAGTCGCACCGGCTCGAGCTCTTTGCCGTTCATCTTGCGCGGAGCGGTGCAGTGGGCGAGGGTGATGATGCCGTCGTGCGGATAGGTCGGGTCGTTGAGGAACATGGGCTTGCCCGAGATGTTTACCAGCAGCACGCCGGAAGGAATCACCACGAAATCCGACTCGCAGAACGCCAGGTAGCCGGCGTCGTTCAGGATCGAAAGCGTCAGGCACGCCGAGGTCTCCGCCAGCGGCATGATCGTGCCCATGCAGCCGTTGATCGTGATGGCCCGGCAGTCGGCCTTCTTCATCAGACCAATGAAGACCTGCTCCAGCAGGAAAGCATTCTCGACGAACTCGGGCTTCGTCTCCAGCTTGACGCCGCGGCCTTTCATGTACTCGCCCGCCCGCTCTTTGGCCCGGCTGACCGCAGCGCCGTCGGCCCGGGCCTCCTTGATGAGCTTGCCCAGCTCGTCGTAGGAGACCGTCTGCATGTCGAATTTCCACACCTCGCGCACGAGGTTCGGCACGACGTCCCGGGGCTGGGCCCAGGCGCCGGGCCCGCCGACGGCGAGAATCCGCGTGCCCAGCGTGTTCTGCAGGCCGCACAGGGCCCGCAGCCGCCACAGGATCTCTTCCTGGCTGTCCACGACCACGTCGCCGTCATCGATGCCCTGGACCTTCAGGGCGTCCGTGTGCTGCCGCAGGTAGCGGGGGCTGATGATCTCGTACCAGAGATAGACCGGCCCGGACTTGTGCCGGCAAAAGAGAATAACGCTCTTGCCGCGTTTGTTCAGGGCGTCGAAGATGCCCATCGGCCCGCCTGCCGCGTACACGATGAAGGCATCGGCCTGGTCGAGGTAGCCGACCTTCGACAGCTCGTTCATGTTGCGGACGCCGACGGGCTTGAGGAACTCGACCGGGAAGTCCGCGCGCTTCTCGATCTCGCTCAACTCCTGCTGTATCCGGCCCAACTCCTGCTCCGCCTGCTCCGCCGTCTCGATTCCGCCCCAGGAGCGCCAGCTCGTCTGTGGCCGACGGGGCGGAGTCTCATAGGTGAGGATCGGCTGGACCACCAGTGCCCGGCGCTGGGGTCCGGCCCGATCGCCGGTCTCGGCCGCCGTGGCGACGGCCGACCACGTCAATCCGCTCAACGCCGCGCCCAGCGCCCCGGCCCCGCTGACCCCTTGTAGAAAGCCCCGGCGGCTGATGCCGGCCATCGCAGACCTGTGCCCGCACTCGCACGGACAACAAGTCGTTCGAACTGGATGTCCTGTCGTATGTTCGCCAGTCATGTATTGTCCCCTTCTACAGGTTTGAGAATATGATATCGGTACCCCGGAAATATAACCCGGCGACACGCCGAGTACAAGGCAAAAAGGCTTTGGCAGGACAAGCGG
>JABAOC010001768.1_pt8 | contig 11497 bp, 13 predicted proteins | sample 7062161 | NCBI WGS metagenome assembly JABAOC01 (sample SAMN14538625, study PRJNA623070) | marine sediment metagenome | biome: marine biome [ENVO:00000428]; feature: marine pelagic biome [ENVO:01000023]; material: deep marine sediment [ENVO:00002113] | place: India: Gulf of Khambhat ... | reverse complement strand
ATAGCCACACTTGCTTACGAAAAGGCAGTGCAAGGAAGGTTTGGCTCCGCTCTAGAAATATGAGGCCCCTTTCGCCAAACCTGCTACCACCGAGAGGGCGCGGCTGCCCCTGCTGGATGCTCCGCCTGCGGACTACCGACACAGGCCCCTGAAGCCATCGCTGCGGTGGGACGCGCTGCGCCACTATGCCACGCCCTTCGTACCCTCGCCCACGTGACGGGGCACTGAGCCTAGAGGCGCGCGCATGATTTTCAAGAGTCACAAGCTCGCCCAAGGCGAGAACTGGAGCAGGGGTTGGCGTTCCTACAACAGCAGAAGCACTGTGGACAAAACAAAAAGCCCTCCTTCGTTCTTGCCACTACCCCCTAGTGGGCTGACGACAGAAGGGCTACCAGTTCTCAACAGAGCGGGTGATGGGATTCGAACCCACGACATTCTGCTTGGGAAGCAGACACTCTGCCAACTGAGTTACACCCGCGTGCAAGCTACATACAATGATAGCTCAGAATGGGAGAGAAGTCAACTTCAGAGAGGGAGAACGACCCTCAGTGCGCTGCCTCGACCAGGCGCACTCTCGATATCCAAGCTGCCTCCCATCAGGTAGGCGCGCTCCTGGATACCAAGAAGACCGAAGCGCTTCTCCGACTGAGCCGTATCCAACGCCTCCTGCACGTTGAAACCTCGACCGTTGTCCACGATACTAAGTTCCAAAAGTTCCTCAGCCGTCTGCAGCCGTATGTCCACTTCGTCGGCCTTGGCATGCCTGCGTACGTTGGTCAACGCTTCCTGAACGATGCGGTACAAGTTCTTCTTCACACTCAGGGGCAGTTCTTGCTTCATCGGACCGAGGTCGAGATTCACGGAGATGCCAGTCCTGTTCTGGAACTCCTTCGCATATCGTCTCAATTCCTCCAAAAGGCTCAACTTCTCCAGATCCGTCAGCCGAAGTTCGTAGGCAAAGTGACGAAGTTCCTGAAGGCATTCCAGCGCCTGCTCCTTGGCTCTTGCTAGCTCTGACTCTGCACGCTCCGCATCGTCCTTCAGGATTCTCTTGTACAGCTCGATCAGCAAGATCACCGACGACAATTCCTGCATCGGGCCATCGTGGATCTCCTGCGCCAGTTGCTTCCGTTCCCAGGCGCGGCTTTCGGCATCTGCCTCCCGCTGCGCCAGAGTCAGCTCTATCATCTTGGCCGCAGGCCTGGCAATGACAACCAGCCGATCCAAATCGACCTCGTTGAAGCTGCCATCGCCCCGCTTGTTGCTCACCGACAACACGCCGATGACCTCGTCCGTGGTCATGAGTGGAACGCAAAGAGCATCTTTGATCCCTCGTCCTACGCCCGAGAAACGAGAATCCTTGATCGGTCCTACCAGCAATAGAGGTTCCTTGTGCTTCGCCACCCAACCGGATATGCCCTCTCCCAGGTGCCTTCTGGCACCCTGGACAATGTCCCTGCCCAAACCCCTGGCAGAGGTTATGGTAAGCAACTCACGCCCCTCGTGAAGCAGCATCAATGAACCCTCTTTCGCATCCATGGACAGAACAACCAGTTCCACGAAGCAACTGAGGATCTCTTCCAGCGCGACCAGGGCCAGGGCCGCCCGCTCAAAGCCTTCCGATGGTCGATGGTCTCCGCCGGTCGCCTCTGTGAACGTTTTCTCTGTCGCCACTTGCCCTCTCCCCGACGTCAATGTCTGGCGGTTGCCCCAGAACTGCGAAAGCCGAGGCTGCCGCAAGTACTTTGGTAGCTCGCCCCCATAGCCATGGGTATTTTACCACATTTTATCGCTCGTGTCAATAAGCAGCACCATGCCCAATCCGTGTCCGCGTCTGACTCGCAGGTCGTTTTTCCGCACCCTCTCGACAGAGCTTTGCTCTGACCAGATGCATAGCATATAATCTGCATCATCATGCCGCCCGCAAGGACTACGCCCCGCAAGGACTACTTCTTGCTCCCCATCGTGTTCATCAGCGGGATGACCATCTTGGCCGTCGAGATGTCTGCTGCCCGCCTCCTGTCTCCCTACTTCGGAGATTCGCAGCTCATCTGGGCCAACTTGATAGGCCTGATGATGATCTACCTCGCTGCAGGGTACTACCTGGGTGGACGTTTGGCGGACTGGCATCCCCATGGCGAGCTGCTCTACCAACTCACCGCCTGGGCCGGTTTCACGATCGGGCTGATCCCTTTCCTCTCACGACCGGTTCTCCACTATTCGGCCTCAGGGTTTGAGCGCTATTCCGTGGGCATCATCGTTGGTTCGTTCCTGGGCATATTGTTCTTGTTCACCGTGCCGGTCGTCCTTCTGGGCTGCGTCTCCCCGTTTGCAGTTCGTCTTCAATCGCGCTCTGTGGCCTCCACCGGCCACACGGCGGGCACGATTTACGCATTGTCCACGTTGGGCAGCATCCTGGGTGCCTTCCTGCCCACTCTGCTCCTCATTCCCCGGGTGGGGACGCGAACAACCTTCCTGCTCTCTTCCTTGATCCTACTCGCAGTCTCTGTGGCGAGCCTCTTCTGGACCGTAGGATCCCGAGCTGTCTTGTATCTCCTCCTTCCCCTGCTGATCATCCTCCTCCACCTCCTCTTTCCCAGCGGTCTCGTCAAGGACACGAATGGGTTAGTGTACGAGGCCGAGTCTGCCTACAACTATATCCAGGTAGCGGATCAGGACAGTAGGCGTGTCTTGATGCTGAATGAGGGACAAGCCACGCACTCAGTGTACTGGCCCGGTCGTGTCCTCAGTGGCGGAGTCTGGGACTACTTCTTGCTAGCGCCCTATTTCACCAGCCTGCCCAGTCCTGAAGACGTAGACAGCCTTTGTATCATCGGCCTGGCCGCAGGAACGGCAGCCAAGGAGTACACTACCATCTACGGCCCCATGCTCATCGACGGAGTGGAGCTCGACCCAGAAATCGTGGAGGTAGGACGCCNNTATTTCCTGGCTCAAAGCGACAGCAAGTACGATATCATCATTACCGACGCGTTTCGGCAGCCTTACATCCCTTTTCACCTTGCAACCAAGGAGTTCTTTGGCCTCGCACGCGAACATCTGAATCCCGGAGGAGTGCTTGTCGCAAACGTTGGCCGCACCGCCAGTGATTTCAGGCTCGTAGAGGTGATGGCCACCACCATGGACCAGGTATTCGAGACAGTCTTCATTCTCGACGTCCCAGGCGACAGCAATAGCCTAGTCATCGGCACCCAGGAAGCGACAAGCCTGGAGAGTATCCATGCCAGTCTCGAGACTGTTTCGAACAGCTGGCTGTACGAGGTCGCAGAACGCTCAAAGGGGAGGATCAGGGCCTTCCACGGTGAGGGCCTGGTCCTGACCGATGACCGGGCTCCGGTGGAACATCTCACTCATCTCATGATCTTGAGATACCTGTTAGAGGGAGAGTGAACAGTGACAGCGAAGAGGATACTGCTCGGCGCCTGCGCAATCCTGATCATCATTGTGACTCCGTGGTTCCTGGCTCTGACCACGCTCTTCCCCCTCATCTCACCCTACTTCTTGCGCTTTCAATATGCTCGCCCAGACGTGCCTCCCTCAGTCAGGTTCTCTCCACAAGAGAGGCAGGCCTTTGCGGAGGCCGCCGCCCATTACCTCGTCTCAGGGGAAGGAATCGACTACCTGGCGAATCTGACGGACGATGAGGGGACGCCCCTCTTCAACGAGCGAGAGCTCACCCACATGGTGGACGTTAAGGTGCTGGTGGGCCAGGCCGCTAGATTGGACATCGTGCTGGGGCTGCTCTTGGCCGCATCTCTGGGCATCGTGATCAGCCAGCCAGAGAGCAGAAGGAGAACACCTTTCTATCTGCTCCTTGCCTCGCTTGTAGCCCCCGCCCTGGCGATCACCGCTCTGATAGTGGTCCCTCTGCAGTTCCGCTGGTTCTTCGAGGAATTCCACCACATCTTCTTTGTGGGTGATTCCTGGCTATTCCCGCGCTCAGACACCCTCATCCAACTCTTTCCGGAACAGTTCTGGTTCAATGCTCTGCAAGCCTGGCTGCTGCTCGTGATAGGGATATCGGTCCTCATTGGCCTTGGCGCGTACGTCTGGCGGAGGAGGGCACGGGCTCCCTCCAACTAAGCCAGATAGACTGTCCCGCGCGAGCGCCAACAGGCTCCCGTGACTCTGGACCCGAAAAAGAAGAGCCCCGGGAATCCGCCCCGGGGCTCGTCAGCCCAACCCAGTCTTGTGCTCCGCCTAGCTCTCTGGCTCGTAAGGAGGAGCGTAGATATTCAACCTCACGACATCCACAGCCTGAAGGCCCTTGGGAGCATCCTTGACGCTGAACTCGACCTCCTCCCCTTCATAGAGCGTCTTGAAACCATCGCCTCGGATCTCCGAGAAGTGCACGAATACGTCCTCGCCCTCAGGCAGCTGGATGAACCCGTATCCTCTTCGCGGACTGAACCACCTCACCAAGCCAGTGAGCCTCTCCGACATACACTGTCCTCCTTGTCAATGAACCGCGTTTGGCGCCTTCGCGCTATAGTGAGGTTTACCTGAGATAGGTCCTGAGCTTCCGGCTGAAGTGGGGATGTCGAAGCTTGCGCAGCACTTCGCCCTCGATTTGCCGAATACGTTCCCTGCTTAGGTCGAACTCCTCCGCAATCTCCTGAAGGGTCCTGGGATCGCCATCAGTCAGACCAAAACGCAGATCAATGATTCGCCGCTCTCTGGGGGGCAGCTTCTGGAGCGCATCGTAGAGTTGTTCTCTGAGCTGGCCGTCCAGCACTACGTCAACGGGCGGCGGTATGTCCTCGTCCTGGATAAACTCGCTCAGCTGGCTTTCCCCTTCCTCACCCACTGGCTTCTCGAGAGACAAGGTGTGCGTCGGGGCCCTGAAGACCCGTTCCATCTGCTCGGGGCTGAGGTTGAGCGCCTTGGCAATCTCCTCCTTGCCGGCCTTTCTCCCCAACTCCTTCTCCAGCTGGCCCGCGACCTGTTTGACCCTGCGCAGTCGTTCGCCCATGTGGACAGGCAGACGGATGGTGCGGCTCTGGTACGACAGAGCACGCGTAATGGCCTGGCGTACCCACCACGTGGCATACGTGCTGAACCTGTTGCCCTGGCGATAGTCAAATTTGTCCACAGCACGCATCAGCCCCACATTCCCTTCCTGGATGAGATCCAAGAAGGAGAGCCCTTGGCCTCGGTAGTTCTTGGCAATGCTGATCACGAGGCGCAGGTTGGACCTGATCAAGTACTGCCGGCTCAACTCCCCTTCCAGCAACTTCATCTTCAGCGCCTGCTCAGACTTCTTGGAGCGAGCAAGCCCGCTGCTGAGTTGCTCCCGGGCCTTTTCACCCGCGTTCATACTCTTGACGAGAGCTATCTCCTCTTCAGCCGTGAGGATGGAGTGTCGAGCTGCTTCGCGGAAGTAGAGGGAGATGGCACTCTCCGCATCTATGTCGTCGAGGTCGACAGCCTGTTGGGGCTCCTGATCGATGTCCTGTTTCTTGGATAGGAGTTCGGAAATGGGATCGCCTTCCTCGTCGACGATAGAGATACCTTCCTCTTGCAGCAAGGCATATACCTCGCTTATCTCATCAACGTGGAGCTCGGCCTGAGGGTACTCCTGAAGTATGTCTTCCAGAGTGATGTAACCCTGCTCGTCGCCCTTCTCCAGCAATCTGTCCCTTGCGGTGCTCCCTGTATCTTTCGCGCTGTCCATCAATGCTCCCTACCGGACGTAGCTCGGCAAAGAAAATGCCGCCACTCTCCCCCGGGCGGCAAAGCCAGACTGATCACCAAATCGAGATCCTGCACAAATGACACAGAACCGTGTCTCTCCGGCCGAGAAGCTATCCTCATACTATCTAGCTGGATTCCATCACATTATACCACAAAATCCGTGCTAAATCAAGCCCCTTGCTGACCTTTTTTAGGTTAAATCTCCTACCTCTTAGCCCAGTTTGAGTCCCATTGGGCCGGATCGCAGCATAGCTACCATGTGCTGTCAATACGATGAGGTCAATGCCACAGCCACCCACAGCCATGCACGCAGATTCTTTTCAGGCATCAACATGACTTGGCACCTCTTGAAGCAACCGTGGGCAGATGCTATAATCCTCTCACGAGGGGCCAAGTCGGAGTGTGCCGCCTCGTATACTATGCCCGGCCAAACTGCACCCATCGCCGCGGTTATTGCGGTAATCTATCGGGTCTTTCTCACGCGACCGCAGTCCTGGCAAGAGCTAGTTGAGACTCTGCTACCCAAGCGGCGCTGGGTAGAAGGGCGCCCCCGGAATGCAGACCACTGCCGGGCCGGCGCTTGGCTCAGTACATAGACCACGCGCGGCTGGCAGTCACCGCAGAGAGGGGTGAAACTAGGCGCGCATCGAGCTGATTGAAGGGACAAACACGATGAGTGGGGCCCACTTGTGCGACATCAGGCTGGTGGCCCGGCGGTCTCTGCTGCACACACTCGCATTGCGGAACAGGGCGCTGAGTTCTTCATCTCCGCACGGTAATGGATTCGATACACTCGTTGATGGCAACGAATACTATCCCTCGCTTGAAGGCACACTGAAATGCGCCGGCGTTCTCTCCATGGGCCACACAACGCCACTCTTGAAGGAGGTCTGAAGGAGGAAGAGGAATAAGGGCACGGCCTGCCATAGGTGGCAGCAAGGAGTCAGGATGAGAGGAATCAGGTTAGGCAAGACCGGACTGACAGTCTCGGCTGTGGGCTTTGGTGGTATCCCGATACAGAGACTCACGGAACAGGAAGCTGTAGAGGTGGTGCGCCACTGCCTGGATTTGGGCATCACGTTCCTCGACACAGCCAACGGCTACTCCACCAGCGAGGAACGTATCGGGAAGGCCATAGCTGGCAGACGCGACGGCCTGGTGCTAGCCACCAAGACCGGCGCGAGGGAGGGAAATGAGGTGGCGTCACATCTGGCCCTGAGCCTGGAACGATTGGGGGTGGAAACCGTAGACCTGTATCAGTTCCATGGCGTCAGTAGCGACGAAGACTATCGCAAGGTCGTGGCTCCGGGCGGGCCATTGGAGGTCGTCCGGGAGGCGCAGGCCTCGGGCCAGGTGCGGCACATCGGACTCACGTCCCACTCTATGCAGATAGCGCTGAAGGCCGTCCAGTCGGGGCACTTCGAAACCATCATGTTCCCCTTCAACTTCGTTGCCAACGAGGCGGCCCAAGAGTTGATCCCCGTGGCCTTGGAGCGGGGTCTTGCCTTCATCGCCATGAAGCCCCTGGCCGGAGGGGCATTGGACGACGCCGTTCTGGCCTTCAAGTACTTGCGGCAGTTCCCCGAGATTCTGCCTATTCCGGGCATAGAACGGGCCGGGGAAATCGAAGAGATCGTCGAAATCATGGAAGGGCCCGTCGAGCTGGAGCCCGAAGAGCGAGACCGGATACGGAGCCTGCAAGCCGAGCTTGGGCAGCGGTTCTGCCGTCGTTGTGGATACTGCCAGCCCTGTCCCGAGGGGGTGTCCATCCAGCTGATGATGATCATCGATAGCTTCATCAAGCGGATGCCCGCCGCCAGTGTGTTCGCACAGTGCGCCGACGTCGTCGACGGGATAGCAGACTGCACTGAATGCGGCGAATGCGAAGAAAAATGCCCCTACCAACTGCCCATCCGTGACATGCTCCAAGAGCATGCGGAGCTTTTCCGCAAGGAGATGGCTCGGGCGGGCCTCATCTGAGGGAAGCACAGGGCTCAGGTATGTCTACGACATGTCGGTTCTTCTACGAGGATAGCCACCGGAGGAGCCCCAGGAAGGAGTGCCTCCTGATTGGGCGCAACCCTGACTCGGAACCCTGGCAGGACGGCCTCTGCCGCACCTGCCCCGTGCCCGACATCTTGGAGACGAACCCTTGTGCCAACCTCGCTCTGGAGGCCGAGGTGGCCTCTCACTGGGGCCTCTTTCGCAGAGTGAAGGTCTTCGCCGTTTGCACGGTGAAGCTGGAGCGGATTGCCAACCCAGCCAATTGCAGACGGGGATGCTCCCAGTTTGAAGGCCTCTTCTGACCCCAGGCTATCCCCTGGCAACTGACAGCGACAGATTGCCCACCACCCCCGGCGAACACACGGATTGTGTCGATCCCAATCCCAGGAGTGCGCCCTCACTGATGGTGCAACGGCTGACAGGAGTTGTCACAATCAAGAGAGTGAGGCTTCCGCCTTGAGGCGCAGCGCATCGTCGAACATGCTTGCGTTGTTGAAGAGGCAGTACGCCTCCGGGTATTCGCTGCACCACTCCAACACTCTAGCGAGATCCTCATCAGTGTACCGATACCGGTAACCCGTAGTGCCGTGGAGACGAAAGTAGGCCAGTTCCCCGTGGACTGGCTGCCGCTGGAAGGGATCTACGCAGTGGACCAGATCCAGTTCACTGCAGAGCTCCTCTATCACCTGATCACTCCAGTCGCCTCGGGGCTCCCAGGCGAAGATGAGTTCGCCTCTCCCGACAGCTGTGAAGAAGGCTCGCATGTTTGCTAGGTTTTCAGGGCTGGCACCGAAGCTGGGGGGGCACTGAAAAAGAACTATCCTGGCCTCCAGGGCCTTGGCGCTCTCCAACGTCTTCTCCCAGGCGTCGAAGACCTCACGGCTGGGGCGAAAGAACCCACACTCGTCGGGCTTGTCCACCTTCAGTTTGGCCTTGCGATAGGTGGGCGAACTCGGCTGGTGGGTGATCAGTTGCCAGGCCTTGAGCGTGAACTCAAAACCACGCGGAGCCTCAGCGCGCCATCGCTGGCACGTTTCCAGGCGGGGAAGCTTGTAGAACGTGCGCTGCACCTCCACTAGAGAGACTTGCTGAAAGTACTCCGCCCGTTTCCTGCTGAATCCGCAACAGCCAATCTTGATCACGTGGAATCACCCGCAGAATCCCCGAACGACCTCATCGTTGGCACCGGGGACAGAAGTAGGTCCCTCTGCCGCCAATGGGTATCTTCTCGATGGGCGTGTTGCACGCATGGCAGGGTTTCCCCTTGCGCTGCTTGACCTGGAACTGCTCCTGGAAGGCCCCCTTTGTCCCATCCAGATGAACGAAGGCCATCTCGGATGACCCTCCTAACCTCAACCCCCGACGCATGATCTCGACTATGCTCCGGTGCAGCCGTTCTACCTCCTCGCTGGTCAGCGAGCCGACCTGTCGCGCAGGGTCTATGCCAGCGTGAAAGAGTATCTCATCGGCGTAGGTGTTCCCTATCCCGGCGATGTGTCGTTGATTCAACAGGAACGACTTGACTTTGCCTCGTCGTCCACTGCTGACACTCCTCAGTGCCTCGACACTGAAATCATCACTCAAGGGATCGCACCCCAGCTTCTTGATCTCTGGCAGTTCGTCAAGTTGAGAAGTAGGCACCAGACGAAGAAATCGCAGCGCAACCTGGCCCACCGAGAGTTGATCCGCACCGAAATCCAAGATGAGCCGCACGTCGTTGGGCTCTCTGTCGTAGAGGCTGGAAAGCAGCAGTTGCCCCACCATCATCAGATGAATCACCAACGAGAATCCGCTATCGAATTCCAGAAGCAGCATCTTGCCTCGCCGCGCCACGTCGACGATGCTGGCTCCTTGAATTGCTGATGTCCATTCCTGTAAGGGGCAATCGCCTTCCCTCCCCGCGGGGACGACTACCTGGTGCACCTGTCGGCCCAGCACGTGAGCGTTCAGTTCGTTCTTGAGGATCTCCACCTCCGGAAGTTCCGGCATCTGGGCCCTCCGAATCGACCACGATGGACGTTCTATGACTTTGGCCTGGTCCGCTGGCTCCACGAAGAAAGCCGTCGCAGTGCAGCCAATCTCTCCCTGTCCCCCAACTTGGCTCGCCGCAGCGTCTCCTCCAGGGTCCCGATGGAGCGATCATAATTTGCCCGATCAACAGGATAGGGATGACCGTCCTTGCCGCCGTGGGCAAAACTGTATCGCGCGGGGTCACGGAAGCTGGGAGCAACTCCGTACACCAACTCTGAGATCAAGCTGAGGGCGCGGATAGTCTTGGGCCCCACGCCTTGCATCCCCAGCAGCGCTTCGAAGTCTTCCGGTTGCTTCTCGTAGGTCTTGAGGAAAATGCTACGTAACCTGTCCGGACGTACCTCACCAAGCCGGACTTCATGATGAGCAGGCATCTCCAGATTCAACAGCCTCTCGAGTTCGCCCACCACCCGCCCAGGTGTCTCCCGCGCCAAGAGCGTGCTGATCTGCCGGGCCTCCTCGCTCTCCCTCGCTACCATGTTCAGGACATCGCTCTTCTCATCGCAGCAGATTGCTGCGTGGGGTTCGCAGATGAAGTCCTCCACACCCTCGCTGAGCCAGTGGTATCGTCGAGCCAGTCTGGTGCATGTATTCATGCCCTGCTGAATCACACACCACTGCCCCTCTCGATTGAAAACGAAGGAGTGGTGATAGATCTGATAACCATCCTGCAGACCCGCGCTATCCACCTTGGCCGCCATGCGACTGGCGTAGACTAGCTCTCCCGGGTCCCTGTCCAGGCAAGGTCCCGAGGCCTCGATCTCCTGAGGCGTGCGTCGCGACGTAGCTCCCTTTCCTCCAGCCACGAAGATCCCGAGCTCCTGCTGTCGTGCTTTGAGCCCTTGCTTGAGCGCGCCACAGGCGGTGGTGGTGAGACCACTAGAGTGCCAGTCAAAGCCCAGAACACAGCCGAAGGACTGAAACCAAAAGGGGTCCGAGAGGCGACGGAGCAAGTCTTCTGTACCATGCTCCTCCACAATGACCGCGGCCATTTCGCCGGCCAGACTGGCCATACGTTGGAACAGCCAGCGAGGCGCTTTTCCGTAGTGCAGCGGCAGGCTAGCTGTGCCGGTTCTCACCTCCCCCTCCCTACCTGCAGCCAGCCCTCTATCTCTCGGGCAAGGCTCTCCCCCACTCCCTTGATGCCCTTCAGTCCCCTGCGGCCCTCTCGGAGATAGATGGATTCCACATCCTCCTCCATCTCGTCTATGGCCCATGCCGCCTTGCGGTACGCCCAGACGCGATAGCTCTTTGCCTCCTCCAGAGTCAGATCGTACGCTCTAAGGAACAGCTTCTCGGAGATCTGCTTGTTGGCGGCCAGTGCCTCGCCGGCTACGATGGGGCGAGACATGCGATCTTGAATGCCCTCCTGGGCGCAGATATCCCTCACGCGCCGCAACAACTGAGGCCCATAACTGCCTCTGGTCTCGAAGCCGTCGCCATAGAGCCTGTGGTAGAGAGGCGTGGCCTCTGGGTAATGTAGATCCAGGAAGGCCATGTACCTGTCACGCTGTGCGCCTGCCTTCAAGGTCAGGCCCCCTCCGAGCACGAAGCGCCCGCCTGCGTCCTTCACTCTCCGGACGACCTCGGTGATGTTGTCGTCGTCGTCCGAGATACCGGGCAGCAGAGGCATCATAGCTGCCCCTGTGGTCAAGCCAGCCCTCGCCACCTCGGTCATCGCTGCGAGCCTCTCCTCCGGGGTGGAAGCTCCCAGCTCGAAACGGCCCGCCACATCCGGATCGAAAGTGGT
>JABAOC010001719.1_pt5 | contig 11497 bp, 12 predicted proteins | sample 7062161 | NCBI WGS metagenome assembly JABAOC01 (sample SAMN14538625, study PRJNA623070) | marine sediment metagenome | biome: marine biome [ENVO:00000428]; feature: marine pelagic biome [ENVO:01000023]; material: deep marine sediment [ENVO:00002113] | place: India: Gulf of Khambhat ... | reverse complement strand
CTGTTTTCCCCAATAATTAATTTTTGAGCAATTTTGGAGGTGCAGGATGGACAAGCTCATCTTTCTCGATAATGGTGCAACATCCTTCCCCAAGCCAGAAGAGGTCTATACTTTTATGGATAGTTTCTACAGGAATTCTGGAGTGAACCCCGGACGCTCAGGATATGATCTTTGCATGGAAACCGGTGAATTAGTAGATAAGACCCGGGAAATGCTGACAAGGTTTTTTGGCGGAAAAGACCCGAACAGACTTTGCTTTTCCTATAACTCTACAGACGCCTTAAACCTCGTTATAAATGGGGTTCTCAAAGAAGGCGATCACGCGATAGCAACCACAATTGAACATAATTCGGTTTTAAGGCCGCTTTATCACCTGTATAAATACAACGGTGTTGAAGTCGACTACATCCCTTTTGATGGGAAAGGATTTGTCGACCCTGATGAGTTTCCAAAAAAATTTAAGAAAAATACTAAGCTTGTCATTGTCAACCATGCTTCCAACGTGATTGGGACTATTCAGCCTATTAAAGAAATAGGGAAACACTGCAGGAAGAATGGAATACCCTTTGTGATTGATGCTTCTCAATCGGCAGGAAAGATCCCGATTGATATCGAGGAGATGAATGTGGACGTGGTCGTTTTCACTGGCCACAAGTCTCTTCTTGGTCCCACAGGGATTGGCGGTCTTTATGTTAGGGAGGGAATTGAGATAAGGCATACGCGAGCAGGTGGAACAGGGGTCCGTTCTGCAGTCCGTACGCATCTGGAAGAGTATCCCTACAGGCTCGAATACGGCACCTTGAATGTCCTGGGAGTGGCAGGCCTTCAAGCAGGATTGAAATGGCTGGAGAAGAAAGGATTGAATAATGTCCATAAGCAGGAAATGAAACTAACAGCCATGCTCAGGGATGGGCTTAAAAATGTCGATGGAGTGACACTGTACTGCCAGGATGATTTGATAGACCATATAAGCATTTTTCTGTTTAATATTGATGGTTTAGAAGCCTTGAATACAGCCACCATTCTTGATGGGGACTATAATATCGCTTGCCGATCAGGACTTCATTGTGCTCCCCTCGCCCATGAACAACTAGGCACGGATAAAATTCGGGGAGCGGTTAGATTTGGAGTTGGCCCTTTTAATACTGAAAAACAGATAAGAACAGCGTTAGAGGCAGTAAGAGAGATTGCTAAATCAAGGAAATAATAAAGCAAAGATAGAATATTGTTTATGATTTTTTCTTTTGTTTTTTCTGGGAATTAGCTTTCTATAATTAAGAGCAGGCTCTAACCTTATTCTAAATAGCACGGATCAAGGACACAGCATCTGGCAGCCCCTTTTTGGCATTCCTCTCGCCTCTCCGGTCTCTCTAGAGTGCAGCAGTGGATGGTGCAGACTTCAGGACTGTGATGGAAAAGCTCTGTGCTTAAATATTTCATTCCTGAGTCAGGAATGACTGTTACCACAGTTCTTTCTTTCCCTAAATCTTTGGCTACCTGAAGGCTGGCAAAGACATTTGCGCCTGCAGAGTATCCTGCAAAGATACCTTCAAGGCGTGCAAGGCGACAGNNCACAGTTTTTCCCTCCCTCAGCTCACTGGCCACCTTGAGGCTGGCAAACGTATTGGCACCTGCAGAGTATCCTGCGAAAATGCCTTCAAGCCGGGCGAGACGGCAGGCGGTAGCTTTTGCCTCTATGTCCGATACTTTTATTATTCCGTCGCAATCTTCATACTGGTAAAGATCGGGAATAAATCCTTCGCCTATTCCCTGGATTCTATGGTGGCTTGGGCATTCTCCAGATAAAACAGCTGAGCCGGCAGGTTCAACCACAAATATTTTTGTGCTAGGATTTTTCTGCTTCAGGCCCTTGCTTACTCCCATAGCCGTTCCAGAAGTCCCAACTCCGGCAATAAAGACGTCTACCTTGCCCTTTGTAGCTTCCCATATCTCCTCGGAGGTTGTCATCTGGTGAGCGAGCGTATTCGCCGGATTAGAAAATTGATTAGGCATGAAATGGCCTGGTTTTGAGGCCAACTCCTCTGCCTTGGCCAAAGTGGCCTCCACATCTTCCTTGGAGAAGGTTCCTGGTTCAGCTTTACCCTGGCTTTGAACAAGGACTATTTCAGCTCCGAAAGCAACCATCATGTCTTTCCGCTCCTGGCTCATTTGTTCAGGCATGACAGCAATCATGCGATACCCCTTCAAAGCGCAGACCAGAGCAAGGCTTGTGCCCGTGTTCCCGCTTGTCGGTTCCACGATGCTATCCCCTTTTTTTATTATTCCTTGTCGCTCAGCCTCTCTTATCATATGGAGAGCAATCCTGTCTTTAACACTTCCGCTCGGGTTATAATACTCCAGCTTGGCCAATATAGTCGCTTTAATATCCCTCTTTATCCGGTTAAGTCGGACTAAGGGAGTATGCCCTATCAAATCTAAGACGTTATCATATATTTTCATGGTTATTGCTCCTTTATATCTTAAGGAGAATGAATTTATAACTGAAACTATTATAGGAATTGTATAGTGCTCAGTTCAAATGTACTTGAACCTGCCCTTATTTCAGTCGATTAGCAAAGCATCTGCTGTGATCTCGCAGATAGTCTTTGCTTTGACTCCCAGCTCGTAGTGCTTATTGAGTTCTATAAGTTGATCAATGCAGTTGTGACAGGGAGCTGCTACGATTTTAGCCCCAGTCTTTCTGATTTGGTCTGCTTTTATTTGGCCTGCCTTGAGTCGCCTCTGGCTGAAACGGGCCATAGCCAGCTGGCCGCCCCCTCCCCCGCAACAAAAATTTTTCTCCCTGTTAGGACTCATTTCGACAAAATGAGACACGGCATTCTTAAGTATAAATCTCTGCTCTTCCACTATTCCGCCCAGGCGGACATGATTACAAGGATCATGCAGGGTGACTGACTCAGGATTGCGGGATGGGTCGAGTTTAATACGGTCCTGCTGAATATAGTCGGCGGCAATCTCAATAATGCTCTTGACCTCAAAATCATGTTTCTTTTTTAACCATTGCGGGGCTTCCCATCTGGCGGCGCTAAAGCCATGGCCGCATTCCGCAAGGACAAGTGTCCTGCAGCCCAATTTTTCCATAGACTGGATAAGCCTTCCTGAAATGATCGCGGCTGCTTCGTCATCTCCTGTGAAATAACCATAATTGGTAACGTCGTAATTATCACTGGATAAAGTCCAGCTCTCCCCTGCTGCATAAAATATTTTGCCTGCTGCAAGAATAGAAAGTGGGAAAAACATGGGCTCTCGAGGATTGATTGCGTAAAAAATCCCAGCTCCTTTTTTATCCATCGGAAGCCTGGCCTGTTTGTCCCCTACTTCATCCTGGAGCTCTTCTTCTAACCATTCTGCTGTCTCAATCCAGTCCCTCCTTGGTGTGCCCATGTTGTTCCCTTTCTCCAGGGCTGTATGGACCGTAGACTGGAGCCCAAGTGGAATAATACCAATTGAAGCCAGCATGCTTCTAGCTATCCTTATAAGAAGATGAATATTTATGCCCAGGGAACAATTCAAAGAACATCTGCCACACAACGTGCACCTGCCAAAAAGGGAATCAACCCATTCTCTCACCATCGCCTGATTGAATTCTTTCGCTCCTGTCCAGCCAGGGATGTGTTTCCCGGCAAAACTAAAGTATTTTTTAAATATTCCTTGGGCCAGGTTTAGTTTATAAGCCGGCAGAGATTGAACATCCTTGTCGGCTATATAATAATGACAGGAATCAGCACATAAGCCGCAATGGACGCAAGAGTTAAGGTAAGCAGCATATTCATGGTTTAGCTTTTCTCGGAAAACCTGGAGAGCTTTCATCAGGTCATCTGGCTTCACTTTTTTTATCTTTTCTTCTAAGATGTCTTTTTTCGGACCTTTTTCACTCATTGAATCTGGAATTTGAGCCTCAGCATGTTTAAGTTTCAATATTTATGCCCTATAGGTTTTATGTGCCTTTGGAGGAAGAACGCCCCTCCTGCCGTAAAAAAGTCCAGAGAGAATTCTGGTGTAAAAAAAGAAGTAACAGTGGCGAATTTTTCCGACTGGTATATATAGGAACATCACTATAGCCAGTATAAAAAATAGTTGAGTTACCCAGACAGAATAGGTATTGACAAGGGCAAAGACTAGGAAGAGGTCGACAATGATGTTTGCGGCGAAATCATCCGGACAACTTATTTTTCTCATTGCTTGAAGAAAAATTCTTTTAGAGAGGAGAACGATGCCTCCTAGAAGTCCCAGAAAAAGCAGAATCCTAAGAAGAGATATAAAAGGCTTGGAAAGTTCTAAAGAGAAAATAATGGAAAGAAGGTAGAATAAAGCGGCAAATACGCCAGCATGATAAAACATTCCAGCAAAGTATGAGGGAAGGTGCTTGCTTGAGGTCTCCTTCTCCCAAGGCAACATGCCTCGTCCCAAAGCGTAATAAACTCCTTTTTTTCCATCACCGCGAGGCTTGGCGTAAAGTTTTTTTTCCCCAAAGGAAAGAGTTTTCAAAACAAGGAAGGAAAGAGCCATGACAGACAAAAGTAAAGAGAAGATGACTCCGTACTTTAGTAAAGAAAGCATAGAGGTTTTTACCTCCTAAAGACAACGAACAGAAAAAGCATGGGCTTCTTCTTTCTAAACGCAGCCATCGGGCTTGGGAAGTCCTGCTATCTTGCAGGCTCCTCTCGCAGGGCCTGATGGAAAGAGTTCAAAGATATATCTAAGCTGAAAGCCTGTATTTTTACAGAGCTTACGAACCATGGGAGCTAGTTTCTTGTCCAGATAATAATTACGAATATAATTAATGACAGCCCAATGATCATCGGTCAAATTTTCTATCCCCTCTTCTTCTTTAGCCAGAAGCTCAGCCACCTCTTTTGCCCAGTCCTCATGATTGACCAAGAAACCTTCTTCATTGACCTCTATCTTTTTCCCTTTTATTTCGATAAAAGGCATTATGGACTCCTAAATCATTTTCTTATTTAAAACGAGCTATTATAGCATATCCAAGATGCATCTTTTAAATTATTTCTTAATGGTGGAAGGAACCGATGAAAATTTACTATTAATCCTAAGGCAAAAATGCTATCCTATCCAGTTTTTTCATTTTCATATAACGTGCGGAGAGTAATGAAGGAAAGTATTTCCAAGAGCTCTTCGGAGAATGGAGTTGGAAATGCCTCCGCAACGGAAAAAATATTTGACAAAACAGAGATAAAAATCTTTATTAAGAAAGGAGTAAAAACACATCGAACTTAAAAAAGGAGGGTGGCTAAATATGAAAAAATATCTTAACTGGATGTTATCCATAAGTTTGATTCTTATTGTCGCTTCTGCTCTGACGTATACGATTCACTATATCATTTTTCGCGACCTGCATCACATTTTTATTTATATGATAGGTGATTTTGGGTTTCTATTTCTTGATGTACTCCTAGTAATCTTGTTCATCGAGAGGCTGCTTTCCCGAAGGGAGAAGCGGTCTATCATGAACAAGTTGAATATGGTTATCGGGACTTTTTTCAGTGAGGTCGGACTGGAGTTGCTCAGGAAATTTTCCAGTTTCGTCGTAAACTCCCAAAGCTTAGAGAGACAGTTAGAAATCAGCCCTGATTGGGAGAAAAAGGATTTTAAAAAGGCAATGGCTGCTGTTCAGAACTTTCCTTATGAAATTAAAATCGATAAAAGGAGTCTGTCTGAAATAAGGGACTTTCTTGTTAAGAAGCGATCCTTTTTGACGCGTCTCCTTGAGAATCCTAACCTGCTCGAGCATGAACGCTTTACTGATTTGCTCTGGGCTGTTTTCCACTTGACAGAAGAGCTGGTTTTTAGAGGAGATCTGTTAGAAGAGCTTCCAGATGCTGATTATAAGCATTTAAACATAGACCTTCAACGTGCGTATTCGCAGATGACAATTGAATGGATATCGTACACTGCCCATCTTAAAGAGAGCTACCCTTTTCTCTATTCTCTTGCTGCTAGAGTAAATCCGATGAATCCTCAAGCTTCTCCAGTAGTAAGCTGATACTGAGTGAATTTGATTCGTCATTTTTATTCTTGCGGAAAAGGGTAGTATCTTTTAGAATTATTCGATATATTCGATATAAATTATCAGAGGAGGGCAGTATGGTTGAGCGCCCATTAGGAGTTTTTTTCATAGGCCTGTTGGTCTTTTTAGGTTTCTTTCTACTGTTGTATTCCCAGGCTGATCTTTCTGTTAAAGACATTGTGGCCAGAAACATCCAAGCAGCTGGAGGAAAAGAGGCGCTGTCAAAGGTCAAGAATTATTCTTTCAAGCACGGTCTTAGAACTTATTATATGGCGACTTCAGGCCTTATGAAGCTAATAGATGGCAAAGAACCTGTTATCACCGAGGTCATATTGGTGGACGAAGACAAGGTTAAAAGAAACTGCTTCAATGATATCACCGAAATAGCTGGATTTATGAAGTCTACCTATCAGTGCTTGGCTCAACTAAGAAGTGGATTATTCACTCTTGCTAATTTTAAGGACCAACTGGAGTTTAAAGGCCAGAAGAATTTTGGACCGGAAAAACATTACATGCTGACTACTGACATAGGCAGATTAAAGGTTGAATTTTATCTTGACGCTGGTGAATTCACCCTCAAGAGATTGGTCTTTAGAGGTTTCGATCAATCTCGAGGCAAATACGAAGTTAACCACGACTTTGGGCCATACCAAGAGATAAACGGAATTAAGATTCCCTCTTCCTGGTTTAGCTCTCAGGTAGGAACCCGGGGCAGCACTTTTGGTATCTCTGACGTGAAAATAAACCCACCCCTGGACAAAAACTTCTTCTCTACTATTGAGGTGAATGTCGGTGAAGTGAAGATCGCAGAAGGATCGCTTAGCGGGAACATCATCGAATCTAGTTTCAGGCGAAACATACTTCAGATGTCAACCAACTGGACAGACAAATGTATAAAAGGAGCTGGCTTTAAATCAAAAGACAAACTCATTCTTCAGATGGGCGGTGAGGAGATTGAAATAGATTTTTATGAATCGTTCCCTCCAAGAGAAACGATAGGCTCTGGATCAAAGTTCCTGGTGCCGAACCCCAGAAGCGAAAATTATATCATTTATCTTATATCTCCCGAATACAAACAACTTTTGGAAGAATTAGAACCATTACTACCCATCAGCGTAAAAAAAGGTAGATGAAAAAGGGGGAAACAATATCCCGTAGGGGCTTGATTTATCAGGCCCACCTTTTGATAAAGAAACACTAAATGAAGGAGGAAACAATGTTTTGTAGGGGCTTGATTTATCAAGCCCACCTTTTGGTAAGAATTAGTAAGAAAAATTCCTAATAAATAAAGGAGAAAGTTATGGCTAATATAAGTCGACGCAATTTTTTTAAGGCTTTGACATCTGGAATGTTAGGCATCAGCCTTGCAAAAAACATAAAGCCAAGTTCAATGAATGCGGGAGCTGCCCAAAGCGGGTCATCTCCGATTAAGATTCAGAAATATAATACTCTGGGAAAGACTGGAATTAAAGTCCCAGATGTTAGCTGTGGTGCCATATCTTTCTTTGAGCCGAATGTTTTAAGGTATGCTTATGAATTAGGAGTAACCTATTTTGACACAGCAGAAGGATATATGCGTACCAAGAGTGAAACATTTATCGGCCAAGCTCTTAGGGAAGTAAGAGATAAGATAACAATTACGACAAAACATCCTTATTCTTCCCGGATGCAAATCACAAAAGAGAATGTCATCAAAAGGTTGGAGGCGAGTTTAAAACGCATGCAGACAGATTACATTGATATTGCCATGCTTCATCAGGCCAATGATCTGGCAATTCTCGAAAATGAAGAGATGCAGGCAGCCTATTCTCAAATGAAAAAAGCAGGAAAAATTCGATTTACGGGCTTTTCTACCCACAATCCGGCGCTCACCTTGAAGCAGGCTCTTGATAACGATTTCGCTCAGGTTATTCTTTTCATCTACAATCATATGGAGGGCAAAGAGATTGAACCTCTTATCGAGCAGGTTCACCAGAAAGGGATCGGAACTGTTGCCATGAAGATTTTTGCAGGGGGAAAGCTAGGTAATCTAAAATCTCTTATTTCCCGGGAAGTTAGCTATCCTCAGGCAGCAATTCGCTGGGTTATAAACAATCCTAACATTGATTGCTGTATCCCCACCATGAGCAGCTATTCTCATGTCGAGGAATATGTGGCTGCATCTGGGAAACCGTTAAGCAGAGCTGACTTAAAAATGATTGCCGCCTATCAAAGTCAGGCCAATAATCAATACTGCCGGGTGAGCTGTCAGGACTGTCTTTCTTCCTGTCCGGACAGCGTTGCTGTTAACGATGTCCTTCGTTACAAAATGTATTTTGAGGACTACGGGATGGAAAGTGAAGCTATGCGCTTTTATGCTGAGCTCAACAAGAGCACGAAGCCCCTTAATTGCAGCAACTGCTCTGGATACTGTGAAAAAGCCTGCCCATTCGGTCTTAAAGTAAAAAGCAAGCTTATTAATGCCCATGAAGCTTTATCTGGGTAATAAGCAGAGAAGGTTGAATAGTTTGTGAAAAGAATATATAAAAGATCCTGATTAAGGAGGGAAATTATGTGTAAATATTCTCTTTTTATCATTGGTTTTGTATTTATTTTTATGACGGCAGTGGCAGTTCAAGGGGCGTTTGAAGAAGATATAATCTCAACCTCCAAGGGAGATCTGAAGATTACGTTTATAGGCCACGGAACGTTGATGTTTACCTTTGCTGGCAAAGTTATTCATGTCGACCCTGTAAGCAGAGAGGCTGATTATTCTAAGCTCCCCAAGGCAGACCTTATTCTAGTGACCCATGAGCACGGCGATCACCTCGATACCAAGGCCATTGACATTATCCGCCAAGAAAAAACCGATCTAGTCCTTACCAAAGACTGCGCAGTTAAAGCTAAAGGTGGCATAATCATGAAAAACGGAGATGTTAAAACCGTCCAGGGATTTAAGATCGAAGCTCTACCAGCCTACAATATCGTCCATAAACGAGGAAGTGGCGCTCCCTTCCACCCAAAGGGAGTGGGCAACGGTTATGTTATAGCCATTGCTGACAAGAGAGTTTATGTGGCTGGTGATACAGAGAATACTCCAGAGATGAAAGAATTGAAGAATATCGATATTGCATTCTTGCCCATGAATCTTCCTTACACCATGACTCCGCAGATGGTGGCCGATGCAGCAAAAGCCTTTAAGCCTAAAATACTCTATCCTTATCACTACGGTGATACAGATACATCAAGGATTGTGGAGCTATTGAAAGATATCAAAGAAATCGAGGTCCGCATACGGAAGATGCAATAAAGGTCTGCTTACTTTTTTAATCTGTAGTTCTTAGAGTAAGGTGGATTTGATAGATCCAACCCCAAAGATACAAATAAGGTGAGTTTGATAAAGCAAATCCCTATAAGAAATTAGTCAAGTCCCTGCAGAAGATAGACCGTCAGTTACAATAAAGCGGGCGTAACCATCCAGGCAATTTTCCAAGTATCAGCATATTCCAAACAGATAATCCCAGAATTCTTAAAAGAGAAAAACTGATTTGTCTCTGATCCAGAAAGAAGCAGAGATGCTAATTTCTGTAAAAAGGGTAGATGCCCAATAATCATCAAATTTTTATTTAAGGATTCTATTTCTTTAGAGAAGATTTCTACCGAATCCAAAGGATTCAAATCGTCTCTTTCTTGAACTTCTGCACACAAAATAGAATTAACAATTAATTGAGCTGTTTGAGCTGCACGTCGCTTTGGACTGTGCCATACAGCGTCAACTTCTATATTTTTTGTCTTAAGGAATTCTGCTGTTCGTTGAGTTTCGTCTTTTCCCTCGGGGCTTAAAGATTTTTCAGGATCTTTCTCTTCAGGTAAAGATATTCCGTGCTGAATCAAATAGAGTTCCATGCAATCACCTCCTTTTCTTTTGTTCATATACGCTTATGTATTGAGGGGGAACTTCTTTTGTTAAATATATATTCTCTTCATTCCAAAATACAAGACCTTCTTTTTTTGCCTTTTTTGAATCGATTATTAATATTAGGGGCTTAGAGGCTTTTCTCTTTCCCACATGCCACGCCTCCTCTATGGTCAGCGATAAATGAACAAATTTTCTCCTGCCCGGCTTTATTCCTTCTTTCAGAATTGAATCCAAACTCTTGGGTGATGTCCCATGATATAAAACATCTGCAACCTCTTTAGACTGTCCAAGGGGCTCCACCTCTACACTATGACCGTAGCGGGCTCTGATTTTTCCTTCTTTTACCTGAAATCTTTTCTTAGGATCTTTTTCTATGATAAGTTTTATATCGTCTATCTCTATACCGCGGAATCTGTTCTTCAAAATTTTGAAAACGTTATCAAAATCCGCAAGTCCGTGTTGGTCTAGGGATAGACCATAATTATGGGGTCCGTGTCTTAAGATAAAACTTAAAAATTTGCTAACTTTTACTCTATTTTTGACCATTGTCTTGGCGCGGTTAAAAATGCGGATTTGATAAATCAAAATCCTACAATAAATGCAATATAAATAAGGTGGGCTTGATAAATCAAGCCTCTACACAAGATAATTTATACTCCTCCTGCAGATGGAATGTAAGCTTGATGAATCAAGCCCCTACATAATATGAATCAAGTTCCAAAAATATATATAAGAGGTAAGTTTGATGAATCAAATCCCTACGTATTTTAATATAGTAAATAAGGTTTTCTCGTTTCAGAAAAATTATCTAATTCTTTTTGATAACTCTTTATTATTTCTTTGACATCAATCCCCTTTTCAATTGCTTGTCTTACTTTTGAAGTTCCCATTATTTTATCGAAGTATCCATCGTGGAATTTAAAATTGCTGGGATACATGTTCATTACTGTTTTTATTATGCAAAGAGAAGTTTCAAACGATCTGTACTGTTCTCTGTCAATGACATGCAATTGAGCTCCCCCACAGAGCTTCCCCTTGTACTTTGAAAAGATAGGAGAAAACCAGGCTTCTCTGAACATTATTCCCCCAAGGCTGAGTTCGTTGAGATTTTTTGCTAATTTATGACCATCGATCCAGGGAGCCCCAAAAACCTCAAACGGCTTTGTCGTTCCTCGTCCCTCAGATATGTTTGTTCCTTCTAAGAAGACCTGGCCTGGGTATACAGTTGCTGTGTCCAGCGTAGGCATGTTTGGCGAAGGAATGACCCAGGGAAGAGATGTCTGATCATACCACATTTTCCTATCCCAGCCTTGCATGGGGATAACTTTTAGATTGACCTTTTTCTCCAAGAATTTATAATTAAAATACTTTGCGAGCTCCCCGACAGTCATCCCGTGTCTTATTGGTATTGGATAGAGGCCAACGAAGGAACTGTACTCAGGATATTCCAGAAGCGGGCCTTCCATATCCTCGCCGTTTATAGGATTCGGTCTATCTAAGACTATAAAATCAACGCCGCTCTCAGCGCAGGCCTGCATGCAGTAGGCCAT
>JABAOC010037436.1_pt1 | contig 11499 bp, 9 predicted proteins | sample 7062161 | NCBI WGS metagenome assembly JABAOC01 (sample SAMN14538625, study PRJNA623070) | marine sediment metagenome | biome: marine biome [ENVO:00000428]; feature: marine pelagic biome [ENVO:01000023]; material: deep marine sediment [ENVO:00002113] | place: India: Gulf of Khambhat ... | reverse complement strand
AGGGGCTGCTGGCAGCCAAGGCCAGTGGTCCGCGATCCATATTTTGGCTGATGAGGAATGACGATGCGTCCCCGCGAACGAGAAATGGACCCGGCTGTGCAGGAAGAGCAAGGCCAGATTGAAATTGCGGTTGTCGGCGATTTAACCGACAACGAACATGAATTGTGCGACCGGCTGTTGAGCATCGAGCAGGGAGGCGAATGCACGTTGTACTTTGATTCGCCGGGCGGCAGTCCTTACTGCGCGATTTCGCTGATGACCATCATTCTGGTCCGCCGCCTGCAGGCGACCGGGATTGTGACTGGCGAATGTTCCTCAGCGGCGCTCTGGCCCTTCGCCGCTTGCCAACGTCGCCTCGTAACGCCGTTCAGCGTGTTGTTGTTCCATCCGATGAAGTGGCAGAGCGAGGAGCATGTGGGCCTGGCCGAGGCGGCCGAATGGGCTCGACATTTTGGCGACCTGGAACGCAATATGGACAACCTGCTGGCCGAACTTTTTGGTGTGCCGCCTCAAGAGATGGAGCAGTGGATCAACCCTGGCCGTTACGTGTCGGGAAGCGATCTGGGCAAAGCCGGTCTGGCCGAGGTTCTGGACGTGAGCGAACTGATCGTCCGTTCGCAAAACGGTCGGCCGCGTTCGGCCGCCAGGTCGCTGGCCGCCAAGGCGATCGATTAGGTCTTGCCGTCAGGTTTCCGCGTCGGCCTCTCCGCCACGAAAACCTCCCCGCCGCGACACCCTCACCCGTTCAGCGATACCCTTCGTGGCACTCGCTGCAGACCTTGGAAATTTCACCGACAGCCCGTTGGGCCTCGTCCAGGTTCTTGTCTTTCGCCGCCTGGGAAATGGCTGCTGCCTGCTGTTGCATGTCAGTGCAGTATTCGACGTAAACGTCGTCGTCGTAAAATTCGTACTCAGCGTGCTTGATCACTTCGGCCAAAGCCGCGAGAATTTCCGCTTCGTGCCGAATTTGGGGTAAGTTCTTTTCGAATTCGCCCTGGCTGGCCGTCCAAGGTTTCAATCGCGTTTCGTGTGCTACTTTCAGCCGGTCCATCAGCGGCCGCCGTTCGGACACGTCGCTCCAAAGCACCTTCTCCTGCGGCGGATCGAATTCGACGCTGCCGCCGCGGATCAATTCGTCGAGGTCCTCGCTGCGGTCCTTGCATTCGCGAAAAGTATTCGTATCTGCGGCTTTGGCATTACGAGCGGCCCGGGCAAAACTATCGCGTGCTGCGGGAGCCAACTCTTTCCAGCGGACGTCCTGGTCAAATTCAGCCGCCATCCCGAACATCACGGCAATCACGCTGTAATGCCGGCGCAACTTGCGGTTTCCACCCGCTTTGAATACGGCGGGAGACCGGACGTTTTCGGCGACGTCAAGCTTCAGATCCTTGATTTCGTTGGTGATCGCTGCGGCGGAGACCACGTCCGACCAGGCGAAGGTGCCGGGTGGGCGGTGATTGGGGGCCGGTGATGGGCCCGGACCGTCCGTGTTGCCGGATGGGGTCGGACCCCCGGCCGGCCGCGGGCCCTCTAGCATTTCCAGGGGATCGGTCTGGAACAACCGTTCCGTGTGAGAATCCCAGCGGGCCGGCGGCCGGCTCCGCTTTACTTGCCGGTCCGCCGACAAGGGGAGGGGGGACAAGGCGAGCAGGACGGGCACGAGCAGGGCGGGCAGGAGCAGGGAGGCGGTGAGCGGGCGGGGGGTGAGCATGGGGGTATTATCCGTCACAAGCGGCATTGCGACAAGCAACACCCCTGCCGGTCTTTGGCAGCTTCCGCCGGCCCCGCGGAGATTTCGTCCGCGGGGCCAGGCCCGCCGGTCGTTCCCCCTGCGGGCGGCCGGCCGGCCGTGCGGGCCGTTCTCTTTTCCGCCGGCCTGCTTCCGGCAGGCAGCCGCCGGCGGGTGGAACCACGGTCAGCGTTTGCAATCGTCGGAGGCGTTCGGCAAGACCGGCACAACCAGCCTGGCAAGCACAGATCGACCAGGGCGTGGGGCAGGCGCAACCGGTTGACGTGTTTTTTCCTCAATTCGGCTACGACTGGCCGCGTTTCCGAAATAGCGATGTAAATTTATTTGGATCAGCTTAACCTTGCGAGCGGGGTCGACGATTACGACAACGGCGAGCTTACCACCAGCAGGCGCCATCGTNNGGTTTTTATGGTTTGTGCATCGGCGAGTCAGATTGGAACGCTCGTCGCGTTCACCGTCATCGCACGTCACAAATTGACTTAGTCGAGTAAGGAGTGATCGATATGAAACTGCACGCGTTGTTTTCCGTGCTGTTGGTAGCCGGCCTGGTCGTTGCTGCGGGCAACACCGAAGCAGAAGCTGCCAACTTCCTGTTTACCAGCTTCGGCGACTGTGGTGTAGCCGCCGATTGTGGTGTGGCTGCCGATTGCGGCGTCGCCGCTGGCTGTGGTTGCGAAGCTCGATCGCACCGCTGCTGCCGGCCCAAGCGCACCCGCTGCTGCAAGGTCCGCTGCTGCAAGAAAGTCCGTTGCCATCGTCATCGCTGTGGCGGTTGCGACTCGTGTGACAGCTGCGGCGTGGCCGCTGATTGCGGTGCGGCTGCCGATCACGGTTGCGGTTGTGCTGCCGAGCCGAGTTGTGGATGTGAGGCAGCGAGCTGCTGCCGTCCGAAGAAGTGCCGTAGCCGATGCTGCAAGCCCAAGTGCTGCAAGCCTCGCTGCTGCAAGCCCAAGTGCTGCAAAGTGAAGTGCCGCAAGGTGCGTTGCTGCCACCGGTCGCATTGCGGCTGTGGCGCTGCCGCGACGTGCGGTGTTGCCGCGACTTGCGGATGTGGTTAATCACGCGCGGTGTGTTCCTTGTTCGCTGCGGCGAACAAGTGAAAACGTCGTGAAAACGGCCCGCTCGCTTTGGCGAGTGGGCCGTTTATTTTTTGCCTGCTTCCGTCCGGGAANNTAGCCCAAGCGACGGATGGTCAGCAGCAATTGGCGAGCGGCCGGGCCGGCGGAGACCGATCCATCCCCGGCATGTTCCAGCACCACCACCAGGGCGATGCGGGGATCGTCGGCCGGGGCGTAGCCGGCAAACCAGGCATGGTCTTCCTGCCCCGGTCCGGCCTCCGCGGTGCCCGTCTTACCCGCCACGGGCAACCCGTCGATGAAGACGGTGCGATGCGCGGTCCCGGCCGGGTGGGCTACCACCCGCAAGAGGCCCTCCCGCACCGCCTCCAAACTGGCGGCTCGCAAGCCGGGAATCCGCATCCCCTGCAAAGTCGCCGGCAGGTCCGGAAGGGCTCGCAAGGCGACCTCCGCGCGGGTCACTCGCGGGACGATCAAGGAACCCCCGTTGGCAAGGGCCGCCATCATCCGCACGATTTGCAGGGGGGTGGCGGTCAGGCGACCCTGGCCGATCGCCAGGGCCTGGGAATCGGCCTCTTGCCAGCCCGCACGATGGCCCGCCAAGACGTCCCCAGGCGTGGGCAGATTCGCCGCGGACTCGGCCGGAAGATCGATACCCGTCCGCTGGCCGAAGCCGAATCGCATGGCCCAATGGGTGAGTGCTTCCGGGCCCATCTTGCCGGCATAGTGGAAGAAATAGACGTTACAACTTTGCGCCAGGGCATCGGCCAGGTGGGTGGGGCCGTGTCCGATGCCGTAGCGACGGAAGACCATGCACCGCTGCCGGTCGGGCGTCTGCAGGTAGCCGCGGCAAATCAACGGAGCGGCGGGGTCCAGGTCGGCCGCCTCCAGCATCGCGATCGCCATCGCCGGCTTGAAGACCGAGCCGGGCGGGATGGCCATCTGGATCGACCGGTCGAACATGGCGCGATTCGGTTCGGCCAGCCAGCGGCGGACGTTGGGGGTATCTCCCTGGGCGAAGTCGTTCGGATCGAACCGCGGCCCGCTGGCCATCGCCAGGATCTCTCCGCGAAAAACATCGACCACGATCATACTGCCGCCGGCCGGCAGCGGAGGTTGTCCCAACGCGTGGCGGCGGCGCTGGCGGATATCGCGCCGCCGGCAGGCATCGTCCAACAATCGTTCGGCGACCGCCTGCAACCGCCAATCGAGCGTCGTCACCAGATCGCGGCCGTCGATGGCGGCCGTTTCCAGAATCGGTTCGGCGGTCTCTCCGCCGGGGGTGGCCTGCTGGAGGGCACTGCCCGGCCGGCCGGCCAGCTGCCTTTGGCCTGCCAATTCAATACCCGCCCGCCCGCTCGCCTCCGGCGGATCCTGGGGGGACACGTAGCCGATCAGGTGGGCGGCCAGTGAACCGTGGGGATAGGTCCGGATTCGCCGCTGCTGAACGCGGACGCCGGGGTATTTTTCGGGCGATCGCTCAATTCGCTCTTTCCACGCCACGTCGACGCCGCGGTACATCACGTGATGCTGCGTCTCTTCCCGGATGATCACGGCGGGGGGCGGCAGCGGTTCCGGGGGCGTGAAGAGGGCCTTGATCGCGTCGGTCAGCAGCGTCGACCAGCGGCCCTCATCGCGGTGGGGCCCAGCGGTCGGGGCCACGTCTTGCTGGTATCGTGTCCGCCGCCGCCGGTTGACTGCCGCGGCAGTCCGCTCGACACCCTGCTGGACATGACGTCGACGGCTTTCCCACTGCTGGTCGGATAACCCACACTCGCGTGCCAGCCGCCGGTGAAGCTGTCGGATCTCGCCCGCCACCCGTTTTGTGGCCTCGGCGACGGCCGCCGGGTCGCGGCGCCGCAAGGGAGACAAGCTTTGCTGGGCCTGCCTTTTAAGCCAGCCGGGATCGGGCGGCTGTTGCAGCCAGCGGTAGTGCAGTGTCAGCACGTCGACGGGGCGATCCTCGGCCAAAACCACTCCCCGCCGGTCAAGGATCGTTCCCCGCCGGGCCGGGATCGCTTGACGGATCTCGCTGGGACGGAGGGCCGCTGCGCGGTAGGCGGGCCCGCTGTCGATGTGGATCCAGAGGCAGCGGGCCAGTACGAGCCCGGCCAGTCCCACAAAGGCCAAACACAACCAGGCGATGCGTTGCCGGGAGTCGGCAGCTAAAGGCAGACGGTCGTCGGGGACGACGCGATGCCAGTCAATAGGCGGTTCGGCTGGGGACATCGTCGTCGCTGGATTCCAGAAAACCACGCCACCGGCCAAACTGTTCCAGGCAGATTTGGCTGCCGCGGGCCACATCCTCCAGGGCATGGCGGGAGACCCGACACGGCAAACCCGTCTGCTCGCCGACAAAGCGGTCCAAGCGCCTCAGCAGCGCACCGCCGCCGGTCAGGACCAGCCCGTTTTCCACCAGGTCGGCGGCCAGGTCGGGTTGGCAGCCGTCGATCGTCTCCTTGATGGCGTCGATGATGTGGGCCAACGGGTCGCCCAGTGCGGCGCGGACTTGTTCGCTGGTGATCTGCGCCTTCCGCGGCAGGCCGCTGATCACGTCGACCCCGGAAACTTCGTCCGTTTTTTCTTCTTCCAGGGGATAAGCGCTGCCCAGTTCGATCCGCAACCGCTCCGCTCCACTGGTCCCAATCCGCAGCTGGCAGTGCTTTTTCAAATAGTCGATGATGGCCGCGTCCATCTGGTCACCACCGACCCGGATCGAATGGCTGGCGACCACGTCCCCTAAGCTCATCACCGCCACCTCCGTCGTACCGCCGCCGATGTCGCAGACCATGTTGGCCACCGGTTCGGCGATCGGCAGTCCCGCGCCGATGGCCGCCGCCTTGCTCTCCAGCAGCAGATAGACCTGTCGAGCGCCGGCGCGGAGCGCGCTGTTGTATACTGCTCGTTTCTCCACCGGCGTGATGCAGCCAGGCACGGTCACGATCACGCGAGGGCCGACGCCCCAGTTCTGCCGCTGAGCTTTCCGCATGAAATATCGCAACATCGTTTCGCACAGCTGAAAGTCCCGGATCACGCCCTCACTTAACGGCCGGACCACGCGGATCGACTCGGGGGCCCGTCCCAGCATTTGTCGAGCGAGGTGGCCGACGGCGCAACCGTCGGCCAGCACGCGTCCGGAACGTTCAATGGCCACCACGGACGGCTCGTTCAGCACGACGCCATCGCCGGCCAGGCTGATCAACGTATTGGCCGTGCCCAGGTCGATCGCCAGATCGGTGGTCAGGAGACCGAAGAGTCGGTTGAGCATCCTTGCTCGCTTTGCCAGTCAGAGTTCGGGCTTGAAACTGCAGGGTTCCGCCTGCACGAAACCAGTTGGGTGTTTTCGTTCAGGTTTTCGTTTGGATATCGGTTCGACCCCGAACCAAAGACGCGAAACCTGGTCCGGTCGACCCCACACGGCCGAAGTTTGGCCCGTGCCGGAACCGGGTCCAGAGAATACAGAAAGGGGGATGCTAGCAGCTAGCCCAAAAACGGGGAGTTCGCCACGATCTGAGCCGCGCTGGAGCTTTTGTACTTTTCCGCTTCCATATCGAAATCGTACCGCCGCAGTTCGAGGTACATCAGCAAGCAGGCCAGAACCAGGGCAAGAAACGAGCAGATCAGCATCATGGTATAGACGCTAGCCTTTTGCTTCTGGACGGCACCCTCTTGTCCGTTTTGCTCTTTTTCTTCTGCCACCGCGGGAACTCCTCAGCCCAAAATTTCTAAAAAATTTCTCGGCGGCCGCGGCCCAAGTCTGGCCCGCCCGGCCCCCATCTGCCTTGCTCTGCCTGCCGCCTCCCGCTGCCTTCCGCTGCCAGTTCGACCTGGTCGCCGACGCGACTTCAGCCGGCGGTGAGCGTCAGGCTCCGCCGCGCTTTGACTCGATCGCGAGCCTGGATCAGCATCTGCTGGTATTGGCGGTCGACCCGGCCGACGGCACGGTCGGGATAGGCTTTGATAATGTCGATTCGCCCCACGTAAGTCCCGCCGCGGTATACCTCCAGCTGATGGCCTTTGCGGAGCCCATCGTCACTGCCAATGGTAACTTCCACAAAAACGTCATCGGTGACCTTTTTGACTCGTGTCACCCGCCCTTCGACCAGCGGCTCGATCGAGTCCAGGGGGGTTTCCTTATTCACACCGAACTTTTTCAGCCAGGCCTCCGCCTGACCGACGGCCTCGTTTAGCTGCTTGTTGCGTTCTTCCAGCAGGGCAATCTGTCCCAGATTTTGATGCAATTGCTCGCGCACTTCCAGCAGCGTATCGTACTTGCCCGCAATCTCTTCCCGCGCTTTGCGAATCTGCTCACGCAAGTCGTTCCCTTCTGTCCGCGCATTTTCCAACAGCTCATCGGCGTTTTTGATGTCGTCCAGGGCCTTGGTCAGATTTTTTTCTTGCTCTTCGTTTTGTTTTGCCAGGTTGCCGGTTTCTGCCAGTAGCCGTTCCTTTTCCTGCTCCAGCTTGGCAACCTGTTGCCGCTTGGCGACACGTTCTGCTTTGAGTTCGTCTCTCAGGTCATTAAGTTCCGCTTGGGCCTGCTTTTTCTGATCTTCCTGGAATTCCAGTTGCTTTTTCCAGCCCGGCTTGCCATCCGCTCCTGGTTCGGTTCGCAAAATCTCGTCTCTCCAGTTCTGGTGCGTGGCATAAACCATCACGGAAAACGCGCTGAACACCACGCTCATCACAAACACCAGAAACACAAAGATTTTGCCCACAACATTCATAGAACCGGCTCCTTACTAGCGCGGCGCCCGGCCGCCAAACCCGCCGGGCGATGGGCCGCAGGCGCAGTTCCCCCTGGCGAAAAGACTTCCGTTCGCCCGGAAGACTGCCCAACCCACCTGGCCGCGGCTGCACGGGTCGCGTAACGATACGAACACTTTCAGTATAGTTACGGCCGCTTGCGCGTGTCAAATTAAGGGCGGCTAACCCCCTGTGCCTGAACCAGTTGTGGCAAGCTCACCCGGCGGGCGACGCAGCTTCCAAAACGTGTTCTCCAGTTGACCTTCTCCTCGCAACGAGAGGGTGGATTCGGGCGCGGCCGCTTTGATCGCCAGGCACTCTCCCAGGCCGTTCTGGACCCACACCCTGGTTTGCCAATCCGCTGCAAGCGGGTGCCCGCTCAGGGGCCAGGTACGGTTCTGGTCTGTCTCCCTCTTCCGCTTGGCAAAGAGCCCCTCTTTCGCTTGGAAAAGGAGCCCCGGTGCCGGCTCCCCTTGTTTCGGAGAACATTCCGGCGATCGCGGCGAAGGCCGCTCAGCGTTTCCAGCCCCCCTCAGCGTTTCCAGCCTTTCCATCCCACCAGGGCCAGGCCGGCGGAGGAGGCGGCACACAGCCAGGCGAACCAATCGCCGGCAAGGACGTAGCCGCTCAGCCGGGCATCGATCTGGGGGCGGACGATGAGGGTATCGGTTTCTCGCCGTGGTCCGTGAGCCAGAATCCGGCCGTCGGCATCGATATGAGCCGAGATGCCGGTATTGGCGGCGATCAGCAGCGGCTTGCGACACTCGACCGCCCGGAACACGCCGCAAATCAAGTGCATGTCCAGCGCCGCGGACCCCCAGAACCAGCCGTCGTTGGTCTGCGTGATCAGGATATCTGGTTCGCGGCCTTCGTCCCGCAAGCTGGCCACCTGCCGGCGGATCACATGCGGCAGGATCGTCTCGTAGCAGATGTTGGGGGTCAAACGGGCGCCGGCAATCTCATAGGCCTTGGGTTCCGATCCGGCCGTCAGTCCGCCGGACAGAGGGGTCAGGCGGTACAGAGCGGGAAACCAGTTCCCCAGCGGTACGTATTCGCCAAACATGACCGGGTGCATTTTGTGGTAATAGTCGATCACTTCTCCCTGGGGGTTCAGGTAGAGGGACGTATTGAAGCGATCCAGCCCGCCGGGCCGGTAGTGTTCGCAATCGAGCCCCAATAACAACGCGGGCTTGTTTGTGGACGAGGAATCTTTCCGGCCCGCGGCGGCCGCTTCGGCAATGGTCGCGGCCGTTTGCGAAAACCACGCTCGACCCACGGCGCGCCATTCATCAATGGCCTCCGGCAGCCGCTTTTCCGACTGGTAGGCCGCGGCTTCGGCGGGTGGGAAGTGGAACCCTTGGACCAGTTGTTCCTCCGGCAGAAACGCCCCTTCGTCGATCAACACCAGCGGCACGATATACATCGACTCGGGCCATACCAGCAGGTCGAGGCCAGGGTCGCGGTGGAGTGCCTGGCGGGAGAGATTGATGTACTGTCGATAAATTGCCGTCCGCTGCCGCAGCGGATCACCGCCAAACACCGTGTCGATACTGCCCTGGATCAAGGCCACCTTGGGTCCCGCGCGTGTCGGATGGTCGACCGTGCGAAAGTGGCCGTACGCCAGTGCCGCGATCAGCGCGGCGGCCCCGGCCGCCAGCGGCCACCGCGGCGCGGGCCGCCCTCCCATCCCCATCAGGCTACCGGGCAACGACACCGTGAGGCAGGCCGAGATAAACATCATCAAAAAGCTGAGTCCATAAGCGCCCACCAGATCGCTGACCTGGATCAAACCGATCCAGCGATACTGCGTATGGGCCAGGGCGGCCATCAGGAAACCTGTGGCGAAATGGGCGCGGACCAGTTCCAGCCCCGTCCAGACGACGGGCGCGGCGACGATCAACGGCACCGCCAGGCGGTGCACGGCCACGCGCGAGAGCCCCACGAACAGCGGGACGTAGCAGGCCAGGTACAAGAACATGGCCACCCAGCCCAGCGCGGCCGACCAGTGGGGCAAGGTCAGCCAATAGGTCGAGGCGCCCCAGTAGACGACGCCCACCAGGTACAATACCCCATACGGCCGCCAACCGCTCAACCGCGGCTGCCGGATCAACAGCAGCCAGAACACGGGGGCCACCCAGCCCAGCGGCCCCCAGTCAAGGGGCGGTTGCGACATCCAGAAGGTCAGGCTGCCTAGCAGGCCGAGCCCGACGGTCGTGCGGGAGCCGGCGAGGGTGTCCCTGCCGGCAGGCTGCAAGCCACCGGATTGCAAAGCCTTCCGCTCACCGTCCACGCTCGTTCTGCCGGTCGCCGTGCTCATCAAAAAAAGATTCGTAACGGTAACGGAAGATAGGGATAGGTAGAAACGCTGCGAGGCTGCCAAGGTGCGAGGCCCGTTTTCGGAACGGCGATCCCCAAACTCCGCTCGGCTGGTTCCCGCCTAGCCGCTGCGCTTCGCTGGGCCGCCGCTGTTTCAGGTACTGCGACGACGATCGAGCATCGTATCTGGAACTAAAGCGTACGGCGAACGGCCTGGTCAGACCAGATGGAATTTTGCCCGGCCGGCAACAGCAGGCATTCGACCGGGTCCCCCGGCTGGTACGAGCGGTTTTCGGCGGGGAAGACCGCCAGGGCATTGGCATCGACCAGTGCCCGCAAATCGGCCGATCCCCGCCAGGGGATCAGCCGCACCGCATGCGGATCGCCATGTTCCATCCATGCCGGGTGGTACGTCGCGCGATCGGCACCCTGTTGAAAAGGATCGCTTAACCTGCCCATCACCCGCATCGCTGTCGGCCGGGGGTGACCGGCCAGTCGAGCGATCGCGGGGGCGACGAACAGGTGAAAACAGACAAAGCTGCTGACGGGGTTGCCGGGCAGTCCGAAGACCAGCGTCGACGCCGCTTCGCCCTGATCCTCAACACCCGCTCGACGAACCCCAAACCACAACGGCTTCCCCGGTTTGAGGCGCACCTTGTGAAACACCTGAGCAACCCCCGCTTTGCGGAGCACTTGGGGGACCAGGTCCCGGACGCCCGCCGAGACGCCACCGGCGGTGATCAAGATGTCGGCATGCAGGCCTTGGTGGACCAGCGCCGCAAGTTGCGGGTAGTCGTCGCGCCCCACGCCCAGGTCGCGGACCACGGCGCCAGCCTGTCGAGCCAGGGAAATCAGCATGGGTCCGTTGCTGTTGCGAATCTTGCCCGGTCCCGGCACAAATCCGACATCGACCAGTTCGTCGCCGGTGGGCAGCACGGCCACCTGCGGCGGCGGCACCACCGCCACATCCGCTCGTCCAACCTCGGCCAACAGGCCGATCTGCGCTGGGAGAATGGAAATGCCGCAATCGAGCACCACCTGGCCGCGGCGGAGGGAAGCGCCGCGTCGCATGATATTTTGTCCGGCGGTGACTTGGATACCTTGGGGAAAGCGTACCACGCCCAGGGGCCCGGCCGGATCGTCCTGCCACTCTGCCTGCTCGACCATCACCACCGCATCCGCCCCCTCAGGAATCGGCGCGCCGGTCATGACACGGACGGCGGTGCTGCGGGCAACTTTGCCGACGGGCATTTCGCCGGCGGCGATCTGTGCGATGACCGCCAGTTCCACCAACCGATTTTCCGCTCGACCCCCAAAAGCACCCGCGCTGACCGCATACCCGTCCACCAGCGACTTGTCGTGCGGTGGCGAGTCGACATCGCTGGCCACGTCCTCGCCCAGGACCCGGCCCAGCGATTCGGCCAGCGACACGCGGGCCGGCGGTCGTGGTTGAGCGGCGTCCAGGACAAGCTGCAGGGCCTGTTCTGCAGAGATCATCGGCGGCGGGTTCCGTATCAAGGTTCCAGAGATGGCATCCCACACCCCACATCACGCATGCCCCTGCCTCAACCCCCATCCAAAAAATCTGGCAGGGGCCAACTACGAAACGGC
>JABAOC010001013.1_pt1 | contig 11502 bp, 18 predicted proteins | sample 7062161 | NCBI WGS metagenome assembly JABAOC01 (sample SAMN14538625, study PRJNA623070) | marine sediment metagenome | biome: marine biome [ENVO:00000428]; feature: marine pelagic biome [ENVO:01000023]; material: deep marine sediment [ENVO:00002113] | place: India: Gulf of Khambhat ... | reverse complement strand
GAGCAGATGCCGACAACGCACGTGCTTTAATCCAGACAGGTGATGGAGGTTTCACCTTGGTTGGCTACACGAGGTCGTTTGGAACTGGCGACTATGATTTGTGGATTGTCGAAACAGGAATCGAATCCGGCTTAACATGGACCAACTCGACAGCCAACTCTATTACGCTCTACAGAGGATCAACAGATGCTTACTGGAACTACATCCAAGTCCGGATTTGGAAGATCAAATAATTCCAATCCCCCTTTTTTTGGGGAAGCTCTTCAAATGTGCACGCACCATATCGCACGCGCAGATCCCACATCATTGATATCTATCTCACGAAGACTCGACGCTCTGAAGAAAGAGACGATAATTCTTGACAAGACCATAGCATCCTTAGCCGAAGTGGTACAAGCAATCCAAGGCCTGTAATCATCTCGCTTCATGTGTTATCAATAGAGAGTATGTAACCCAGGTTTTTTCGCGCGCGCTCTAAAGCATATATGAGGGACTTTGTCTGTAATGTTTGGAGAGACGGTTTTTGGAGAATAGTGGTCATGAGAAATGCGATTGCTGAAGTTGTAAGAATAAAGGGTGCATGCAACGCTGGTTACAGGAGGGGTGACAAAATAGTAGTTAACCTTGACAATGCTTGTGTTGATAAGAAGCAATCAGGCAACCTCTGCATCTTTGCCCTCTCTGCAATATTAGCTAACATGTCTAGGATCCGACATGAGGAGAGAATCTTAGCTTCATGTCCCGACCCTGCCACAGGGTTTGGTGGAAACGTTATTTTTGAGGTTATGAAGGGCGATTCTGAAGATGATAGTGCGAGTCGGTCCAAGTAGAATTTTCGGTAAATGCCCTGCTGGGCATCAGATGGACAATGAATTTAGAATAGATGGAACAGTCGTTACTTCGGTGAAGGGGCCAATATGCTATGTCGCATTGTCAGCGTTTACAACTCAGGTTTCACAAATTCAGAGAGGTGGACGTGCAACCAGTCACTTGTCTTGTCCCGGCTGTAGTTTCAACTCTGAGATGGAGAACAGAGTTGTCTTTGTTCTTAGTAGTGAGGACGCGTGGGAACTCTCCAAGAAATTTTCGGCATACAACTGGGGAAGACTTGAAGGTCGAGAGACCGACGTCTCCAAGCGATATGCTAATTTATGTTGGAAGCTTACTCAAGCTGGCAAATACATTGAAGCCGAACAGGCAATTGAAAAAGCTAAAAAACATCTTGCGTTTCAACGGGGTTAGAATCGACATCAAGATAAAATTGATGCTCAGCTTTCTCCCCCTTTTGTTTTACTTCAATTAATTACACGCTCAAAGAGCCAAAATCCCCGACATGAAACCCAGCAAAAGTGCAACATGTACGAAATGCATGCGGACGACAAATTGGACATCCGGGACGTTGGATACGTGGCAAAGCACTTTGGCGACGTTGAGCCCCTGCACGTGCGCTAGAAAAGATCTAGCGAAAAAATTGAGTGGTCAGTGCGGGGCACACAGGCCCCAAAAAGTGTCTACTGGGGAGAGAGGAAGACATCTGTTGACCTGAACCAAGATGCCCCGCTAATAAGACCCTAAGTAGATCGGATGAGTTAAGAATTTCCCGAAGATATTCGGTCAAGGGAAGCGTGCGCGTAGAAAGCTAGTGTTAAGAACTGCTGCAGAAATAGGAATGAGTACTGAGTGCGCGGCTTTCTCACATTAAAATAGTTTCCAGAGCTTAACTAGCAGATTTGCCGCTCTGGAATAGATTCTTTTCTTATGTTGGACTACTTCCTTTAAACTATTATAGTATTCTATGCGTGCCTCCCAACTTGAACTTCTCTCGCAGAATGCGTCTTTGACCATCATATGCATGTATGCTATAGAATAGCCTTGCCATGACAACGATTTTTCAGGGTTTCTCGGATTTTCTGTGAACGAATTTTATCCTTCTTTCTACTAGACAGTTCATACGACTTCAGCTGTTCCTCAAGAGAAGAGACTGGAACCTTCATCATGTTAATACTCAGGAAATTCGGAGATGCCAACCTGCCTGATAGAGAAATCCACTTACAACCGGTTTTCTCTTCTAGGTCGCCCATGACCTCAATCTTCACTCCATCGATTTCAAACTCTCCGAAATAAGACCTCGCCCACTTATTCGATCTGAATCTCACCGGCCTCGTCTGGTGTTTCTTCAGCAAGTCTGCTATTCCATATGCTCCGTCTCTGTTAGTCAAGATGTCAATGTCTCCAGGAGTAATCTTCACTCCTTGCAGAGCCAAACTCAAGCTGCCAGCTAAGACCCATCTTATGTCAGTACCCTCTAACGTCTGGACTACCGTCTGCAAGGCATCGATCATCCTTAGGCAAAGCTCATGTCGCATGCACGTACTTGTACCAAGTACAGCTGAAAAACGTTTTTACATGCATTCGATTATTCACGCGAGTATTCTAAGTGTTAATCAGATCATCAATGTGCTTCGCCTTGGCGACGCGCACGCGCTCATGTGTATGGCTATCTGCCGCTTCAATTTTTGTGACTTGTGTAAAACTGAGACCGTGAATATGAAAAACATGCGCGTGCATTTTCAAAAAGTATAAATATTCCGACAGTGGTGGTCTGAGTTGTTTCAGAAAGGAGAAAATTGGCAATGAAGAGCAAGTTACCAATAATCCTGACGTTCCTATTGATGACAAGTATTGCAGTTCATGTAATTGCGCCTGTGAAAGCACAGGCAACAGCTATCTCCGTCTTGAACTCTGACACCGGGGATGTCAACTTCACGTTCTCCACGGACACCACTTCAGTTGGCACTCGATTCAACGCCACTTTATGGGTCTACGACGTCGTGGACCTCTTTGCCTATCAAGTTCAACTGAATGTTAATGACACGTTGCTAAACATCACGAACGCGTGGCTTCCAACGGCTAACTCCAGCTGGGTGTTCTTTGGAAAAGCAACAATTCAGCCGCAGCCATCTTTTCGCGACACTAACGTAAATAGCGTCATGGAGGGCGTGTTGATCGGCGACACGATATTAGTTGGAGCGACATTCGCGGGCTCCGGGCTACTGGCAATCATAGAATTCGAAATAGTCTTTGCTCCAACAATTGGAGGCGTGTCTTCCAGTTTAGATATCGATAACGTGGACACCTTTCTATTGGACTTTTCACTTGCTGAGATTTCCATTGTCACTAAGACGAGTGGCAACTACGAATTTCAAGGACCCATGCCAAAGCCGCCGACTGCCTCATTCACCTATCTGCCGATGGCGCCACTAATCAACGAGACCGTGGCCTTCGATGCTTCCGGTTCAACGCCGAATGGCGGAGCAATAGTAAGCTACAGTTGGGACTTTGGAGATGGAAACACCACAACACTATCAACTCCGACGATAACACACATTTACACGTCGGCGGGAGACTTCAACGTGACTTTAACTGTTGAAGACGATGAAGGATTTTCAGATACAACGTGGACAATAATCACAATTCACAGTGAACGAGTAGGCGACCTGAACAACGATGGGAAGATTGACATCAAAGACATAGGCATAGCGGCCGTAGCTTTCGGTTCATTTCCTGGTCACCCAAGATGGAACCCTGACGCTGATATAAACCGCGATGGCAAAGTATCCATGAAAGACATAGTAATCATAGCTTCAAACTTTGGCAAGTTCGTATAGCGCGACCAAGAGAAGATTTGAACCGACCAGGCAACCAACACGCCTCTGCGCACGCTTCCAGCAAAAGCTCTAGCTCTCCTAAGCTTGTCCCTTCTCCAACCTTCTTATTGAAGACTTCTCTCCCAGAAACTTTGTAAGGATAATTCTTCCGGTGTTGACAGATTATACAGAATCCACGTCTGCGCGCGCAGACAATAATTATGCCTTCTGTTTAGACTTCCAAGCATACCAGACAATCAATGCAGCAGCCACCGTTTTCGAACCCGCCACCAGTGCAATAGTTAACCACCCCCGACTCAAAGTGTCACCCAAATCGATGATGCCAAAGGCTACCCAAACTATGCCCAAGATGATGTTTGCCCAGCGGTTTGCGGAATTCTCAAGGATTAGAGAAAGGAAAGCCATGGTCAAGGGAACCAGCCAGAAGATCGCAATAGATATCAACAGCGCATCATTGATTGCCATTCCCTCTATCTCCCCTGCTATTATTTGCTCTATTCCACCTGGCATCACAAGGCTCAACAACACAACGGCTGTAAATCCCACTGCATTAAAGAACCACAGTGCTGCAATCTTTATCTTCCAATCTTCCAAAATTCTCCACCTCCTGGTCGAAAAACCAAGAACAACTATCTCTTTTTTCTCAGTTTATAAGGTTTGTTAGACTTTGTTACCCGATGACGGGCGCGCAGGCACAGATGGTCTCCCGCTTCTTTACTTCTGAAAAGATGTATGCCCAAGTAGGAGTTCGCCTGCGTGCTTTGTTATTCGAGGGATTTACCGGTAATCTTAAATATTGGATGTTAGTTATATCTAATATGAAGTTAGAAATACCTAATAAATTGTGATAAATAAACAACGGAGGAAACATGTTGAAAAACCTGAGCTACATCATCCTCGCCCTGGGAATAGCAACCTGCCTAATCGGCGCATACCTCATGGCCTTCGGAGAACCAATCATAGGTCCAGACCACGCAGGCATCGCCACAATCGTGGGCATAACTGGAATCGGCATAATAAGCACAGCCAACACAACATTGCTTCCAAAAAGGAAAAGAGAGGAAAACAGACAATGACAAATTTTGTGTGGCCAACAATTTTAATCATCAATGCAGTCCTCGTGTTGCTGGTTGGATTGTTTGTTCTGTGGAAACTTCATAAGGACAAAAAATCGGGTTATCCTACAAAAGATGAACGCACTATAAAGATCAGTGGAAGAGCAGCCATTGGAACTTACTGGATTAGCCTCGCTTTCATGGTATCACTAGCGATGTTCAAAATATTCGGAACAGAGTTTCTAGCTTTGCCTGAACTCGACGCTGGATGGGCCATAATTGCAATAATGCTCGTCTCCGGTATCTCAAATGCTTTGTTAAGCTGGTATTACAGCAGAAAAGGCGACCTCTGATGCGGACAAGAATCAAGGAACTCAGGGCCAGATATAACCTAACACAAGAGGACTTAGCTAGAAAGGTTGGTGTAAGAAGAGAAACCATCCTCTACCTCGAGAAGGGCAAATACAACCCCTCACTGAAACTAGCCCATGACGTGGCCAGAGTTCTAAAGACAACAATCGACAACCTATTCATTTTCGAAAACCAAGAAGAAAACATTAACGAAAACTAAGCCCGCGTGCGCGCATTGTAGAATTACCATCTATCATTTTTTCTTCCAGTTTTTCTCTATACACGCGCGTGCAACCGTTGAACAAAATTCCTGAGACGCCCATTTTGCTCACAGGCATTATGACCGAGATTCCTATACCTATGAGGCCAATTAACAGTAAAACCAATGCCAACATTTGCTTTTCTGAAGGTATCTCTTGCCAAGCCTTGAATATCCCCGAAACTGGAAGGTCTGACCTCAGATAAATTAGAGCTCGTCCACCTTGTTCTATCACTAAATCATAATGAGTGCAATCACACACGTAGGTGCCATTCATATAGAGTGCTACTGTGCCATTAGTTTGAAGAGACAAATGAAGTCTGGCATAAGCTGACCAAGGTATTTGATAAGTATACGTGCCATTCTGGGTTTTGCTTAGAGTGAATCTTTCACCACCACCATAGTTAGGTACAAGCTGAGGAAATATAACCTGCAAATAAAGAAAATAGGCTCCCCCTGAAAAAAGAAGCAAGAAAGAGAGAATAAGAATTAATAAACCAGTTTTCGATTTCTTCATTTTTGTTCCATTTCCTAACACATTTTGGGTGTCGATTCTATTGCATGCGCATGCGCGTGCGAAGTGAATTTGCTCGTTCAAAGGCACCTCAATGTACGCTGCAGTCCTGTCCTCGTCTCGCCTATGTTTGGGCACGCGTTTTTTATGATGGAAACATTTCAGCAAATTCAGCAGTTTTCATGGTTACTGAGCGTTTTGGGAAAACATTTTTGATCCAATAGGATTGGATTTCTTTTGGCTCTGTAGCTGTACAATCGGTTAGGACGATTACGTTGAAGTCACGGTCTGTACCTGAACGGATGGTTGATTCAACACAGTGATCTGTTGCGATTCCAGTTATAACAAGTGTTTTAATGCAGCGAGACCTAAGCAGAAGCTCTAAATCAGTGTTAAAAAAGGCGCTGCTTCTCTTCTTAGAGACGATGTAATCTGTTTCTTGGGGTTGAAGTTGCTCTATAAACTCGCTTCCCCAAGTCCCCTCAGTCGCGGGATGTTCCGTCGCTGTCCATGAATGAGGATGCTGGAGAGTGTAGTCAGAAATCGTCGCAACTGCGTCTGAGAGATCGCGACGATAAACGTGTCTTATGTGAAATATTGGTATGCCATGTCTACGCGCAATTTCTGTAGCTTTCACAATGTTTTCAATCACTCTGTCGCTTTTCACAGTCTTCCATAAAGAGGAGCCGAGTTTGGCGTTAAATCCTTCCTTGCTCACCCAATCGTTTTGCATATCGACAATCAACAATGCAGTTTCGCTGGGTTCTATCTCTAACTTCATATTCAACATCGAAAGTGTTCCTCTTAGTGATAATTTAGTTTTTACATCCCCGGGCAAGCCTGATGCGCAATTCCTTTTGTTTCTACATCTGCAATCCTGTCAGGGGAAAAATTGTGAAGAAGCGGATTTTTACAGCGCGTGCGTTCCTTTTTGGTTAAATAGCTAATAATCAGATAACACCTTAACTATTTTTCCCGCTTATGAGAATAGCATCGTAGCGTGGGTGTACAGCTTTTAGGCTACTTTGGCAAACTTGGCTTTTGGGGCTCCACATATAGAGCATTTTTCAGGCGCTTCACCTTCAACAGTGTTTCCACAAACACTGCACACAAAGTAGTCAACAGAAGCAGGTTTTTCTCGGGTTCGCAGGGCTTCAATGGCTTTAGAGAATAGTTTGGCGTGTATTTGCTCTACTTTATTTGCCACATCAAAACTCCAAGCAGCTTGTTTATTTCCTTCCTCTTCTGCCTCCGCTAAATATTCGGGATACATCCTTTTGAACTCGAACGTCTCTCCTGCAATTGCAGTTTCCAGGTTTTCTTCTGTGGACTTTATTTCGCCCATGACCCGCAAGTGATTGTGAGCATGAATGGTTTCGGCCTTCGCTGCAGCTTTGAACAGCTTTGCAATTTGAAGTAATCCTTCCTCTTCTGCCTTTCTCGCGTAAGCCAGATATCGGCGATTTGCTTGTGACTCTCCAGCAAAAGCATCTTTTAGATTTTCAATCGTCTTACTCAACCTGTTCACCCTAGGTGATTGAATATTCAAAACTGCCTGGTATTTAAATACGCACCAGCATTCGAGAAGCAAGTAGGGATGCCAAGAATCTATCAAGGAAGAAGCCAAGCATTTGAAACTCTGATCACCGAAGAAGCCTTACTGTTTGCTACATTTCTAAGGAAAGAAAGACAGTCAGGGAAGCCCAGAACCGCTAAACTTTCCAAGTTTAGCGCCCATAAAAGGTGAATAGTTTTTAAATATTGTGCGCGCGCAATATTAAACCAAAAATAATAGAAAGGGAGGTGATGGGAATATGTGTTGCCATACTCACAAAGGTGAACCAGAAAAAAATCACAAACACAAAGGCACTTGCTGTCATACACATTAAGAAACGGGGGGGGGGGTCCTAAAGCCTTTCAATCTCCTTTTTATAAAAGATGCGCGCGCACAACAATTAGAGACGAGTCTAAGTTTCTTTATAATTGGAATTTTGTTCAGTTTTTCTCGACGAGAGAGAGTCACATTTTTAATGAACACGCAATTCTCAAATCTAATTAAAATACGAAGTTCTAGATTTTTACGCGCGACACCAAAACCCACAATTAATATAAGACCTGATGCTCTTAGTCCCGCCCTACGGAGGAATATACAATGGTAGATGCAGATACCATCTCCATCGTTATTGCAGCTACCAGCATAGTGATAGCTACGGCATACTACATCACTATCGTTAGAAATACGAATCGGACGAGACAAGCCCAGCTTTTCATGCAATTCCAAAGCAAAGGCATGAACAAAGAGTTGATTAGGGATATCACGGAAATCAACGTGTCTTGGACATGGAAGGACGTGGACGAGTTTTTCCATAAATACGGCCCAGAAACCAACCTTGATGCATGGGCTAAGTTTGTATCAGTATGGGCATACTACGAAGGGATGGGCACACTGGCTAAGAAGAACCTGATAAATGTCGAAATGATACCCGAAATGTTGGCTATTGCGATTGTGGATTTCTGGGAGAAAATTCAACCTGTGGCAAATCAATACAGTCAGCACATTCAGCGTCCTCAGGCTTTTGATGGGACTGAACTCCTCTATCGTAAGATTGGACGGGCAAATGAGCTAACGCGTACTTAGACAATAGAAGACTCGTGAAAGATATTTGAAGATTGCGCGTGCGTAGTTCTAGGGAATCATTTTTATGCATGCTTTCTGTCCGTAATCTGTTTCGAGAGGAAGAAACCATGGACATCACAATTGGGCTTATCGCATTTGCGTTGGCTATGGACTCATTTTCGGTTTCGATAGCAAATGGGCTTGCAAACAAGACTTTCAATGTGATAAATGCCCTCAAGATCGGACTATTCTTCGGGGCTTTCCAGGCAATCATGCCCCTAGTGGGTTGGTTCGCGGGTATCCATGTTCTGGACCTGATTTCAGGGCTTGATCACTGGATAGCCTTCAGCCTCTTGGCCTTCATCGGCTGCAGAATGATCTACGACTCTGTGAAGGCGGAATCCAAGAAACTCATAAATTCTCCTAGGATTGGCATACTTTTAGCCTTATCTGTGGCCACGAGTATTGACGCATTAGCTGTCGGACTCAGTTTCTCCTTTCTCCGAATCCCTATAATCGCTCCAGCAGTCGTAATTGGCGTGGTTGCCTTCTGGCTTTCCTTTCTAGGCGTCTACTTGGGCGGAAAGCTGGGACGCTTTTTGCGTAACAGAGTTGAGATTCTTGGTGGTTTAATCCTGATCGTTATAGGAACAAGAATATTAGTTGAGCATTTAGGGATAGCCTAGCAGGCGCGCGCTAGGGAATATCTAGAGCGGTATCCCTATTTGGAAGATGCTCTGAGCAGACCACAATCAGTGATCATAGAGTCAATTAAACATAACCATGAGGATCGAAGCAGTAAAAAGGCCCGTAAGCGAAGATATAGGTGATAGTCGATGAGCGAACCAAACGTTGAGGAAAAAAAGAGGCCTGCTAAACTGGAGGATGTGGCTGGAGAAACAGGGGAAGCCATTGGGAAGGGCCTCAAGAAAGCGTGGAACGTCACAAAAAGTTTTGGAAGAGGGCTAGTAGACGCATTAGACAAACAAGAAGAACAGAGAGAACTTCAATCCTTCACGTGCCCACATTGCCATGCCTCGGCGCCACCTAATTCCAACTATTGTGCCAGTTGCGGAAAAAAGCTCTAAATTTTCAGTATTCCCCGTTCGCGCGCGCATTTCGGTTGACATCATTACGTGCTTGGGTTTTTCTTATGTAGTTTGTCGAATCCTGTTGCAGAAAGGATTTTCTTAAGCGCTCTTATACCAGTTGGCTGTAGAGGCGGCAAGCCGAGATTGGTTCTCTTCTTTTTGGCGAATCGAGATACGTTGACAATGCGAGCATCGTTCATCAAAGCATGTGCAAACTCTGAGTAAATATCTGGCATGTAACCCTTCTTAATAGCCATGTTTCTGGTAAAGCAAAAAATCTCTGCGAGGGGCATCTTTTCGGGGCATCTTTCCTGGCAGTTATAACAAGAGCAACACAGCCATATAGCGCGCGCGCATAACACTACTAGCAGTCCGTAGTCTACAGAAGACAGTTGAAAAAGGAAATGCCAATGCATAAATAGGAAATTTCTAGAAAACAACTCCTTATCTACTTCTATCTGCGAAGTACGTTGTGCATGCATGCTGTTATAAGCGCTGCCTCTAAGGCTTCTCTGAAAGCTAGCAAAAACTGACCAATCAACTAGTTCACCCGTTTATTTCGCATTGCTAGTCACTTGTTTTGCGATTTTCCCCGTGTCGCATTCAGTCAAGAGTTTTGGATCTCTTTTTTGTATGAACTTGCGCAATGCATGCAGCAGAAGGTTGTTTCTTTCCCGTCTATGGCTTCGCGATAGCCTCCTTCGTAGACTTTGCACCCGCAGTGGGCGCAGACTTCGAGGCTTGGCTCAATGGCTATCGAGATTAGGTTTGCAAATCTTTTGAATAATCTTGTGCAGAGTTCTCTTCCTTCTTCAGTGAGTTCAAATATTTTTCTTTCTTTTTCGCCTACAGGTTTGTCCGTATGCTTTACTAGGCCTTTCTTCTCAAGCTTTTTTAGGAAGGGATAGACAAGGCTAGGGCTGATTTCTTTTCCTACACGCTTTTTGAACTCACGGAGTATGCTGTAGCCGTGAGTTGGGCCTTCGTATAGGATGGTAAGCACGTAGAAACGAGAGAAGTCTGAGATCAAATCGTCGAGTTCTGACTTCATTTTTATTATCACGTATCCAGATATATCTTTGAATGATGTTAATCCATTAGATATATCACTAAACGATATATTTATATATTTCCCTGCTTGTAGATATTCTGGCGAACCTAAGAAATGCCCGAAAAGAAAAAGGCAATACAAATCGGCGGAATGCACTGTGCTTCATGTGCCCAGACAATTGAGGGAGCACTAAAAAAAGCGCCAGGTATAAAGGAAGCTAGTGTAAACCTTGCAACTGAAAAAGCCTACGTAACTTACGATCCAAACATAACCAACGAAAATGAAGTAATCGCAACAATTAATTCCACTGGCTACGAGGCGCGTTTGGAGACTAAGAAGACTATTGTGAAAATTGGGGGAATGACTTGTGCGTCCTGCGCTCAAACGATAGAGAACGCGTTGAAGAACGCAGAGGGCATTGTCGAAGCCAACGTGAATCTGGCGACTGAAAAAGCTGTAGTCGCGTACGATCCACAAACAACAGATTACGAGGGTGTTAAGAAAGTCATCGAGGCCACAGGTTATCAAGTGCTTGGCAAAGAGGAAGGCGCAGCCAAATACGAACAAACAATAGAGGAGGAACAGAGAAAATTCAATGAAGCAAAGAAGAGATTGTGGATTTCTTGGGGTTTCACCATACCGATTATAGCTTGGATGATACCTGAAATGTTCTTTGGTATAGCCTGGCCGAACATGACCGTGTATAACGTAGGGCTGATTCTTTTATCGATTCCTGCAATGTTTTGGGCAGGAAAGGAAACCCTCATTTCTGCAGCAAAAAAAGTAGCCCGTGGCAGAGCCAACATGGATGTGTTGATAACCCTAGGCACATTAACTGCGTTCATTTCTGGTCCGGCCATGTTTTTGGGAAGATCTGTAGGATTTTCTATCCTAAA
>JABAOC010007178.1_pt1 | contig 11503 bp, 13 predicted proteins | sample 7062161 | NCBI WGS metagenome assembly JABAOC01 (sample SAMN14538625, study PRJNA623070) | marine sediment metagenome | biome: marine biome [ENVO:00000428]; feature: marine pelagic biome [ENVO:01000023]; material: deep marine sediment [ENVO:00002113] | place: India: Gulf of Khambhat ... | reverse complement strand
GCATCTACAACATCGGCACACTGACGCTGGACAACAGCACCGTCGACATCAATACCGCTGACTCCACCAACATCCTCAATTACGCCTACGGGGGCGGTATTTACAACTACGGCACACTGACGCTGGACAACAGCGCCGTCAACGGCAACACCGCCGACTACGGGGGCGGCANNCAACTGTACCGTCCACTCCAACTATGCTAGGAGGTACGGTGGCGGTATCTACAACCACAGCACGTTGACCCTGATCCATACCACCATTGCCTCCAACTGGGCCGACTATAACAACGACGGTGTCGGCGACGGCGGGGGAGTTGCCGTCTTCGGCGGCACGACCCACGTTATGAATACCATCATCGGCGACAACAACGACAGGGGTGGCGAAGCCCGCGATTGCTTGGGTACGCTCACCTCCTGGGGCTACAACCTGTTTGAATGGGGCACTGGCTGCACCATCATCGGTGTCACCACCGGCAATATCAACGGCGCGGATCCCAACCTTGGCCCTATCGGCTTATGGGGCGGTCCCACTATGACCTGCCCCCTGCAAACCGGCAGCCCGGCGATCGAGCGAATCCCTACCGGCACCAACGGCTGCCAGGCCGGCGTCAGCACCGACCAGCGCGGATATGTGCGGGCGGGGGGACCTGGCAACGGTGGTTCCTCGTGTGACATCGGCGCCTACGAGTACGACACGGTGCCCTTGCCACCGTCCACCGGCCTGATTTATCTGCCCATCATCTCGAAAAATTACTGATGATGAAACTTAATGAAAAGCAAAGGAGAGATGGAATGAGACGAAGAAGATTTTGGGTGGTGGCTCTGGTGCTGGACGGGCTGCTCGCCAGTGCAACCCCACCGGGAGTGGTGCAGGCCGAAATCCCCTCCCGCGTTCTGAGCCTCTCCTAGCGCTCAAGGTCCACTCAATTCCCCTCGTCAAGCCGGTTTGGTGCCGAAGACCACGTCCCACAGCGGCGAACTGACCCCAAAGCGTTTGTCCGGCGTCTTGTAATGGTGCTGCATATGATAGCGCTTCAGATACTTCCACACCCCGCGCCGCATGGGGAGATGGTGCGTGGCGTAGTGCGTCATGTCGTAGAACAGGTAGCCGGCCACGAAGCCGGAGAAGATGGGCGCCAGCCACTCGGGTACCCCCAGCAGGACGCCCAGGATCAGATAGAAGAGCCCGTAGAAGATGAGCGCCATGGGAATGCTGGCCGCGGGCGGCATGACCAGGCGCGTCTTCACCTGCGGCTGGACGTGGTGGTTCTCGTGGAACAGGAAGATGATCTTCTCCTGCCAGTCGTTGCGCGGCTTGAAGTGAAAGATAAAACGGTGCACGGCGTACTCGGTCAGCGTCCACAGGAAGGCGCCCAGCAGGAAGCCGAGCGCGATCTGCCCCGCGCCCAGGCCCGAACGGGCGGCGGCGATCAGGAAGATGGCGGCCAACGGCACCCAGATGACGAGCACCACGACCGGGTGGATGTGGGTGAAAAACTCCAGGAAGTCGGATCTAAACAGGCGGATGGGCTCCTCGTCGTGGATGATGTTTAGCTCAGTCGCGCCGGACATGGGGTCACCTCCTCCAATGGGTGAGTCGACTACCCGCGTGCGTGGGATGAGTAACAGTTGGCTAACCGGCCTCAATTGAGGGACGGTTTCCCCTTCACGCCCGCAAGTATACTCAGGTCATAGCCAGTGCGCAAACCGGCCGGGGGCCTGTAGTGACTACTTGTGCCAGTCCCATGAGCTATCCACAAGTCTGCTTGCCGTTCTCGCTGACCACCCTTGTGATTTGGGTGCATTCAAAATGGGTTGGTAGGGGCGGGCCTTGCGCCTGCCCTGGGCATCCACAAGGGATGCCCCTACAACTCGTTTTGAACACGCCCTTATGATTTNNAACTAATGGTGTCATTGAGAGGGAGGAGTATTTGAGACGTGCAGTTCGTAGCCTAAACCTCGGTGGGTGATAATACGACGGGGATGTGAAGGATCATCTTCAACTTTGCCCCGCAGCCAGCAAATGTGGACGTGCAGAGTTCTTATATCGTCGAGGTAGTCAGTCTCCCAGACCTCTTTCATCAGCCGCGATCGGGAGATCACCTGGCCAGGGTGCAGCATAAGAACTTGGAGCAGGCGGCACTCCAACGGGGTGAGATGATATGCCCCTGTCGGCCCTGTAACTTGGCTATGCTCGAAGTCGAGGGTCACCCCATCGACGCACAGCACCTCATTAGTAAAGGTTCCTTCCTGCACGCCTGCACGCTCCCTCACCCTTGTGCATCAGTGGAATTCGGATTATACCACGACTGGTGCAGGAAGAGAATACAAAATAAGCGGAGACACCTTAAAATTCTGAAGCCCCAGTACCTTTTGACTATGCCTGTTCACAAATGAACTGAGAGCCCCTGAGATGCTTGGAGAGCGTGGGAATGGGCGGAGAAGCCATATTTAATGGCGATGAACGGTTGTCTTTGAGAGGTTGCCCGAAATGTTTTAATGTTTGAGGGAGACACCTAGTGTTTTCTAATTTAGACTGTGTTAATGAAGCGTCCAAGAATAACTTCCTGCTTTCAGGCCAAAATTCCGGGTGAAACCCTTCAAAATGCGCAAAGTTATTATTGGACGCGGCCCAAGCAACCGCTCAGGGCAGAGCAGCAATGATCTTCCGGTATTCATCCTCTGTGAAGGCGCGAAGGGTCTCAGTGCGGACGGCACCTGCCGCCCCAATGGCCAGGATGGTTGTGGCGTATGCTTCGTCACTCGGTGCTTCGCTGATGACCACTGCGTCATACTGGCCCATCGTGAGGTAGAAAGCTTTCAGTTCACCTCCGGCAGCCGGCTGGAGCTCCTGCACCCTCAAATCGAGTTAGACGGCAAGGTCGTCACGCATCTCNNCATGTAACCACCTCCGTTCATGTCTGTCTTCGGGTGCCTCCCTCAAGGCCTGCCTCATTGACAAAGGCCAGGGATCCTCGGTCTTGGAAAAAGATGAAGTCCCCCTCCTCTATCTTATTGTATCATAAAATCGATCTTCTCTACCTTAAAATTCCGCTTGCGCTCCTACCCAACGCTTGCGCGAGCAACGCGAACAATATTACCGAGAGCACTATGCCGCTGACCAATCCGAGTAGGCCGCGCGTTTTTGTGGACGCTGACGTGCTCTTTTGCCGGCGCTGCCGCGCCCGTCGAACAGGGGCTAGCCTGGTCATCCTATGTTTGGCCGAGATTACGCTGATCGAGGTGATGACTTCGCAGCAGGTGCTGGTCGAAGCCGAGCGCAACCTGGGGGAGAAGCTGCCGGAAACGCTAGCCACCTTTCGGCTGATCGTCAGCCGCTGCCTGCGCCAGGTCAAGATCTTCCCGCCGGCTGCCCTGGACGCTCACGACAACTTCTTCTCGCGCCGCCGTCCCTCCAGCGATGAATCGCCGGACCGTCTCTACGTCGGGGTGTGTGCCCCCGGCACTCGCCTGAAAACCGTGCTCATCCGGGGGTCTACGTGGCTTACATGGCTGCCGCGCAATCCCTGTACAACAAATACGGGGCAGCCGCCGATCCCTGGATGACGCTGGTCGGCTACTTCAACTCCATGCGCGAGCTGGGCGGTATGCGACGTGTGGTGGATGACGCGGTGCGCACCCGATTGCAGAGGATGGAGGTGCGCGGCCTGGCCAGGCGCTTCCTCGACACCTGGGGCGTCGAGGAACTGACCTCGCGCAAAGGGGCGACCGACATCCCCCAAATTCTGGATCGCCTGGAAGCGGTCTTTGGAGCTGAGGCTAAGGCTAAGGTTAAGGGAAAAGAGAAAAAGCGGACGGACTTCTCCAAGCAGCCACTGGACGTGGTGCTGGCTACCAATATGATCTCGGTCGGCGTGGACGTGAGCCGACTGGGGCTGATGGTGGTCGCGGGCCAACCCAAAGCCACCGCCGAGTACATCCAGGCCACCAGCCGTGTTGGCCGCGCCTACCCCGGCCTGGTATGCACCGTTTACAACTGGGCCCGGCCGCGCGACCTGAGCCACTATGAACGCTTTGAGCATTACCACGCTACCTTCTACCAGCAAGTAGAGGCGCTCTCCGTCACCCCCTTCTCGCCGCGCGCGCTGGACCGGGGCCTGACTGGCGTCCTGGTATCCCATTTGCGCCTGTTGGGAGAGGACTTCAACGCCAACGACAAGGCCGGTCAATTGGAGCGAGGACATCCATTCGTAGACATCGCGCTGGATGAGATCGGCCGCCGCGCCGACCTGGTGACCGAAAGCCACCAGGAGGAAGATCTGGTGCGCCACATGCTTGAGGTGCGTCTCGACCAGTGGCTGGCCAGGGTCCAGGGGACCAGGGGCGGCGCCATCTTGGGCTACGCCGAGCGCAGAGATGGACGGACGCTGGGCCTGCTCAAGAAACCCAGGCAGGAGGATTGGGGATCGTTTACCTGCCTCAACTCCCTGCGCGACGTAGAACCCAACGTGGCCCTCATCCTGAAAGATTACGGAATGGACCGCGACCCAGACAGACCCTTGGAGTTTGAAGAGGAACCCCAAGGGTCTTCGGAGGAAGCGCCATGAGCAAGTTGCCGCCGCGCGTGGGCGAGATCCGGCCCAGCCAACTGATGTACACCTACGGCGTGGGTGCCATTGTTGATCTGCCTAAAATGTCGGTGATGGTCACCGGCCTGGAGGACTGGCCCACCGATCCCCAATACGCAAAGCCTGTCATAGAAGACCGCTTGCTGATGGCAGTCCGCTACCAATTGCCCGAAGTCAGAAAACTGCTGTCCCCACCGGTGGTGCCCGATACCGGCTTGCCGGTTGATCCTTTTGAAAGCGCCTCCCGCGTTGGCGTTCCGGTGGCCACCTTTCCCCGCTGGATGGTTTGCCCCCGGTGTCGCTTGTTGGCACCGCTCAGTTCGGGGCTTTTTGAGATAAAAGAGCACCCTTACCACCCTGACCGCACCGTCTACCGGCATATTAACTGCACCAAGGGCAAAGCACCCGAAGTCTTCCCGGCACGTTTCCTGGTCGCCTGCGAAAGCGGCCATCTGGACGATTTCCCCTGGGTTAAATTTGTCCACCAGGGGGCTCGCCCCGAGCTTGCCGAAGGAAAGCAGTGTGCCAGTCCATGGTTACGATTGATCGAGTACGGAGCTTCTGGTGAAGCTCGCGACCTGGAGGTGCGCTGCGACAGTTGTGGCGCCCGACGGCGTCTGTCGCAGGCTTTCGGCCAGACGAACCGGGAGAAGATGCCTATGTGTCGCGGCCGCCGCCCTCATCTGCGTGACTACGACCCGAATGGCTGCGAACACCGTATGCGTGCCATTGTGTTGGGCGCTTCCAACACCTGGTTCCCGGTTGTGTATAGCACCGTCGCCATCCCGGTGGAAAGCGGCAAGCTGGCGCAATTGGTGGACGAGAACTGGGTAGTTCTACAAAATGTGACCGATCCGGTGGTCGTCGGCTTCATGCGTAGCAGTGGGCAACTGGGTGGGTTGGCGGACTACGGCGATGACGAGATCTGGGAAGCCATCCAGACCCGGCGCCAGCAGGATGCAGGCCAAATCCCTCCACCCGCCGAGGAACCTGACCTGAAGGAGCCTGAGTGGCGTGTCTTTACCCAGTTCAACCCGGATCTGAACAGCGAGGACTTTCGCCTGCGCCCTGTGGACCCGCCAGCCAGGTACGCCTCGTTCATCGACCAGGTGATGCTGGTCGAGCGGCTGCGCGAAGTACGGGCCATGGTGGGCTTCACCCGTCTGGACGCCGTCGGCGAATTGACCGACCCGGACTTGAACATTCAAATCGATCCGGCTCCCATCTCCCGACAGCCGCCAGCCTGGGTGCCGGCCTCCGAGGTGCGCGGCGAAGGAGTTTTTTTCCAATTCAACGAGGCGAGGATTATGGACTGGCTGGCGCGCTCGGCGGTCAAGGAGCATGGGGACGCCTTCTGGGATGCCCACAAGAAGTGGCGTGGGGCGCGCTTCATTGAGCCGCCGGAGCGTGGCTTCCCGGGTATGCGCTACGTTTTGCTGCACACCTTTGTCCACGCCCTGATGCGCCAACTGGCGCTGGAATGCGGCTACGCGGCGGCCAGCATTCGCGAACGGTTGTATGCGCGCACCCCTGAACTGGCCGGTGGCCCGATGGCGGGTTTGCTGATTTACACCTCGGCCCCGGACAGTGAGGGCACGCTGGGTGGTCTGGTGAGCCTGGGGGAGCCGGAGACTCTGGAGCGGCACATCGGCCAGGCCCTCGAAGCGGCCCACCTGTGCGCTGGCGATCCGCTGTGCGCCGAGCACCCACCCAGCCGCACGGGACGCACCTTGCACGCGGCCGCCTGCCACGCTTGCCTCTTCGCTCCTGAGACTTCTTGCGAACGGGGCAACAAATACCTGGATCGCTCTGTGCTGGTGCCGACGGTTGAGCGGGAGGATCTGGCCTTCTTTCTGTAGGACGGTGCATGATGAGGGCCCAACGGCGACTGGCTCAAGAAATCCATCGTCTGGTGGCCGATCTGCCGGATGAGTTGGTGAACAGCCTGGCTAACGCGCTCAGCCGGGCCGGCACCGCTGACTGGCGTCAAATCCGGGCGCGGGCTGTCGATGCCGTGGCTCAGCCCGGAGTCCGCGAGCGAGTCGGCGAGTTTCTTGATTTCTGGTGCTCCAACGCGCCCGACGTAGACCCCGAGAGCGTGGCGTTGGGCCTGCTGGCCGCCGCCCAGGTCGAGGAGCACCATCGCCATCGCCAACGGTTAGAGTTGGTCTGGACCGGGCCCGACAGCCAGGTCATCCCCCTGCGCCGCACCGACCAGGCCCTGTTGCAGCTCATCCATGGTGCTCAAGAGACGCTGCACACCGTCAGCTTCGCCGTCTACCGGGCCGAAGCTATCACCCGCGCTCTGGTCGAGGCCGCCGGACGGGGTGTCTCCGTCGCCATTTACCTGGAAACGCCTGATGCCAGCGAGCGGTTGTTACGCCGGCTGAATGAGATTCCGGGCGTAGCCTTGCCCGATGATGCAATCACTCGCCGGCCTAGCATTCCCCTGTCCACGTCAAGCGGGAGGCTGTTCTAGCGCAGTTTGTTGAGACGCTTGACTGGGTCATCCAAGAGATACAGTCCATGTGACCGCGTTGTTACTCGGAGGCAAGGATGAGGCAAACGGAGTTCGTCGTTCGTCATTCGTCCAGTTGAAAAAGTGTTACCCTATTTCTGAACCATCCTCATTTTTGGCGATTTTCAAAGTCCCCAGGCGTGTGGTATACTCAACACAACCTGAATCATAGGAAACCTGATGAGACGCAGTTCTTTGACTCTAGTTGTAGTTACCCTTCTCCTGACCTCGCTGGCCTGTGGCGTGGGCGGACCGGTTGCCTGGCGAAACAACGAAATCCGGCGCGCCGCCTTGGCCTACGAACTCTCGACGCGTGGGGCGGCGGACGAGTTGCTGGTTGCCTTTGGCCTGACCGAAGTCCGCGATAACCTGGGCTTCGAAGACGGCAACACCGTCTGGCTCAACCGCTTCGCCGAAGGTGAGTATTTCCGCAAACGAGACACCAGCAAGACGTACCTGTATATGTACGACTTAAACTACGATGATGGGGCCGCTTCAATCTTGATTGACCGGGGAGATGCGGACGGTGTAAGCACGCGGATCCTTTCGCTGCGACAGGAAGGCGAAGCCTGGGAAGTGGCATCCGACGAACCTTTGGAACCATCCGCGTTGCCCTAAAGCTGGTAGCCTATGAAATGCTCATACAGCGCCACCGGACCATCCCGCCCGTCGAGCGAGAGGACGGTATGCGCCGGGTAGATGATGAAGGGATAGTCCTGCGGTCCGCCCAGCCCGCCGTGACTGGCCACCTGGTCTTCAAAGGTCACCACCTGCCCCTCGCGCCACGCCCCCAGCAAGATAAGATCGCCGCTGTGCGGATAACGGGCCAGGCGCTGTAATTGGCCAGCAGCGTAGTCAGGCTCCGGCAGATCCGCCAGCGGATGATGACCCTCCACGTGTTTCGATTGCCCCAGCGTCAACGTCCCTCCCTGGTTCATGACCACCACCTGGCCACCCTGGCGACCCACCACCCACCCAATCCCTGGGTGTTCCAGCAGGCTGGGCAGCAAACGTGGGTAAAGCAGGGCGATCTCGCTCAGGTCCAGCGCCCGAGAATTGATGTTGAAATACACGTGGGCCAGCGAACCTGAGTTACGGACCACCACGTCCTCCCGACGCGTCATATCCCATTCGGCTTCGTCATGCAGCGGCGCTCGCTCGTCTACAAAACGCCGCGCCGCTCGAAGCAGCCGCGCACCGGCTGGCCGCAACCGGGTCTCAATGTCGCGAAGTTCTGCCAATAAAATCTGGGCCCGGGCCTCCGACGTCTGCTCGCCGGTACTCTGCTCATCTACGGAGAGGGTGTTCTCGACGTTATCGGTGATCAATTGCCCGAGGGTCACCCCATACACCCGGCGAAAGGGGACGGACGGCGTCTGGCCGTGGTCTGACATAATGTAGAAGTCATATCGGCGCCGCTGCGCCCGGCGTGCCAGACGTTCCAGGCGGCCGATGTCGCGGTCAATGCTGCGCAAGGCGCGAAACGCCTCCGAATTGCTGGGCCCAAAGTGGTGTGCCGCCTCGTCGTAGCCGTAATAGTTAGTGTAAATCGCCGGCGTGCCCCGATGGATGTCCAGATAAGCGGAAAACGTCTGTAGTTCCCGAAAAACCACATCCGCGATAACTTTCAGAAAGGGCGAAATGATACGAGGCGGCTCGTAATAGCCGGGGACGAAGAGGGTGATCAGCCGCTTGAACAGATCCCGAAAATACTCCCAGACCGACAAGAACGCCGCACGCACGGCACGCCACGGGCTCAGGAGAAAAAGCAACAAAAAGCCCACCCCTTTTACGTTCTCCAAGATGTGTCCGTTCCTCAGAGAGCCAAGGGTGAGCAGGCTCAGGCTGGCATCGCCATTGAGAAGACTCATATAACTTGAGCCGCCGCGCAGGATACCCGGCCGGTTGGCGGCCGCCCGTGCCTGCAATACACGCGCCGCCCGGGGTAGTTTGCACGCCACCGACCACCCCTCGTCCTTTTCGTACCAGCGGAAGCCAGGGATGTCAAAGGCATCACCGAACATCAAACCTGCCTGTACCGCGGGCGTGCTGCTCGGCAGCCCACATCGCCAACGGGCCAGCCGATACCGTCCCCAGCTCAGCAACCGGCGCAGGCGAGGTGTGTGGCCACGTGCCATAGCCTCGATCAGGTAATCGTAGGCCAACCCATCAATCTGAACGATGACAAAGCCCTGCCGGCGACTGTCGCCTACTTCGGGCGAACGTCCCAACTGCTCGGCTAAGGCATCGTAGCGGCGTTTGTTAAACCGACTCGCCAGGCTGTCAACCAGGTCAACCAGACGGCGTGTGTGCCAGGACATGTGCGGTCGCCTCAGCGGCGTCGCCACGAAAAATTTGCATAGGCGCGGTTGATGTCTTCCAAAGAAATGAGGCCCAGGAAGTGCTCTCTGTCAAACACAGGTAACACGCTAAGGCCGGTCTGCGCAATAAGTTCCTGGGCCTGCAGCAATGGAGTATCGGGAGACAGCCTCGGAAACTCACACCGCATCGCCTCCCCCACGCGCGCGAATCCACTTGTGCTTCGGATCGTCACCAACAAATCATCGCGCGAGAGTATCCCCACCAGGACACCCCCTCGAAAGACGGGGAAATCGCGCTGATGGTTATTAAGGCCTGATTCCACCACGTGGGCAAGCGTATCCTCCGCTGCGACGGGGCGTAGCCTGTGAGTTGGCAATGCGTGGCGAACGCGCAACTCATTCAGCATCGACCGTGCCTGCACCGCCTGATCCTCGAAGCTGGCTCCAGTAAATACGAATAACGCCACCAATACCAGCATAAAACTGCCGAAAGATGACAATCCCAGCAGGGCTAATCCCACCGCAATCAACTGCCCCACCCGGGCCGCGATTCGGGTGGCACGCGGATAGCTAGTCCACATAGCCAGGAAAGCCCGCAGCACACGTCCCCCATCCATAGGAAAAGCAGGGATCAGATTAAAGAGACCCAAAATCAAATTGGCTGCCAGAAGGTAGACCAGCAGTGACAGGAGGCTTCCCGGTCGATTGAGCATGTGGGGCAGATAGCGGAGGTTGGGCAACCCGCCGGCTCTGCCTATCAAGGCCAGCAGGACTCCTAATCCAGCCACAAACGTGAAGTTAACGGCAGGACCGGCAAGGGCGATCAACAATTCGTGGAGCGGCTTTTGGGGCATCTTTTCCAGGCGCGCGAGCCCACCAATCGGCAGCAAAGTGATGTCTCTTACCCGGATACCCAATCGCCGGGCGACCAGGCTGTGCCCCAACTCGTGCAGCGTAATACACACAAACAGAAGGAGAATGGACACGGCTGCATAAAGTGCGCCGCCTATCCCCCCCATGCCGCTCGCACCCTGGGCTGCTGCCCAGATGATTATGAAGATAAATGTGAGGTGAATCTTTATCTCGATTCCGCTCACTTTTCCGAGCTTGAATGACCACCTCATCGCGCCATCCCTGGCAGACCAACACCCACCTGGGCCTAGCTCATGCTCGTGGGCCGGGTAAAAAATCTGGACGACATTGGATCTAGACCCCCAAACGGATCAGCGGGCGCCCGTAAGACAAGAAGGGCCAGGGGATGGCGATCAGAATGGCCGAAGTTGCCAGGCCAAAGAAAATCGCAGCGCGCTTGTGCTTGCGCGTCGCCTCCTCGGCCACCTTGGAAGTAGCCCGCCCGACGTGGATCAGGATCAGCGCCACAATCATCAACAAGATGTGCTCTACAGACCAATAGCGCAGCGACCCATTGGACATCGCCGCTCCGAAATCCTGAAGCGCAGTCGCGGTGAGAGGACTCAGGAATATGTAGAGGATGAGGCCCAAAAGCACCTGGAGATCCATGCCGGCAGACAACAGCATTCCCAACCTGTTATCCAGCGCCATCCATTCTTTCTTGCCAAACCAACCGATAAGCGCTCGCACGACCGCCACGATGGCCAGGATCAGAACGATCCAGCGCAAGATTGAATGTAAGGTGAGAATTAATGGGTACATTTCAGGTAAGCTTCCTTTCTCCCCGGTTGATCAGCTCCAGAATTTGCGGAAATAGCTGGCTCATAATCAATATCGCTTGCCAAGAAAGCTGAGGGCGACGATCCACCGTTGCGTTTCGGTCAAATTGTACTTCGAGGAACCCTGAGAGTCAACCTTTTGATGCTCGGTGGGAGTGGGCTTCATCCCCGGCATTGGGGATGTCTATGACTTTGTCAGCGCTGTCGTGGGCTACACACCGATCCGCTGGGGAGCGGCGGTTGGCATCGGCACTACTCAGTGCTTTCGTCTTCCCTGATCAACTTAAGGGCGACCGAATTGATGCAGTAGCGCTGACCTGTTGGCGCGGGACCGTCATCGAACACATGGCCAAGATGCGCGTCACAAGCTGCGCACAGCACCTCC
>JABAOC010042744.1_pt4 | contig 11507 bp, 12 predicted proteins | sample 7062161 | NCBI WGS metagenome assembly JABAOC01 (sample SAMN14538625, study PRJNA623070) | marine sediment metagenome | biome: marine biome [ENVO:00000428]; feature: marine pelagic biome [ENVO:01000023]; material: deep marine sediment [ENVO:00002113] | place: India: Gulf of Khambhat ... | reverse complement strand
ATCTTAGAATGGAAAAAGGTGCTAGGCACCTTTTTCCATTCATTGCGAGGGAGATAGACATCCTGGAACTCCCTGGTGTGGCCCATGATCGACTCCCCTCCTTTGTTCCCTTATAGGGACGGGCACGGCCCGGAACTAGGCATCAGCGTCCCCCGTGCGGGGGTGGCGCGTCTTCGGCCGCTTTCGTCCGGCCAGCATCTGGTAGCCCGGTTCATCGACAATGCGCAGCAGGCGGAGGTAGTGCGCTATGGCCAGGCGGTCGGTCCGGCGGTGGTCTGTTTGGGACGGCAGCTATTCAATTGGCAGCTACGCGGAGGCGTCAGCGCCAGGCGGCAGCCCCGTCAAATCGGTCAGGGTCACGCCGGCGTTGGCCCAGCGCCACCAGCGGCGCGCGCAGTACCACCGGAGGTGTGTATACAGCCCAAGGCGGTTCCATCCGCCCCTTGCTCGTAAAGCCGGGCAAGACGCGCTTTGAAACGTTCGATGGTTTTTGGGGGGGCAGGCTCAGCCCCCGGGTAAAATGGAGTAGCAATTACGAATTGAGAGGTCAATCGTGACCGACCAAAATCAACCAGGCTCAGCAAACCAATCACATACCAAAAACCGGCCCAAGGCCAACCTCGCGCTGGTCGGCGAACACACCAACGCGCAAGTTGAGCTGGCCCAACTGCCTCCAGAGCGCCTCGGCGCTGAGGCAGCCGATGGCCGGGATGATCTGGCTGCTCTGCTGAGGGGGCCGGACGGCGCTTTCGGAGCGGGTACTGTCGAAAACCAGGCCGCCCGCCTGGGTGACCCGCGTTTGACCACCATCCAGCGCCAGGCCCTGGCGGTCCAGATTGGGCAGGTGCAGGGCAATCGGCATATACAGAGAGTGGTTGGTTCCCTGGAGAGAAGTAAAAACATCACCCCTGTGACTCACAGCCGGGATCAGGCCGTCGAGCGCCAGGAAATGGTTGTGCAAAGAACTCCGCCTGAACCGGGCCCGGCTATGATTACTACACCGCCTGCGGCTGGCACGACCGGGGTTACCAAGATCTTCATCTTTCAAATTCCAAATGACCCGTATATTGAGGACATGCGCCTGTACATTCAAAACACGCTCGGCGTGCCGGCAGCCAACATCATTGCCATCGAAAGATTCCAACAAATATTTCAACGCCTGGAGGCGCTGAGGGAAGCGCGAGTGCGGGTCAGCCGGCTCATCATCGTATCCCACGGTAGCCGGGGTGAACTCGTCGAGGAAAGGGGCGGCCAGGTACGAGAGGCGGCCGGCTGGGCCACACCCGACGAAGTGATGGCCTTCGCCCGCACTGATCCAGTCGCCCAGCGGGTGCGTGAGCATGTCATGGCCCCCGGTGCCGTCGTCGAGTTCTGGGGTTGCAGTATCGGCGCCCACTACGGCGCTCAAGCAGCGTGGACTACGGCGACCGGAACACAATTCAGAGCGCCCACCCAGAGAATGGAGATTGCTCCTTACGTGTTTCCCGAGCGGCGGGCCCGCAGGGGAGAGCGAGGCCCGCGGGTATACCAAATTCGCAACAGGCGATGGGTGATATATACCCACACCGATCAAATACCTCCCAGGCGACAGGCGCGTTTTAGACAATGGCTCATCGAGAAGTACAGAGATTTAGCGGCCAACCGGGAGATCAGGGAAACCACCCCTGCCCGGAATGATGACGCCAAAGTTGCGTATATGCAAAATCTCTTCAACCGCTCCGGCGGCATCGTCCGCTTTATGCAAATCACCGTGCGCGAAACCGGGGCCCAGGTCCGCCCTGGACAACCAGCATGGCTCGGGCTGTGGGAAACAGCAGAATTCAATCCTATTCGGTTGATGGATTAGTTATGGGCCGGGGTGAGGCAGTTGGCAACGCCCTGAGGAATATCGAGTTATGACTAAACAAATGCGAATGGCGAAAACTCAACCATATGGGCAAAGACGGCCCAGGCTATGCCCCACGAGCGTTCCCCGCCAACCTGGCGAGGAGATAGCTGTGACTGAGCAGTTCGCCGATCATCGCCAAACTGTCGAAGTTCAAGCCGCCCGGTTGGGCGACCTACGCCTGCAAACCGTCCAGCGCCAAGCTCTAGCGGCCCAGATTGGGCGGGTGCAGGGGAATCGACATTTGCAAAGGATGATTACCTCTATCAATGACGTCGAGAAGCCGGAGTCTGACCAGTTGGAGAGCCCTGTCAGACAAAAGGATTTCGTTCCCAGAAGCCCACGCCAAGTTCGTTGGCTGGGATTAAACGCACAGCAAAAAGGGCAGCCGGTAATCCAGAAATCCACGTCGCTTTTGCGGGGTCACCGACCAGACAAAATGCTCCAGGTGGACTTGGCGCCATCTTGAGTAGGAGTGGAACCACAAGTCTTGGTGCGACTGGTGGCTTGACGTTAATCAAGAACGCTACAGCCTTTGCACCCCCTTCTCTTAGTACCAGTAGGGTTTCAGTTAGGAGGGGCCACCGTGTAGAGCATTTCGCCGTAGTCCAGCCAACCACGTCAGCAGACGCGACTCACGACTCTTACTATCCAGGTCCGGGAAACCATCTGAGACCGGGTATGACTCAGAGAATTGGCGGCAGAACTTATAGGCATTACTGGTGGATTAGCCAACACATGTCATCGCTCATTCGGCAGGGCGAGCAAGAACACCTTGACGATGCGTTACGGGCATACTTAATAACTTACAAACTCATTGAAAATGAGATCAATGCGCTGGCGGGACAGCGTTTTGGGCCTGCCCAGACTCCTGCTGGTGCGGATCGGCTCGTCGAAGCCGTATTGGCGAGCAGGTTGCCAAGACAGATCGGTACCAATCCCGCCAACTGGGTAAGGCTGCTTGATACGCTCCTAAGGGCCACAAGTATTCGCGATACGCCCGCGAATGGTTGGCACGCTGTAAACATCGGCCCGTCGCGGACCCGAGGCAATATGGTGATCCATCCTGTAACCGTGGCTAACACAACGAGGATCGGTCAAGTTCCCTCTAGTCAGGTGGTGAACTATCCGGTTGCATCTGCCAGTCAGCCCGCTCCTACCCCAAGTGGAGGAACATCCGGCCCGCCACCGGTGGGTGATTTCCCCGAGCCAAGGGGAAAGGAGCGCCTGGCCTGATACCCAAAGGGAATGTCTAGCGAATGGTGTGAGATGTTGGCTTGAGTGTAGAGTGACTGGGAACGGCAAAGGATGGCTAAACAGCAACGATCAGCACAGGACAAGTTTAAGCCAAGAAAGCAGTCCAAGTCCAGATTGGCGGTCACGGAGTCGGCTTCTAGTCAGACTGGTCTGGTCAGTCTGCCCGAAGGGCCTGTCAACGTTAGTGGCGACGGTACTGTCGAGGCTCAGGTCGATCGGTTGGGCGATAAACGACTGCAACGCGTCCAGCGTCAGGCCCTGGCGACTCAGATTGGGCGGGTGCAGAGGAATCGGCATCTGCAGAGGATAGTTGCCTCTGTGAACGGCGACGGGAAGACGGCACCTTATCAGTTGAATACAGCCAAGTCATCGACTAGATCAGCTAGTGGCGCCCTGATGAGAAAGAGCGGGGAATGCGCCCGCCCGGCCGGGCCGGTCAGGCAGGGCCTAGTAGTGCGGAGGGACGACACGTCTGACCTGGCCGCGCTGCAGCGCGCCGCCGTCGATCCGCGCTTGGTGAGGCCCTCTGACATCTTGACTCTCCAGCACGCAGTGGGCAACCAAGCCGTCACGCACTTGCTCAGAGGCGTACCCTCCGCGCCCCGCGTCCAGTTCAAGCGGATGGTCGGACCAGCGGACGATGAGCAAGTGCAGGAGGCCGACCATTTGGTGCGGCAGGTGGTGAGCCAGATCAACGGACCGGCGATTCATCAGTTCCCTGTTGTGCAGCAAGCCCAAAATGCGCCTTCACAAACCGTTCAGCGCAGCCCGCTTTCAAATCAACTGGCAAACTCCTATCGACAAAACGGCAAAGGGGTGCTTTTTGATCAGTTGAGAACACATCACGCTACACTTAACAATGATCCTGATGTGTATGTATTCATCGCTCAGACATTTCGGGGTGATGACCTATGGTTGGCGAACAAGTTGCTGCAACACGGTCGGGAAGCCAACTGGCCACTTCATCTACGGATCGAACGCGAGATGAAGGGGTGGCGCGGCTGTGGTGGAAAAGGAGCAGTATTCAATCTACTTCGCGTCGCTAATGGTGCCCAGGCTGGGGATGCTAATGTGCTGACGAGCCTACACCGGGTGTTTGCGGCGGGCAGCGATGATCTATGGTTAGCAACACAATTGCTGCAATATGGACCGGAAGCCAACTGGCCTGTTGATTTGCAAGTACAGCGCGAGTTAAAGGCATTGGGAGCGCCGACAAACTGGGGCAATATTTTGAATTTACTGGTGAACGCTCCTCAGGCGGTTTTTGATGCGGCTGAAGTTCATCTGCGCCCATATCATGCACAAACCTTGGCGATGCTAAATGCCGCTGGCGCTGGCGATTTCAATACGTTCATGGGCAAAATGACACCTAATCAAAATCATAATGCCCAAATTCTGGCGATGTTGAATGGGGCCAGCAATGCCGACTTTGATACCTTCTTGGGCAAGATGACCGAGGCCCAAACGCGCCAATTCTTGGCCAATATCGCCCCCGCTGTTCAAGCCGCAAATAATGCCCTGCTTAATCGCATTAAAACCAAACGTATTCTCATTACGGGTCGAAGTATGGTCGGTAGTTTGAAATGGCGAGGGGGATCTGGCGCCGATCCGGGGGCTGGCTATCAAATTAGTGAAACAACTACTTGGGGTAAACAAAATGATTTTGCGAGATGGATCCGTGGGCATGGCCCTGAACCGACCCCGCCTAACGACACTATGAACTGCTGGGAGGGGGTTCTGTTTACGGTGTATAAGGCCGGCGTTATCACCAAGGCCTGGCTCGACGGTATTCATAATGCCGCGGCCGCAGCCGGGAGTGCTGCCGGCAATGGCAATGCTTATTATGATGTCTTAAAGGCCCGCATGAATTGGGCTGGACGTGTACCTGTTGCATTTAATGCAGCTACAAACCGTCGCGTTGGCCCTATCCCGGCCGGTCACATTATCTTTATTGATGGGCTTGATCATGTTGCACTCTCCAAAGGGACAACTGCCGCGGGGGTAAACGAGGTTCTCAGTCTATGGGTACTCCCTGCACCGGGACGACCTGTTGGCGGTTGGACAGGTAACGAAGTGGGCGTGCTGCAGGATACGACATTAGAGCAAATTAGTCAACCAGCGCAACAGGTTTGGCATGCGCCGCCACCGTGGTAAGCAAACGCGTTTTATAACACCTTAGCTTTTATCCCTGAAATTGATATGTTCTGTCATNNCTCTTTTGCGTATTTGCGACCTGTTCATCAACGCCAAACCTTAGGCCAGAAACAAAAGAAGCTGTTTTATCCCAGAAGAAAGAGAATTTACCTATGTCCTTAACCTATAGTCCATATCTCGCTTTTTCGGTCCCCTGGGGAAGTGATGCTGGTTCGATTCCTCATATTGCCTATGAAACCGTATCTCTTTCTGGAATGGTTATGCCTGCTTCAAAACGAAGAATACGCCCCTTATATGCGATCCGTCTCGACCAACAACGAAACTTACATGTGCTCTTTGACGTTCCGCAAGGTGCAGCTCCTGCTGAAAGGCAATACCGATTAATGCGTTTCGATAATCAGGGCAATTTTATCAACCAATTAGATATTTCAATCGAGGCTCAAAATATAAGGATGTGGCATATTGTTGACTTCCAGCCTGACCATCAAGATGGCCTCTATTTGTTAGAGGTTTTGGAGACAAACCAGGGTGAGATGGTTCATCGACTGCGTCGTTTAAATCCGCTTGGTGACGAGCTGTGGACACGAACAGCGCCACTGAACTATCGAGAATTGGATTTTGAAAACCTGGCCGGTAAGTTTGAGTATTTAATTGTGCCTGATCAAGATACCCTCTTTTTACCGACTCGTTATCCTGAACAGGGGTTGGGGCGTTTTGACGTATCGACTGGGAAGTTAATATCTGTCCATAAGTGGGATGGTCCATCTACGAGAATAACTGCTGGTTTGCCAAACGAGGTGTATTATAGCGGCTTTGTAGATGATGCTCTGGGGCAGAGGTACGTTCTGGTTCGACAAAATGTAATTAGTGGTTACCGCAGTATAATTGAATCCGAGATTCAAGCGTTACAAGATCTGGCAGGGGTTGATGCCTTTGGCAACATATATCCGCGCATCTTTGAAGGGATCGCCCGGTTATCGGCAACAGGCGAATTAGAGTGGCAGGGGCATGTTTATGGTGTTGTCGCTAGAGCCGACGATAACCATCTTTTCGTAGGCAGCCGGGTAGATCGTGAGGAGACAACGATTAATCTTGAAGTGGAGCACTATGACAATTCCGGCAATAAATTGGAGACGCTACATTTTGAGCTACCACGAGAACAACTGCCGATTCCAGAAGATATTCCTCGTCTGGTTGCAGTTGACAGTAAGTCAATGTTTTATCTCCACACTGGTGAGACCGATCGCCAAGGTGGTACGATGTTTGTTTTTACCTCAGAGGGACATTTGCAAACGATTTTGCCCCTGAATGAAACTGATTCCAGTGGACAGCCCCTTTTTGATAAGGTAAATCAACACCTATTGCCAATAGAATCTCGGGTAGGGTCTCCAAGCATGTTTGAGGTCGATCAATTAGGCAATGTCTATATACCGTTGAGCGATCCCGAAGGCTTTAAAGTTGTTCGTCTACAACCAAACAACAAATGAGGGGGTTTGGACGAGGGCTTGACTTCACTCACTGGAGTAATGAATTCCATCAATGGACAAACAAAATCAAGCAGCAGAAGCCAAATCCGATAAAAGAAATCAACCCAAAGTGAAGCCAACTGTCGTCGGTCAGTTCTCCGACGACCTGGTCGGTCTGGCTCAACTACCTGGTGACTCTATCCAGACGCAACTTGCCTGGCTGGGTGATACACGATTGCAAACGGCCCAGCGCCAGGCCCTAGCAACCCAAATTGGGCGGGTGCAGGGCAATCGTCACCTGCGGCGGGTTGTGGCGTCTCTTAGGAGGGACCATAAACCACCCTTGAATGAGTTAGGGACCGATGTTGGACAACAAACGCTGATAGAGAAGGCTGTTCCCCACGAGGTTGAAGTTATGGGCGATGCCAAGAGAACCGGGCTGCTAACTCCCGAGTTGTTACAGGGCCGCGGACAAGTCGGCGACAAGGGAGCGGATTATGAAAGGACCGGGGTCACCTGGTTGAGGGAGAGACAACTGGTGAGCGCCCTGCAGCACGTCTGGGTGAATCAATCGGTGCAACGCTCCAAGGTGATCGAGGCCAAACCTTCCTCCGAGCCGATGACTCCTGCGGTGCAAAGGGAGGTTGGAGAAGCTGACAAAGCAGACGACGTCTCTGAGACTAAAGAACCTACAATCCGCCCTAAAAGCCGGGTCGCCTTCACAGTACCAGTTGCCAGCACTCATGACGATGTCGTCGCTCTTTTGGCTAGCGTTGGAAAACCAGGCCCGAAGGGGACCTTAGCATATGGATATACCGCATGGAGGGCCTCAGAAGTCACTACCTTCCCAAGGGCGGAGATAGACTGGACGAAATCGGGTAAGAAATGGACAGGCGAAGTGAGATCAACAACGACCGCCATGGGTCAAGTCAAAGCCCGCTATCTTAAGCCCGATACTTATGAGGTGCCCGGCAGAAAAGTAACGGCTAGAGGCCCTAAGTGTGGCGCTGAAGGCAATCAAGTTTCATTCTATTCGATAGTCACTCAGGAATTTTCTGACTTGGCCAAGAAAGCAGAGCAAGAACACATCGACGATTACCGGCAGGCCTTCGATCTGACGCTCAAAAAGTGGGCTGATATCATTAATTCTGTTGCTGGCAAAACGTTCGGCCCCAGCACGAAGAAAGGGGTCGAATCTCTAATCCGAAAGGAACTGAAAAAGAAGGGCAACAAAACGCGCAATCAATGGGTTAAGAAGCTTGACCGGCTGACCGGGATGAGCTGGATGCGGGATGTTTCAGGTTGGCATAAACTCAACCCGGACGGTCACCCAGTACAGGTCGCGCCAGATTGCTCAAAGGTTGTGGGTCACACCGCGAGAAACCCTTTGACGCGGATACCAGGCCCACTATCGAAAGACTTTATCAGATGACACTTGATCACGATCTGGAATTTGTCACACAGGAGGGCAAAGCCGGGGAAATGGCTTTCAATCTGCACAGCTTTGCATCTCATTCTCCGAAGGAGCCAGCATCGTAACGGGGTCAACAAAACGATATAGCTGCGGCAGCAAGCACCTGATTTGAGGGCAAATTTGGAAGGCGGCCATATGGTAGAATCCAATATCACCCGCGATCATCTCGATGAGCTCGAACAGAAACTAGCTGGAGGGCTGCAGTTTGCCAATTTGCTGGCTTCTATGAACCAGGAGAGTATTAGAGGGAATGCGGTTCTCCTTAATTCTCTCGTCGAGCTCTTGATCAGTAAAGGGCTTCTTCATTTGCACGAACTCGAGGAACGCAGGAAGGCGATCGCCGAGTCATTAAGCCAGAACGAAGAACAGATGCCCAGAGTGCATTTGATTGACGCCTCTGACAAATACGCTGAGGATAGCGAACTGATCGTTGATTGTGAAAGCCGCTATCCTCTCTGCAGGGGGATCTGCTGCACACTCTGGTTTGCCTTGTCGGTTCAAGACCTGGAAGAACGGATTGTTAGATGGAACTACGCATACCCCTATGGTATCGCGCAGGATCAGGACGGGTACTGCGTACACTTTGAGCGTTCCAGCTATCAATGCACCATTTATGAAAATCGGCCGCTGCTCTGCCGGACCTATGATTGTCGCAGCGATAAGCGTATTTGGATCGATTTTGAGAGCAAGATCATCAATCCGGAGTTGGGCCCGAGGCTGGAAAAATTGAAAGTGTGATCATTTGCAACCACCTGCGTTTCCGGCCCGGAACAGGGTTTGTCGTCTCAATGACGACCTGCGCCAGTACGTAGGACAAGCGTCATCCTGTCAACGCATTACGGAAATCGATGGGTGAGTAAAGACGACGAGTGGAGTAAATGGAGATAGCGCGAGCGGGATTGAGTTTGAAGTGAGAACAGCCCAAAGGCGACTCTTACGTCGAAAAAAACGAAGAAGGTGGCGCCGACCGGAGGACGAAGAGCCTGTAACGGTCCGGCCCACCACCCGCCACGACCGGAGTGAGTTGATGACCCTGCAGCAACAGGTCGGCAACCGGGCCGTGCAACGCTTGCTTATTCAGCGCCAGGCCGAGGAGGAAGAGGGAGCCAAGGCGGCCGAGGCCCAGGTCGAAGCCGGCGAGATCAAGATCGAGCCACCCAAGATCGAATACTACGACGTGACCGGCTTCAGCCTGGATGAGGTCTCCAGCCAATTACACCCGCCGGACCAGTGGTATGTTTACGACTATGACTACCAACCCAAGATCGAGAACGAGGTGGTGAACCAGGTGGACGTCGAGGTGACCATCACCCTGCGGCTGCCGCGTTGGACCGGCCCCGGTTGGGAGCAGGCGCCCGATTTCGACAGGTTGCGTTGGTTGCAAACGCTGGGTGCTATGGCCCCCGACCAGGACGGATACCAGGACGTCACTCAGTTGCCGGGGCGCTGGCTGCTGGGCGCGGACTGGGAGCAGGCCCCAGACGGGGTCAAAGGCGAATGGCGCGCCATGCTGGGTGCCCTCCAGACCCAGGAGCAGGGGGCGATTGACATCGCCCGGCGCCGGGCCACAGTATTGCAGCAACGATTGCTGAAGCAGCCTGAGTCGGAGGTCAAAGCAGTTTTTGATCAGTTCATACAGGATCTAAAAGTCGAACAGAAGACGTATAACGGGCAGATGGAATTTGGTCAGGAGCACAAGATTTCACTGGGTGCCAATGCGATGGTGCAGTAAGTGGAGATTAGAGAATCGTATCAATCGGGCGCGCGGCGGCGGGCAGGCGCTGGATAACACGCTCGCCAGGGCGCTTACGACCCCGGTTCCAGCAGTGAGCGGGAATAGTTACCCGGAGATATTTGCGCTGTCCGCGAGAATTATGACTCACGGACAGAAAGGAACACGGACTTTACTTTGTCTATTCGTTTTTGTCAGTGTTCTTTTCCGTCCCTTGAGACGACAATCTCGTTTGCGTGCGGATTTGCTGCCCTATACGCCTGAAAAGGGGATTAAAGAGCTAATGACATACGTATTATTTCATGATATAATGTAATTGTAGGTAGTTTCGCGGCACTTTGAACTTTCGCCGCGGGGCGAAATCTTGCCAGGTGGCCAATTGGTGACTTGCCCATATTCCTGGCACACTAAGTCCGAAATGAGCCTATGGCCAGGGAGCATCTGGCCCGCCCTGGCCCGCTGGCCAAAGTGCTTGTCGAAGGCTTCGGCGTGAGCCCTGGGCGTGAGCGTTCGACCGAGCTCACGTCGAGGGCTCGGTCGAACGCTCAACCGAACGGGTGCCGATTGGCACACATTGAAGCCTGCCAGGCGTTGGACTTTGCAACTATCAAGTCCCAGGTGCCAGCGCCTTGGGGAGATTGGCTTTAACCCTGACAGAAGGTGAAAAATGGCGACGCATCGGCCGCATAGAGCAACCCAGACAGACGAAGCGACGCTAAAGCGGCGCACGGCCAGGCCGGTCAATAGGGTCCCAGGCGCGGTGATGCAGCCGGTTGACCTAAGCGTGTTGCAGTGCATGGAGATGTACGACGGGGTGACGGTGCTGGCTACCAACTTGCGCGCCAACCTGGACGAGGCCTCATCACGATGCCGCACTTCGCGGTGGATTTTTCCTTCCCTGAGGAGGCCGACCGGCTGCGCATCTGGCGGACGCTCTTCCCGCCCGACGTGCCGCGGGAGGCGGACCTGGACTTTGACTTGCTGGCGCGCCGCTTCAAGCTGGTCGGAGGCAACATCCGCAATATCGTAGTTGGCGCCACTTACCTGGCGGCGGCCGACGGCGCCAAGGTCACCATGCGCCACCTGCTCCACGGGGCGCGCCGCGAGCTGCAAAAGATGGGGCGGCTGGTTAGCGAGGTGGATTTCCAATGCAGGTAAGGACGAATTTGGAGGGTAACCATGACCCCAAAACAAATGAAGGCAAACCAACCAGATAAAGAAAAGAAGACAGCAAAGACACCAGTGGGGCCTTCAAGAGACGGGCCGCTGGCGCAGCTTGAGGAGGCCGACCTCCTGACTCTGCAGCGGACGGTGGCCAACCCGGCCATTGCCAACCCGGCCGACGTTTTGGCCCTGGGGCGTGCTTATGGCAACCGGGCAGTGCAGCGGCTGCTGGTCCCCCGCCAAGGGGGGCTGGCCCAACGCCAGCCAGAGGAGGACGAAGAGGAGACGCCTGTTCAGCTCAAGCCGTTGATCCAACGCCAGGTCGTCGACGAGCGATTTACCTTGAACGACGAGACCGCCGGCCGGATCAACCAG
>JABAOC010022889.1_pt2 | contig 11513 bp, 13 predicted proteins | sample 7062161 | NCBI WGS metagenome assembly JABAOC01 (sample SAMN14538625, study PRJNA623070) | marine sediment metagenome | biome: marine biome [ENVO:00000428]; feature: marine pelagic biome [ENVO:01000023]; material: deep marine sediment [ENVO:00002113] | place: India: Gulf of Khambhat ... | reverse complement strand
TGTCTCAATCCAAATTAATCTTTTTCCCCACCGCTCAAGGGCCCCAGCCCCTGTAATTCTCACAACTTCTTTTAGGTCATTAATTATTCTTTTGTTAGAGTATATTCTCACTTCTTCTGGCATCTCTTCTTTCATCTCGGTGGCAAGATAAAACAAAAAGGCGGGCAAGCCCAAACAGTGGTCAAAATGAGTGTGACTGATGAAGATGTGGTTTACACAANNAAACGGCACAAAGATGCAGGTCTTATATCTTTCTTCATTTGTGCCCCCGCCAGTGCCCAAAAAGACTAGTTTCATTGTTTTATATTAACACCTATTATTTTTTTCAATAAAGCCAAAGCCTTTTTTTGATTTGTTGTAGTTTCTTCCTTCGTTTTTCTTGACTTTTTTCTCAATTTCTTTTGAGGCGTCAATTTTTAAAATCGATAAAAGGCCTAGGCAGTAAATGATGATATCAACAGCCTCCTCGGCCAATTTCCTTTTCTTTCCTTTCCGAGAAGCAGAGACGGCCTCCCCTAGTTCTTCTGCAATAAACAATAGCTCGGTCTCTTCATCCTCTGTATTAAATCCTTTCTTTTTTTTGTTTTGAAAAATTCTTTTCTGAAGTTGGGCTATCTGGTCCATTAAATCAATTCTACCACAAACGACAATTAACCAACCTGCCTCACTGAAGATTGCCTCCTCCAGGCTTATGAGTTGGAATAAAAGATTTGACAAAAATTTTATTTGGTGCTATAAAGCCCTTGCTGCCCAAAAGATAGTTCTATTTTTCGAAAAATAGAAATGCCTAGAGAAAGCCTCACTTACAGAGAACTTCAACTGCTTTATTCTGACCCCCGATCTTTTGCTACTGAACACGATGGTTTAAGAATTTCGTTAATGGAGGAGATTGGGGTACCCCAAGGCTGGGTAATTGAAGGGCGCCTCTCTCTTGAAATATGGAATAATATTAACACCATTGCTATTCCAATGACGATCCGCATGGGCCGCCTGTCCACAGAAGAAGAGATAGTAAAACAAAGCTTTCAAGCAACCAGAGAAGAATATGGAAGAGATGCTTTTTATATAATATTCAAAGATGGTGAATCAGAATTTGGCTGGACATCAATTGCTGTTTTGCCAGCTGACTTGGAAAAGGATGCAGAAACTCTAGTTTTAGAAGGACTTAGGGCGAAGGAAGACGGTGACGACTTTCTGGACGAAATGAAACGAGCTGCCTTTATAATTTCCTCAGGCTAATAATTTACTTCTCTTTTGAGACTATCTTCCCCAAGCTTATGAATTGTAAACTCCTACTATAGGTTGACTTTGTGGGGATTTTGTGCTATATTTCCCCCCAGTAAGCAAAGACGTCGCACCTTTTTTTCTTAGTTTTGGAAGCCGTAACTGTTGCGGAAATAATAAAAGGAGGTAAGAGATGAAACGCATGGTGAAAACGGGCGACATTACCAAAGATGTGGAGACCGAGGCAATCGCCACTCTCATCAACTCATTCGGGGCTTGGTTTGGAGAGGTTGATCTTGCCATCAAGCTTGTGGCAGGTGGCCTCTACCACGATCAGCCAGCCTCCATGCTGAAAAGGCTTGGCCTCAAAGATGGCTTAGTCTTTGTTGCCGAAGGCACGAGGAGCCTGCACGACGGCAATTTCGACAACGTCATCTTTATTGTCGATGACTTCAAGCAGTCTCTAAGAAAACTCGTTTACTTAGCCCTTGAGACTGCAGAAGATGAAGGCTTCGGCAATCTTGCCTTGCCCCTGATGCGAACCGGAGTTGCGGCAGGCCAAGTCGAAAAGACGCTCGATGAGGTGGTCCAAGAAATTCATGCTGGCGTACAATTGTTCGCCTTCGAGTATCCTGAGTCAGAATTGGAGCTGACAATGGTTGTTTACAACAACCCCAACGCTGTCCAGCTCCTGATGGACCACCACTTCCTCGAAAACTGACTCGGAAGCGTCTTTGCCAGAAAGCCAGGTTTCGCTGGTACCCAACCAATGAAGCTTGGCTTTCCTCATTTTCCAAAGAAAAAGGAGCTGAATCCTTAGAAAGAACTCAGCTCCTCTGGAGCAGACTCTAGACTATCGTTTCTCGGCAATCATGATGATTCGCTTTGAATCAAAGCCGAACTCCCGACCGTCAAAGTCTCCGTAGAGGCCAAGTGGTCTGAATCTGGCCTGGGTAAGCAACCTCACCAGCTCTGCTGGAGTGAACACCTTGTGAGAAAGGCAATATTCTTCAACCTCTCCTTTCTTCCAAATCCTGTCAACGGTGTGGTTGCGTCCCGTTTTGAAATCAAACGTCCCCTTGGTGGTGAACAGGCCTCCCTCTTCAATCACCCGCCAATCCCTTGGCCTGTAATTTCTTACCAGCGAAAAAAGATTGGTGGTGTCGATCAGGAGTTTTCCCCGAGGCTCGAGGGCGCGACGCACTCTCTGCAATCCCATCAAATCTTCATGCTCCCTCAAGTAGCCAAAACATGAGGTATAAAGATTGATGGCATAGTCTACCTCAATTGAACGAGGTATCTCCCAGAAATTGGCACAAACGAACCTGATTTTCTCAAGTACGCCTGCTTCTATTGCCCTCTTCCTTCCTTCCTCTAAGTGAAGGGCGCAGGAATCGAGGGCGGTCACCTCATAGCCCAGCAGAGCAAGGGCGATGGTGTGACGACACCAACCACTGCCAACATCAAGGAAGTGGCTCCCAGGTTCTGGCTGCAAAAGATCGAGAATGCCTTCGACCTCCCGAGTTGTTCTTTCGGGACCAACCTGACCTTCCCAAGCCTCCATATAGAAACCTGAGTCAAAGAAACTCTGCCAGTTTACCGAATCCACCTTCTTTCTCCTTTCAAAGTACTCTTGGGTCCAATCTCCTTTTTGCCTCCTCTCCTTTTAATATTGAGTTTGCCCGGACCCTCTTGACAAACAAAAAAACCGGTCTTTTTTGAAGACCGGCTTGAAAAAAGCCAAAAAGTTGTTCCTAATTCACTGCTTTTGTCTCGTTCCAAACCAGCCTCCACCCAGGTTAAGATAACCGCCATGAATAACGGTCATCTTCCTAGAAGCTGGTTTCTGACAAAAGCTTCTTTTCATATTAAGGAAAGATAATAATCTATTTAAAAATAAAAGTCAACTCTTAACTGTTAATCCCAAAAGAAAGGGGGCGGGGTTGGTTATTCACGCAGTCAGTTTAGCAACTGACTCCCCGCGACACGTGGGACACCTAGGCTTCTGGGCTACGCTCATGGCTCAGAACCAAGATATAGAAGAAGGTTGCAAGGAAGGGCGTAAAAGAGGCAACACAGATAGATGGGCCCTGAAGTACTTTCCTAACATGGATGTCAAAGAAAAACAGTACCCATACTATCGCAACGATTATCCCCCCGATTACAAACCCTGCTACCTTCTTCCAGGTCCACTTGCTCTTCTTCGTTTCTTTTGTCACCTTCCTCTCCTTTCCATCCTCTTTCGGTCTCTTGGCAAAATGATAACAGGCGGGCCTATATTTTTCAAGCCAGGTACTTGACTTTTCAGGATCATCCTCTACAATATCCTTACTTTGACATTAAGGTTGCAAGGTGCTTTGTCTCACTCAGTGAGAACTGAGACAGATCCAATCTGCGCCGGGTTTGTTCTCGGGAGGCACCCTGAAGGTGGGAGAAGAGAGATGCTAGACGTGTCTACCTCCTTGGTATGTAAGTTTGTGAGTCAGCCGCTGATCTATTTCTCTTCTCCTGCTGGAAATTGAGAGAGGGGGGCGTTGGTTACTAGATGATCTGCCTTAGAGCCGATCTCTGACGACCCAACCGCTTCATGCCAACGAACCCCTCTCTTCTTGTTTTCTTTCTTAATTTTCCCCCTTGCATTGTTCTTTTTTTCTTATAAAATGGAGGCAGTTGACAATTAAAGAGTCTAATCGGTGCAGCCGTGGCGTGGCACGGCACACCCCGGACCCCCTCCCCGCCAAGTCTGGGACAATAGGCTCATGTCCGCATAGTCGAAGGTGGCCTAGATGTCCTAGAATGAAGCGGGGGGGCAATCATGGAGGCTCTTTTGGGTCTCCAAGATTCTGAGAACCTCCACTTTGGAGTAGCTAACTCTAGAGAGGCCTGGAGCAAGCTCAAGTGGAGNNGAATGTATCACGGGTTTGCAACGACTTGCAAATGCTTCCAACCAGGTTACGATCATCTCTGCCACCCCTTCCCTCTCACCCTTTCTTCTTTTTTTATTTTTAGAAATTGTTGAAAAATTGTGGTTTTTGTTTTGTGGGTGATGCAGGATTCGAACCTACGACCTCTGCAATGTGAGTGCAGCGCTCTGCCAGCTGAGCTAATCACCCGCCTCTTTATTTTAGCAAACTCTCTCTTTACAGACAATTTTTTTAGGATTAGAATTGAGGTATGACTATCTTTAAGAGATTTGGTGGTTTTTTTCTTGACATAATTGAAACTTTTGTTATTGCCCTGGCAATGTTTGTTTTGATGTATCTTTTTCTTTTTCAACCTCATCAGGTAAAAGGTAATTCAATGTATCCCAATTTTCATGATCAGGAATATCTTCTGACTGACAAAATTACCTATCGTCTGAGTGAACCCAAAAGGGGCGACGTGGTTGTTTTTAAGGCGCCCAAGCATGAAGAGTTTGACTATATTAAAAGGATCATTGGCCTTCCGGGGGAAGCGGTCAAGGTGGAAAATTGCCACCTCTACATTGACGGGAACCTTATAGAAGAGGACTATATAGGTGAGGAGCTCTGCACCAGCGGGGGTCGCTTCTGGCAGTCAGGTCAGAGCATTATTTTGGCTGACGGGGAATATTTTGTCGCCGGTGACAATCGCCCTTATAGTTCTGATTCTCGGGACTGGGGAGCGGTTCCTCGGAGAAATATCGTGGGCAAAGCTTGGTATCGTTATTGGCCGGTGGGAAGAATAGGGATTATCAGGAGCGAGAGCTATTAGCTCACCTTCTTTCTCTTCACTATCCCTTTGTAGATTTTTTGGAGATTGTCTTCGGTTGCCTTTAGATTGCCTTTGAGAGTAATGAAAACCTTGGATTCTGCTCGGGAGCGGACCACTCTCACCCGGACATCTTCTCCGCCACCCAGAGATTGGTGAATCTCATCACGAATCCGGTCATATTCTTCAGAAATAATTAGGGGCTTTTTCTCATCGACGGGTTTGGTCACTTGGCCAGATTTCTTTTTCATCCGTCGGGCAATTTCTTCTGCTCTTCTGACCGAACCTGATTCTCGGAGAATGATTTTGTAGGCCTCAATCATCAATTTGGTGTCGTCGATTGAGGCCAGAGCCCGGGCGTGGCCTTCGGTGATTAGGCCAGATAGGAGGCCGTCTTTAAGGGCGTCGGGGAGAGAGAGGAGCTTAATTGAGTTAGAGATGTAGGCAGAGCTTTTGCTGATGCGTTGGGAAATTTCTTTATTTGTTAAGCCAAACTCTTCGATTAAACGGGTGAAGGCTTTCGCTCGGTCAAGAGGGTTTAAGTCTTCCCGCTGGACATTTTCCACTAAGGCCATTTCTAGCATGCCTCGGGGGGAGGTCTCTTTGATGATGGCGGGGATGGTGCTTTGGCCAGCCAATTTGGCCGCGCGCCAACGGCGCTCACCGGCAATAATCTGATAACCGGCAGGGGTTTTGGCCACCACCAGGGGCTCAAGAACACCGTGCTCTTTAATCGATTCGGTCAAGTCTACTAGAGATTCAGGGGTAATCACTCCCCGGGGCTGGAGGGGATTTGATTGGAGTTCGTTGACGTCGATATCGACTACTTGCTTTGCCATATTAGGAAACAGCGACTAAGCTTTTGCCTTTCTTTTGTAAGAATTCAACCGTGCCGTCTTTGAGAGCGAAAAGGGTGTGGTCTTTACCCATGCCTACTCCTGGTCCGGCGTGAAATTTGGTGCCTCGCTGGCGGACAATGATGTTACCGGCCTTAACGATTTGGCCACCAAAAATCTTCACTCCCAAACGTTTACCTACTCGGGGAGTTTGCTGACTGGCTTTGCTTCCACCGGCTTTTGTTTTGGCCATTGTTAATCACCGTATCAGATTTTTTCACAGTTGTCAAGATTTACACGGAAGGTTCTTCTAATTCTTTTTGGTACATTTTAATTGAATCTCGAAAACTCATGCAGGAATGACATGTAGGAGTAGTTTTACCTCCATGCCTTTCCACCATATGCTCGGCAAACTCCTGTCTCACCTCTGCTAAGAGCCTTCGATAAAACTCAGAGTTTTGATTAAGAGTTTCCTTCTTTCGCATGAAAAAGTCAGTTAATTTTTAGAAAGAATTATTTGGCAGCGGTTATTTTCTTTATTTTTATCTTGGTAAGTTGGGAGCGGTGACCGATGACTCTTCTGTATCTGGATTTGGCTTTGTAGGTGGCTACCCTTATCTTTTTGCCCTTGAATTGGTCGAGGATTTCGGCGGTGACTTTGGCTCCTCTGATGTGGGGGGTGCCTATTTTTCTCTTCTTTTCATTTATGAATAAGAGAACCTTGTCAAAGGTTAATTTTTTTCCCTTGTCCCCTTCGATTTTATCCACGTTGAGCTCCTCGCCTTCTTTGACTTTGTACTGTTTCTGGTTTATTTCGACAACGGCATATTTCATGGCACCTAATTTTACCCCAGGCTCTATTTTATTTCAATGACTGATTGCCTTTTTCTTTGCTGGCTTATATTGATGACGATGCCTAGGCTAATGAGGGTGGCCACGAGGGAACTCCCCCCATAGGAAATCAGAGGGAGGGTGATGCCGGTAATGGGAAGCATTCCCAGATTCATCCCAATGTTGATGAGCGCTTGGGTAACGAGAAAGGAAAAAATGCCGATGGCGATGAGGAAGCCTAGCTTATCTGGTGAGGATCGGGCGATTTCGAGAATCCGCCAAAGGAGGAAGCCGATTAGCAGGATTAAAATCAGACTGCCCAAAAAGCCAAATTCTTCGGCGATTGAGGCAAAGACAAAATCGCTGTGTCTCTCGGGTAAGAACATCAGTTGGGCTTGAGTCCCCTTTCCCAATCCCCTACCAAAAAGTTGGCCGGCACCGACGGCGACGACTGATTGAATTAAGTTATAGCCAGCGCCCAGAGGGTCGGCCATAGGATTGAGAAAACTGAAAATTCGCTGTTGCTGATAGGGCTGCAGGAGTTTCCAGCCCAGGGGTAAGCCGGCGATTAAGATGACGAGGGCCGCCAGAACTAGCTTCATTGAGACTCCGGCGGCCAGGGCAATGCCCACCCAAGAGAAGAGGACGACCAAGCTGCTGCCCAAGTCGGGTTGGAGAAAGACGAGAAGAACGGGAATGAGAATCAAACCCCCGGCTTTGGCGAGGTTAGTTAAAGAGAGCTTTTTGAAGCTCAGAAAAAGAGAGGCAAAAAAGACAGCCATCAAGGGCTTTATTAGTTCAGAGGGTTGGAGGGTTAAGCCGAAAATCCTAATCCAACGAATTGAACCTCGGGTAACAGCGCCAAAGATAAAGGTGGAAAGCAAAAAGAGAACCGCGCCTACGTAAATCCACCATTTGAAACGCTCGTAAAGATGGTAATCAACCCGGCTGAACAAAAAGAAGAGGGCCAAGGCGGCCAAGATATGGAAAAGCTGTTGAAAGAAAAGGTCTCGAGCCAAGCTGCTGACGGCGATTAGGCCAATGGCCATTAATAGGAGCAGGTAGAAAGTTAAAGGCCAATCCAGGCCGAGAAATTGTTTTTTAATCATGTCTTGCTGATCGCCAATTTTTTGCCCTTTTTCAGGCTCTTTGCCAGGGTGGCTTGCTGAAGTTGATTCCTTAATTTTTTCTCTTTGGGCGCTTGGGGAAGAGTCACCCTTATCTTTTCATCTAGCCGACAGCCGGCTTTCTTTCTTAATTCCTGAATTTGGCGGATTTGGTCTCTTACCTCTCCCTCTGATTTTAATTGGGGGGTAATTTTTTTATCAAGGCTGACTTTTAATTCTCCCTTGGTTTTTTTGAGGGTGACTTTTTTTAGATTGAGTTCGTCTTTGATTAATTGGGTCAATTCTGGAGGCAAGTCGATTAACTCACCGGTGGCTTTTAGTTCATTTAAAGGTTGACGGACTTTTATTTTGGCCTCTTTTCGTTCTGCGTGGCCTAGTTCACAGATTTTTCTGGCTTGGGCCATTTGCTTGAGCAGCTTTTGGTCTAATACTTTCTTTTCTCTTACTTCAGGCCAGTCGGTTAAGTGAACGCTTTTCTTCTTGGTCAGGGTTTGGCAAATCTCTTCAGCGAGATAGGGAGTGAAGGGGGCTAAAGTTTTTGCCAGGGTAAAGAGGGCAAGGTAAAGAACTGAATAAGCTAAGTCCTTATCCTTCCCGTTGGTGGCGGTGGGGCCCATTCTGTTCCGAGAGCGACGGAGATACCAGGTGGACAGGTCTTGGACAAAAATCTCTATTGCCTGGGTGGCCGGAGGGGCTTGATATTCTTCGAGACTCTGGGTGACTTTAATGATTGTTTCGTCTAGTCGGGTGAGAATCCAGAGATCTAGCTTGGTTGGTTTTGAGGGCAATTCTTTTTTTGGCTGCCAGCCATCGACATTGGCATAGGTGACAAAAAAGTTGAAAACATTCCAGAGAAGAAGGTGAAATCTCCTCCGGGTTTCGTCGGCTAAGTGGTAACCAAAGAGGAGATTATTGGCTGGGTTGTGATTCAGGTAGGTCCAGCGCATAACGTCAACGCCAATTTTTTCGGCCGCTTCATCAAATTCAATCATGTTGCCGGCAGATTTGTGCATCGGCTGGCCGTCCTCGGCGAGAAGGGTGGCATAGCCCAGAACGGTTTTGTAGGGCGCTTTATTTTCTAGAACCGTGGCCATGGCAATGACCGAGTAAAACCAGTTTTTGAACTGGCCTGGGAAGGACTCGGTGATGAAATCGGCGGGAAACCATTCTTGCCAATACTGCTTATCGGTCCGGTATTTGAGAGTGGAAAAGGAGACAATGCCCGCATCCAGCCAGGGGTTGCCCACGTCGGGAATCCGGGAGGCCTCCTTCTTACACTTGGGGCATTGGATTTTAACTTCGTCCACCCAGGGCCGGTGGGGAGTGTGGCCCTTGAATTTGCTCCAACCCTTGATGGCTCTTCTCTCAAGCTCTTCCTTAGAACCAATCACTTCAAAATGACCACATTGACACTCCCAAATGGGCAGGGCTAGACCCCAGTAGCGCTTTTTGGAAATGAGCCAATCGCGCATGTTTTTGAGCCAGTCAAGTTCTCTCTCTAAACCCCAAGAAGGGAGCCATTTAATTTTCTTGGCCACTTGCTTCATTTGCTTTCGGTAGTTTTTGGCGCCTTTGTTAACCGAATCATCCATGGCAATGTACCATTCCTCGACCACCCGCCAGACCAGTTCGGTTTTGCAGCGCCAGCAGACGGGATAGCGGTGGGTATAGGGCTCTATCTTGAAAAAGAAGGTTTTCTTCTTCTTGATATCATCAAGAATCAGCTCTGGGTGATCTTTGGCGTTCTTTTTGCTCAGGTTGCCAAAGCCTTCAAGGTAGCTGGCTTCTTCATCGATGGCGGCAATCACGGGCAGGCCTTTCTCTTTGCCCAATTGAAAGTCTTCCTGGCCTGCTCCGGGGGCAATGTGGACAATGCCCGTTCCTTCGGTGGCGGTGACCAGGTCTTTATCGAGGACGACGAGGTGAAAGGTCTTGGGCTTCTCTTTTTGGGCGGATTTAACCTGGGGCAAATCATCAAAAGGACCTTGGTAAACCCAGTTTTCTAGGTCTTTACCTTTGTATTCCTTAGCCAGCTTCCATCCCGGGCCCAAAACTTTTTTCAAATCTCGGTGAAGGATTAAGATTTCCCCATTCTTTTTAAAAGCGCCGTAGGGAAAGTCGGGGTTAACCGCTAAAGCGACATTGGCGGGAATCGTCCAGGGAGTGGTCGTCCAGACAAGGAAAGAGTGGTCCTTTTTGCCTCTGATGGGCAGTTTAAAGAAAATGGCATCGTGGGTCAGCTCCTTATATTCTTCCTGGAGAATTTCGTGTTGGGAGATGGCCGTGCCACAGCGGGGGCACCAAGGGACGGAGTCTTTGCCTTTATAAAGGTTGCCGTCTTGCCAGCATTTTTTCAGAAAGTGCCAAATCATGTAGTTGTTTTCGTCGCTCATGGTGTAGTAGGAGTTATCCCAATCCATGAAATAACCTAGTCTTTTGGATTGCTCGGTTTGGACTTGGGCAAAGTGTTTGGTTCTCTCCTTGCATTGGTTGACAAACTTGGCTAGGCCATATTTCTCAATGTCTTTTTTAGATTTGAAACCGAGTTCTTTTTCCACTTCCACTTCCACCCATAAACCTTGATTGTCATAGCCATTCTGAAAGCGCTGCTTAAACCCCCTCATATTGAAAAATCTTTGCCAGAGGTCTTTGTAGGTTCTTCCCCAGGCATGGTGAACACCCATGGGATTGTTAGCGGTGATGGGTCCGTCGAGAAAGGAGAATCGCTCCTTGGCTTTGATATTTCGCTGGAGATATTGCTTGACTAGCCCACTTTTATACCACCAGTTGAGAATTTTCTTTTCCATTTTGACGAATTCTGGCTTGGCGGTGGTTGGTTTAAAAGGCACGATTCTATTCTACAAAAAATCGCCCTTGTTTGTAAGGACGACTTCAGAAGCCATGGCTGAACCAGGGCTTCTTTTAACTAATAATGCCGTTAAGCAATTGTTTGATTTTATTAATCAGTTCTTTCATTGAGACTGATTTTAACAGACCGTTTTTCAAATGGCAAGTGGTCTTGATTTTAACCCTATATTCTGATAGGATTGGCCCAAAATGAAAGAATTGGGCATAAGTTATCAGGTGGTCATCGATGGGAAGGATCACCCCATAGAGTTTAGAGGAACCATCCGGCCTACCCATGGCTATAGAATCAGGCCTTTTTCTTTTGAGGGCGATTTGGGCCAAGAGGCCGATGGCAGTCTTTTTGATATCGAGCCTGGTTTTGCCACCCGGATAGCCAAAATCACCGACCCTGAGTTCTCCGTTAAACAAATCGCCATCAGTGGCTATGGCTGTCTTTTAGCTTTGAACCCTGAAGGAAAAGTCGTTGATTTCTTGATGGAAGATAATCAAAAAAATCCCCTAGTCGAAATGGGTGAGGGCTGGACTTATTGCTGGGTTGCCAGTCATTCTGGCGATGGCTTACGAGTAGTCAGCCTAAACCAGCCCTCTTTTAGTCTTGACGTTGAAGAGATTATTGCTTACGAAAGCCCTCAGCTTCCACGAGAATTTTGGAATCGCTATTGTGAGCTGAAGGGTCAATAGAGATAGAGCAAGAGAAAAAGGAGAGGAGAAGATGGCAGGACAATATTGGTTTGGAGAAGAAGGGTATGTCTTACCAGTGCATTGTGCGGCCCCAGCAGATGCGAGCAGGCTCGGAAAGGAAGCGCGCCTCATTAGCGGGGTTAGCATCCAGACCGTCGATCTGCACGAATTCAACGTCATCGGCCCCAAGGCGGAAGGGACTAAGATCAGGAGACGG
>JABAOC010016570.1_pt1 | contig 11514 bp, 13 predicted proteins | sample 7062161 | NCBI WGS metagenome assembly JABAOC01 (sample SAMN14538625, study PRJNA623070) | marine sediment metagenome | biome: marine biome [ENVO:00000428]; feature: marine pelagic biome [ENVO:01000023]; material: deep marine sediment [ENVO:00002113] | place: India: Gulf of Khambhat ... | reverse complement strand
CTCAAATATTCTCCCCATTCAATCAATTTGGCAAATGCTCTGACAGCTCTCTCTGGTGAATAGTAAACTGGGATGTTGTTTTCATTTAGTAGTCGAACCGTCTTTGATCTGTCTAGAAGTTTAAATGCCACCGCAAAAATAGGCTTCTCCCAATTGTTCGCTATCTCTATAATTTTTTTTACATCTCTTTCAAGAATTCCCCTGTGAGTTTCTACATAGAAATCATCGAACCCAATTCTCTTCAAAAAATCAGAGTAGAATTCACCAAATCCCCCTAGGATTATCAAGCCGTCGATGTCTTTCCATTTGCTGATTATGTTGAGGATGTCCATAGAGACGGTTGGGTCTCTCACTGCCACTGTATCTATGGGATTGTTTCTGCTCCAATAGAATGGCAACAGCTTGTCTAACTCTTCAAGTATTTCTTTTGGAGGTCTGGGAACCTCGATTCCACTTTTGTTGCATGCATCCGCGGTGACAACCCCCCAACCTCCTCCCCGAGTTAAGATTGCAACTTTTCTTCCCTTTGGAAGAGGCTGGCTGAAAGCCAAGGCGAAATCAAGCATCTCCTCAGTGTCTTCCGCCTTGATGACGCCGAATTGTTTGAAAACGGAAGTGTAGATTCTGCTGGAGCCAGTTAATGCTCCTGTGTGAGAGAGAGCCGCTATTGCTCCAGCCCTAGTCTCTCCTGCTTTGAGGGCAATCATTGGTTTCTGTTTTGTCGTTTTTCTTGTAGTCTCGACGAATCTCTTTCCGTCTCTGAGTCCTTCTATGTACAACAAAATGACTTTGGTACTCTGATCACGCCTAAAGTATTCGATGTAATCCTCGCAATGTAGATCCGCCTCGTTTCCGCTGCTGACAAACATGTTGAATCCTACTCCCAACTGCCCTCCTCTACTCAGCATTTGTACGCCCAGATTTCCTGATTGTGAAACAAAGGACGTGCTTCCCGCTGTGGTCTTACCGTGGGCATCAGAGCGTGCAGATTTGACGAGGCGGAGAAGATTCCCATAGAATTAGGTCCTACAAACCTGATGCCCGCTTTTCTTGCTGATGAAACCAGTTCTTCCTGGGCTCTTCTACCTTCTTCACCTGTCTCGCCAAAGCCCGATGATAAAACTACAGCCATCTTGACATTCTTCTCAGCACAGTCCTCAAAAATCTCTGGGATGCGCGACCTTATCGCGGGTATTGCGATTATGGAAAGATCGATCTCCAACGGGATCTTTTTGATATTAGGGTAAGACTTGAGACTTTGGATTTTCTCGGCTTTCGGGTTTATAGGGTAAACTTTCCCTTTATAGCCTCCTTTGACGATGTTACTTAGGACGATAGACCCCCATTTCGTCGGGTCTCTTGAAGAACCGATTACCGCTATAGAGCTTGGATTAAAAAGATACTCTAGTCGTGGAACAGTTCTAGGCATGACCCTTCCTCTTTAAAGCCATTCAGAAAAGCTGATTTGCTCCAAGGGAACATATAATAGTATTGCGCGCTTCTGGGCCTCTAGCCAAATATTCTTTGCACGCGCAAAATGAATGGATCTATTGCTGATGCATGCATGCGGAAAAGCCTTATGATTCTCGGTCACAGAGACTCCAAACCAGATGCCTTCTACAAGCTTTATCTCAGAACATGATCCCTAGGGACTATTGGATACCATAGGCGCCTCGAGGGCAGGTGGTGAAGTTTCCTTGGCTATTCTCTCTATTCGGGCTCTATTATGACTGCGGTGCCTGTTGCGGATATCAAAGTGATATTTGTTTGGCCAATATCAGATGTCTCTATGTCCATACCAATGATTGCGTTCGCTCCAATCTCCCTTGCTTTTCCTATTGCTCTTTCCATCGCTTGAACCCTTGCTTTCTCTATCTCAGACGTGAAAGCCTTTACCTCTCCGCCCTTAAGCGATTGAAGGGCACCTTTAAACGCTCCACCAACCCCTCTGGTTCTGGGGGCAAGACCCGTAACCATTCCCAAAACTTTCTTGATTTTGTATCCGGCTACAGTAGGTGTCGTCACGGCAATGAAATCGCTTTTGCTCAAATCAATAACCTCAACCGCTAGTACATCTGCCTCGTTTTTTATGACTTGTGGAAGATACTTAGATCAGCGCGCGCATTACTCTAGTTTGTTTCTCCTGAAGAAAACTTCTTGAAACGATGTATCACAAACCCGAACTGTTTCTTCCCATACCCCGCCGACTGTGAAACAGTCTTCGCAACTGCCAAAAAATCAAGTCTGGAATCGTTCTGACCGATCGAGGGGGCATCCCTAAGACTCAATCCTCCTTTGATCAGAAGCGATTTTATGATTTGTCGCGCGCGTTAACCGTATTCCTTATATTGTGCGTGTGTTTTTGGTCGTTCTATCAAGTGCTGCACAGGAGATGATGGAAGATGTGGCGAAAATGTGAAGATTGCAACGGTCGCCTCTCCGTCCTTGAGACCTTCTGCACAGATCCTTATAGCAAAGGCTTAGAATGGTATAGGGACGTCAAGAAAAGGTGCGTTTGCGACAGCTGTGGTAAAGAGTATGAGGTCACGGTTGAGACGGTGAAGCAGGATAAGTGGTTCAAGTAGAAGGGCGCGCGCGGCTGACTAGTGCACTCGAATTAAAGACTTGTTATCTTGGGGCGAGTGAACCTTCCGCAGACTGAACATTGTCTCCGAGAAATAGTTCGGTTTTGAGGGAATCCCATGGACTTCAGTTGCGTTTTCGAGAAATGTTCCTTCCATCGATGCTTGCAAACGGTACATTCTAACGTTACTGCTAGGTCGTCGGTTATGACTGTCAACTCTTCAATCTCTCGCGTTTTGCGAGCCAAGAGGAAAACGCCTATTATGACTGTAGCTGTGCCCGCAATGACAACGTAGATGAGTTCGAACCCGATTCCAAAGCCGATGCTAAACCGGTTTGCCCAGAGGAATTCATACAAAGCGGAAAGATCTAAGAAGGAGACTCCCGAGGTCCAAGCAGTTAACAATATAACAATTATCGGCGTCAAACCTAGAAAAGTGAGTACCCAACCAAGAATGCGACTCGGATTTTGTGCAACTATAATTCTTCGCATGCTTCTTGACAATTGAACTCTACCTTTTCATCAACGGGTGTAGGTGAATCTGAGGTAAACCGGATTAAAGCATTATGAACTCAGAATATGGTTCCCTGATTTGTACGTGACGTGCGCAAATCAACCCCCCAAAAAAAGGAGCTCCACTCAAACAACAACACACAATATTCTCTACATATTTTGACCCAAAATAAATGGGGACGGCAGATCGTGCGCACGCACAACGGGCATGCATGCATGCCACATGACACGCGGTTCTCCCTCACCGCTAACCGTCGGAAACATCGACGATTAGATTCTGGATGAAAGGCACATCAAAAGTCATAAACTATCTCTTCATAGTTCATTAATTCAAGAGAAACGAACAGAAAACTTTAACATACAAAAGCACCAAAAATTAAACATTAGATCGGCGGACAATGTGGGAGAGGAATACCACGCAGGTAGAATCCCTCGAAAACGCCTTGTTTGCAGCTATAAACCCCCTCTTAAAAATGGTCATAAAGAGGTTTGATGTGGAATGCGAACAAGACGGAAGTCTCCTGATAAAATCCTTGAAACGTTTTCTCGGAGAAGACGTTCATCTCTGCGGCAACTGCGCCATCCTAGATAGCAGGATAGCGAACCCATTCTACCAGATCGGCGCTAAAATCATGCGAGCCGAACCAAGGTTCATGAGAGACAGATTCCTAGACCAACAATACGGCGAGGCCTGGCTGAAAGGATTCGCCCTAATGATGAAGGGAATAGAAAAATACGGCATACGCATCCCATTTACCCCAGCAGGCCCCTTCGAAATCGTCTGGAACTTCACCTATTCCTGCAACCTCAGATGCAAACACTGCTACGAAGACGCTGGACCCCATCGACCAGAACTGACAACAAACCAAGCGTTCACCACCATAGACAAACTATCAAAGATCGCGAACATCGGTCTCCCGGTGCTGTCTTTCTCCGGAGGAGAACCCCTCATAAGGAAGGACTTCTTCGAAGTCGCAGCATACGCAAAAAAGAAGATACCATACATAAACATCGCCACCAACGGCACCCTACTCACAAAGGACAACGCTAAGAAACTTAAGGAAGTCGGCGTCGACTATGTCGAGATAAGCCTTGACGGAGCAACTAAAGAAGTTCATGACAGTTTCAGAAGAGTTTCGGATTGCTTTGAAAAAACAATGGAAGGAATCCGCAATTGCGTGGACGAGAACCTTGACACATGCATAGCAGCGACTGCCCACAAAGAGAATCTGGACGAAATACCGAAAATAATAGAGCTGGCACAAGAGTTGGGAGCCAGATTTATGCATTTCAACTATATACCCACCGGAAGAGCAAAGAAGCATGTTGAACTCGACCTAAGCCCAAAAGAAAGACTCTCCCTCCTAGAAATAATAGGAAGAAAAATCGTTGGCTTATACCTGAAAGCAAAGGATGAAGAACAAACAACCGGAAAGACCAACGTAAAAACAGATAGATTCTTCAGCACTTGCCCACAATTCGCCAGCGTTGTGAAGAGACTTGCAGAAGAAGAAGGACACGATTTCACGGTCTCCGCCCACTACGCCGCCAAAAAAGGTGTCGAAAACGTCGCGAACTTCTTAGGAGGATGCGGAACCGGAAGGCTCTACGTGGGTTTGGAACCTAACGGAGACATAAAACCCTGCGTCTTCTTCCCAACCAATAAAGACACGACACTAGGAAATATTTTGGAGGACGATTTTGAACACATCTGGGATAACAACAAGCTTCTGTGGAAGTTGAGAACAAGAGAAAAGCTGGAAAGTTACGAAATAAATGGACAAACAATCGGATGTGGAAACTGCCAAGACAAGTATATCTGCGGAGGCTGCAGAGCCAGGGCCTATAGCTACTTCAATGGGAACATAAACGCACCAGACATTGGTTGCGTCGATAACGAAGAACTATGGAAGAAAGCTGCAAAAATCGCCTCCTTAACCTAATTCTTCATCTTCATGAAGCTTGGCTTAGACTTTTTTGATGCTCTTCATACTGTGTGCCTACTCCCAGGAAAATAGCACGACGATGTTCAATGTTAATCGCTTCAGCCTCTTTGTGCCCCTTTCTAAGTCATAGAGGGGCGGTCTCGTTCAGTCAGGCTTTCCCTTTTTCTTCTTTTCCGAAATATTTTGTCCAGCGAACCTTCCGGGCGTCACGTCCTAATTCAACGGAGCTTTTTCTGCACTTGCTTGAACAGAACCACAGGATTGTTCCGTCGTTTTTCACGTACATGGCGCCGGTGCCTGGTGGGAACTCGTTTCCGCAGAAGGAGCAGAGTCTGAGTCTTGGCACTGGCAATCCTCTCTCATCGTCTAAGTTTCTTGGCTTCCCTTTCGGTTTCCCTCAGCAGGAGAATGTCGTTGGCTCGCACTGGGCCTTTCACGTTTCTTGTTATGATGCGTCCTTTGTCTCTTCCTTCAAGTACTCGAACTCTGACTTGTGTGATCTCACCGGTGGCTCCTGTTCGACCAATCAATTGAATGACTTCGGCGGGAATTAGCCCCTCTGGTGCCTCTTTCTCGCTCATCCGCTAGGGCCCTTCTTTTTCAGTTCCTCAATTCGACTGGAGATTTCCTTTATCAAACCGACCGCGTCGCCAACCACGGTGATGCACGCCGCAGCTGCGGGGACATCTATCCCGGCTGAGGTTCCAAGTTTTCTTTTGTTTGGTACGAATATGTAGGGGATTTTGTGTTCCTCGCAGAGGATGGGGAGATGAGCCACGACTTCAGGTGGATCCACGTCTTCAGCTATTACGACGAGTTTTGCCTGTCCTCGCTCCACAGCCTTTGTTGTCTCGTTGGTGCCTTTTCTGACAGAGCCAGTGTTGTTGGCTATCTGCAGGGCTTCATAGGCTGCATCTGCCACCTCTTTAGGAATCTCGAATTTTACGTAAAACGGCCTTGACATACGCCTCACCCTTTTAAGTGCTGAGTTTTATCAACGAAAGGGTTTATGAATGTTTCGACCCAAACAGCATAGGTTAAAAATATTCCCCGCAAACTCCTTTTTCATTCATGTTTGTTTAGAGTGCGTGTGCAAAAAAAGAGGGAAGGCTAAACTAAGTGTACGGGTAGCTACTTCTTCGCCAGTTCGATCATGGTCTTCAGAAGTGTTATCAAGGTTTCCCTGCCTTTCTTGTATGGGATGATCTCGTGTACCTCCGAGTAAACATAGGGTAAGAACATGCTTACGTTCCTGAAGGAATCTATTGTTTCGCCTTTGCCGATCACGTATCCTGAGCGTCCGTCTGAGAAGAAGCCGAACTCTTCAATCTCGCCCCTCGCCATGAGGTCGTCAATAGCCGCAAACATCATCTCGTTTAGTTGCAAGTTTTCAGCAGGGGTTGTCGGGTTTGGTGCTGCCGGATTTTGACGCCACAATACCAAATATCTAGCCACTCACTTCACCTCCTTAACAGTGGAATTTGAAACGTCGCACGTGCACACACGCGAAGTTCTAATAAGAAATGTAGGCTTTTAAATGCATGTGACTGTGATATAACAGCAACACAACCTTGAATATTGATGACTCGAAGTGCGCATGCATGCGCTAAACGTATCTGGCAATGATGGCTAGTAGGCCAGTAAGAATGGCTATGGCAGCGCCTATTGCTCCCCCGACCAAATATGCCACAACTCCAAAGATCAGCAGGAATATTCCGCCGGTGGTTGCCTTTTTGCCTCCAGCCTTTGTCATTCGCGCGGCACCCAAGATGAGGAAACCCAGAATACCGAGAACGCCGGCGCTTACCATGCCTGTGAGGCCTTTAATGGGCTTTTCCAAGATTTCTGGTATGTAACCAAGAAAGCTGAAGATGGCAAATAGTATGCATACGATCCCTGAGATTAGGCCGAGGATCCAAGCCGCTTCATAAAGCGTTCTCTTCACCATTTTGATCCCGTGAATTAGATTGCTGCCATAGAGCTCCTTTCTGTTTTATGAATTTCAAATTTTGATGCTGCATCAATGTTGTTTGGGTTTTCTACGCTGGTAATGCCTCCGCTCGCGCATGCATGCAGGTTATACCGCGGTGAAGTAAATATCGTTGAAGTTGTATCTTGCGGTGTAGTCGGAGAGGCTTAGGAAATCGCCTACCAACGTGTTTAGTCCTCCTGCTTGGGGCTCTATGTTTTGCCAGCCTATTACGTCGACGTTAAGTTTGACCCATGCGTGATACATTCCTTCTTTCTCTCCGATGACGACGTAGACTTCATTTTCGTTCCATCCGATCGCCCTGTAGAGAGAACATAGTAGTATGGAAAAGTCTTCACAGTCTCCTGTTTTCAGGGAANNTTACGTATTCAATTTCGTTTGCAACCCAGTCTCTGATTTCTATCCAGTCAGGTATCAAAGGGTTGTTCACAATTTCGTCTAGTTTTTGTTGTATGATTGAATCGCTTGGAGTTATGTAGAGACTTGCCAAGTCTGGGTTGAATTTCCTTTCATGAAATGCGTTGGCGGTGAGTATGCCCGTGTCTGTTGAGTTTCCACAGGAGGCTGCTAATGATATTTCTTGGGAACTGTCACAATTCATCGAAACAGAGAACTCGTCAGTGAAAGAAGCTTTAGAAGCCAAGGAAGCCAAGGAAAATTCGTTGTAAAGAACCTCATCAATGCTTATTGTTGCTTGGATTCCTTCTGCTGTTCCTGTACCATGGTTTGAAATAACATAAGTAACGGTGCTTATGTATAGCGGCGAATCTGCTGGGTCGCTTTGCCACTCTCCGCTTTCCGACAAATCAACTCCGATTTTAACCAATTGCTCGGGTTCAGGAGGTTCTGTTCTCCAGAACTCAAAATAGCAATACAAACCTACTACGGCTACAACAAGAATAACCAGAATAACCAAAACGGTTTGCGCGCGTGTTCCCCTATGGGCTACCATACATCTAGTTATGTAAACAACAGAATAATAGGGTTTATGAAGCAAAAGTAAGGATAACGTGCGCAGCAACTTCTACTGAGAAGAAAAAAGATATGTGTACACAGCGATGGAATCGCTTTTATACGTGAACCGATGGTAGATGACAAACAGAGGTGCCGTAATGCCATATTGCTCGAAGTGTGGAGCCGAACTGGACAAAGAGGCAAAATTCTGCCCAAAGTGTGGGACTGTTGTCGGCCCACCTGCGGCTAGGCCTGAGAGAAAGCCGATAAGTACTCTAGCCATCGTTATGATTGTCATCATCGTGGTTGCAACCGTTGTCGCCGTCCTCGCCGTTGTCACTTTCTTGCCGCACCCAACCGTTCACACGGTGGATGTCAGCGATTCCCTTGACGTCCCGTATCGACCAGCCGTGGATACGATAATCTTCGATTTCGCTGCAGATGTCGCCGGTGTTAACATAGCCTTTGAAGATCTTCCGGGCAGATTGGTTACCTTGGATGTGTCGGTGTCCGGTGAGGTGGAGGTCTATGATTCAGCTGGGGCTGACCTCACTTTTGATGATGTGGTGGACTTGACTTTTGACGATGTAGTTGTAGACAATGTTCTAACNNAACGCAAGTCTTGATGTTGAGACAATGGTCGGAGGAATTGTGTTGGACACTCAGGCTGGGGTGGTTTTCGACTCTTTAAGCCTCAAGGCGACCACAGGTGGAGTTGAAGCCCATTTGGTGGATGACGTCGTTGTCGCCGGCGATGTTTCCGTCAAAACTACAACAGGAGGCGCCGAATTCTTCTGGGACAACGTGATTGCTACAAAAGATGTTCTAGTTGAGGTGCAGACAATCACGGGTGGAGTTAAAGTTGATATTACACAGCATAGGGAACTTGCAGGAAACATCACTCTTGAGGCTGGAGCCACGACTGGAGGACTCGATCTCGCTATAGACATCCAAGGAGACGTTGGAGCCATATGCAGAGCTACCGCTGGAGACGTTGATGATGTGCTTCACCACTTAGTTGGATTCGAAATATCTTTCTTGGATTATCCTCCTGCCGTACTGCAGTCAGATAACTATCCCCGGGGCAACAATTTCGATGTAACTCTCACAGTAGTCACTGGCCGAATTGACATAGATGCGGATTATACCCCATAAAGACAACGTCGTCAACATCCTCGCTTCGCCAAGCCAAGCGCGTACATCCCATTTGGTACCTAATAGTCTTACGTTTGAGTCTAGGTTGTAAGAGTATCAGATTAGCGCGCGCGCAAAATTAGCTAGCTTGGTGTTATTATTCCGTCTTTCATCATTATTTTTCTTTCTGCGTAGTCGGCAATGTCTTGTTCATGGGTGATAACAATGATTGTAGTTTTTGTTTCTTTATGGAATTTTTGGAGTAAATCCATGACTTGTTTTCCAGTTACAGAGTCCAAATCGCCGGTTGGTTCATCGGCAAATATCACAGCCGGACGATTGGTTAATGCCCTGGCGATGGCTACGCGTTGCATTTGCCCACCGCTCAATGTGGCGGGATATTGTTTGGCTTGCTGGTCAATTCCAACTCCCTCTAGAAGTTTTTCTATGCGATCTTTCAAGTCCTTGCTTAGTCCAGCTAGATCTGCTGGTAATGCTACATTTTCTCGGGTGTTGAAATGAGGCAACAATGTATAGCTTTGGAATATGAAACCCATCTCTAGCAGTCTGGACTTGGATTTTGCAGAATCGCTCAGTTTGTGAAGGTTTTTTCCGCGAAACAGGACAACTCCATGATCGGGTGTATCGAGGCCCGCAATGCAGTTCAGGAGAGTTGTTTTTCCTGCCCCAGAGTTTCCTAAGATCGCAACGAATTCTCCCTCTTTGATGTCAAGATTCACGCCGCGGAGAGCGTATACGGTTGTTTTTCCTAGATTGTAGTTCTTCGTTAGTCCTCTCACAGCGATAATGATGTTATCAGCCACGTCAAGTGCGTATGAGTCGTTATGGTCGAAGAGTTGTCTGTCAAAGCTGAAATAGGGAATGTCGGATCCAAAGAGGCCTGTCCACGTTTTTAGAAGTTCAGCTTCAACAAACAAATCAATACTTAATTCTGCTATGGGCAGTAGCCTGGTCTGGAAGTCATTAACGGAATCGATGGTTTTTACTCCATTCTTCTGTTCGTCCAGATAATCACGAAGGTGAATTTGGCACTCTTGAAGTTTGTCTTGTACTTCGATGAGTAACGCTTTTCCATACTCGATTTCTGAAGCCATTTTCGCAAGTGCCGCATTAAGGTTCACGGCATCGTTTCCTAGGTGATATGGGGGAAGTGCAGCGCGGGGAACTTGGAATAGGTCAAAAATTCGGGAAATTACGCTGCCTATGTCATTTAAGGCACTGAGTTTTGCTGCTAGAATACGAAGAAACAGTTCCAGTTTGGTCTGTAGTTTCTGGTTTTTACTCCGATAGTGAGTCCCTTCTACGCCTAGTTTCAGTCTTTCAAGCACACGATCCATTTCTTGTAGGCGAGCAACCGTTGGTTTCAGAAATATCTTGAAGAAGTTTGAAAAGAGCAATTTGTCAACCAATTTGTCCATGTTCATTTCAGTTTCACTGGTTGAACTCTTGAAGATTGGAGAGTCAAACCCGGAGAGGAAAAACCGATGTTCTCGGTTCTCTACGATGTCCCATAAAGTCACAATGCTTCTCGATTGAATCTCGCAGTGCATGTTCGGTATGTCTTTGCTGATCTTCTCTAATCGGCTGTCAAAGATCTTTGCCAGGTTGGGGTCGACTTCCTTGACGAAATCTTTGACGATTCTGGATGTTTCTCGTAGTTCTTGGTTGTTTTTCAGTTCTTGTTCGAATTTGGATTTGTTGCTAATGTGATACTTTGTGAAGCTGTCAAGAGTTGTTTTTTCGATTTTCTCCATGGTTTTGCTGTCAACCTTTCCATCGTTTTTTTGTCCTGATAAGACGATGAATGTGTTGAGTTCTTGACTGTTGATGGCTGAAGCGGGGATTCCAAGGCTCTTTCGATAATGTGACAAAAGCCGCTTTTGCAGGGTTGCATTGTTGGATTGTGATGATTTATCTATTAATCCTGCCGTGTAGATTCTCATTTGGGGGGCTCCTCCTTTTTGAATGGTCCTTGTTCGATGCTGGAGACTCTTCCGTCAGTCATATGGACTATGTAGTCGCAGTGTTCGGCGATCCATCTGTTGTGGGTGACGAGAACTAGGGTTTGTTTGGTGATTTTGTTTATTCGGCGAAAGAGGGTCATAACATCGGTGCTTGTCGTAGAATCCAGATCACCGGTGGGTTCATCTCCGAGAATGATTGTGGGTTGGTTGATGAGAGCTCGGGCTACGGCTACTCGTTGTTGTTGGCCCCCTGAAAGTTCTGAGGGTAGATGGTATAGTCTATCTCCCATTCCTAGTTCTCTCAAGAGCATTTTTGCCTGTTCCCGGGCTACGCCGGCTTTTAAGCCTCTTAGCAGCAGAGGAGTTTCCACGTTTTCTACAGCTGACAAGAAGGGAAAAAGGTTGAAT
>JABAOC010011134.1_pt3 | contig 11515 bp, 10 predicted proteins | sample 7062161 | NCBI WGS metagenome assembly JABAOC01 (sample SAMN14538625, study PRJNA623070) | marine sediment metagenome | biome: marine biome [ENVO:00000428]; feature: marine pelagic biome [ENVO:01000023]; material: deep marine sediment [ENVO:00002113] | place: India: Gulf of Khambhat ... | reverse complement strand
AAGCTTACAAACGGCGGTGTTCTGCTTAACATCGGAAGTGCCGTAACCGGCCCGGAAGTGCTGCTTAAAGCCGTCTCGATGGCCGCTAATACGGGCAATGTCCCCAATAATATCATCAATGCCGACTTCGACCTCCGCGACCGTCAGCCCGGAGCAACGAACGATGAATCTTCGCAGGGCTATTATTTCCGCGACCAAAAAAGCATTGTGACCAGAATCCCCCGGGCATTTAACGGAAAAGGATTTTATATACAAGGCAATCAGAAACAAACGTTTCCATTGCTCTATAAAAAGATTGTAGAAAGGTTGTAACTAAAAGGTATTTGACGATGAAAGAAGAGCGCATCAAGGAAATTCTGACTCGGATTAAGAATGTAAAAATCGCGGTTTACGGCGATTTCTGTATCGATGCTTATTGGCTGCTCGATGCCCGCGGCTCGGAAGTATCGGTAGAAACCGGCCTGCAGGCCCGGGCGGTCGGCAAACATTACTATTCGCTCGGCGGTGCGTCAAATGTCGTGGCCAATCTTGCCGCCCTTGAGCCGGCGGCCATTCAGGTAATAGGTGTTATCGGGGATGACATCTTCGGCAGAGAGCTGAGGCGCCAGTTCCACGAGCTTAATGTCGATACAACATATCTGGTTGTTCAAAAGGAAAATTTCGATACCGTAACCTTCGGCAAGCCGTACCTTGAGGGCAGCGAAGAGCCAAGAATTGACTTCGGCTTTTTCAACCAGCGAACCGAAGCAACCGACAAGGCCCTGCTTAGAGGCATTGAAATCGCCCTGCAGAAAGCAGATGCTCTGATAGTAAACCAGCAGGTCCCCGGTAGCATCACAAACGAATCTTTCATAGACCGGGCTAACGCCCTTTTTGAAAAATTTACGGACAAAGTAGTCCTGCTCGATTCCAGGCACTATGGCCATAAGTTCAAAAACATCTACCGCAAGACGAATGATTTGGAAGCGGCTTACCTTAACAACGTCGATGTCAAGTTAGGTGATGTTCTTACGTTGGCTGACGTGAATAAATACGCAGAGAATCTTTATCGGCAGTTTAAGAAGCCCGTATTTCTCACTCGTGGCCCCCGCGGCATTATAACCGTTGATTCCGATGGTATCCACGAGGTCCCGGGCATTCAATTGTTGAAAAAGCTCGATATTGTCGGGGCTGGAGATACGGTGACAAGCGCGCTGGCTTTATGTCTGGGCGCAGGTATTCCGCCCGCCGAGGCGGCTGAGTTCGCTAATTTTGCCGCTGCCGTTACCGTTCAGAAATTATTCCAGACCGGTACGGCGTCAGGCCCGGAAGTCCTCGAGGTCGGCAGAGATGCTGATTATATTTATCAGCCGGAACTTGCCTCCGACCGGCGCGGGGCCTGTTATTTCAACGATACGGAAATAGAGCTTTGCTACGAATCAATACCTTTTGGCCGGATAAAGCACGCCGTCTTTGATAACGATGGGACCATAAGCACGTTAAGACAGGGCTGGGAGCAGATAATGGCCCCCGTGATGGTCAAGGCCATTCTTGGCGACAAATACGAAACCGCCGACGAGACCCTTTACCACAAGGTCCGAAACCACGTGGCTGACTATATTGATAAGTCCACCGGAATTCAGACCATTATCCAGATGGAAGCTCTTGTCGAGATGGTCAAGGAGTTCGGCATTGTCAAAGCTGATAAAATACTCGACAAATTCGGCTACAAGGAGATTTATAATGATGCCTTGATGGAGCTTGTTAACAAACGAATCGAGAAATTCAAACGCGGCGAGCTCGACATCAATGACTATACAATCAAGGGCTCATTGGAATTTGTAAAGGCCCTTCGAGAAAAGGGCATAAAACTTTATCTGGCCAGCGGGACAGACCGCCAGGACGTTGTCGCCGAGTCCAAAGCACTTAGCTATGCCAAGCTTTTTGACGGGGGGATTTACGGTGCTGTTGGTGACGTTGCTAAGTATTCCAAGAAGATGGTCATCGAGAGAATAATGGCAGAGAACAATTTACAGGGTCCGGAATTGGCTGTCTTCGGCGACGGTCCCGTTGAGCTGCGTGAATGCCGGAAGCGTGACGGTATCGCCGTCGGTATAGCCACTGATGAAATCCGGCGCCACGGCCTGAGCATCGAGAAGCGTACCCGTTTAATTAAAGCCGGTGCGCATATCATCGTCCCTGATTTCTCACAACACGAAAGACTAATAAAATTATTATTCGGTTCCTGAAAAGCAGAGGACCTCCAGGATTGAACTGTTAGAGTTTTTTACACGAGATTGTCAGATGCCGATATTTGAATACAAGTGCAATAGTTGCGGACATACGATGGAGTTTTTAGAAAAGACGAGGACTCCTCGAAAACATAGCTGCGAAAAGTGCGACAGCTCCGACTTACAGAAGCTATTGAGCGGTTTTGCTGTTGGACAAAGCAAATCGGCGAGCCAGGCCTGCGAGACCTGTCCGAGCGGTCCCTGTCCGACCGATGTTTGTTCGACGGGGACGTGTCCTTATGGTTCGTGACATAGAAAAATAGCTATTTGCCTTGGTTTAGCCAGATGTCCAGCCGGGGTGTTTCCCAGCCGTAGGGTTTGCCTAAGATGTCGTAGTCGCCGTCGCCATCGAGGTCTGCAATTTTGGATTCGTGCAGGGCAATACCGCTTGAAACCTGAGTGATTTCAAAATTTCCTTTGCCGTCGCCCAGTAGAATCAAGTTTTTGGCATCCGGATTCCTGCCGCCTAATCGCATTTCCGCCACCCAGATGTCAAGATTACCGTCGCTGTTAAAATCGATGAGCGCCAAAGAGTGGCCGCAGTCTATCTCTTCGAGCAGTTTTTTGCTGACCCAGGTGCCTTTATTCCATTCGTACATCATTAAAGGTGCCTGTCCGTCTCCTACAACTAAGATGACTTCCGGCCGACCGCCCTTAATCAACTGTCCGGCCGCCGAGCGAGAGAATGCGTAGCCGGCGTCGATGATATTTGGTGTATAGCTGGTTCCGCTGTTGTGTTTGAACCAGCGTCCGCCGCCGACGATGTCAAGCTTGCCGTCACCATCAATATCCGCTTTGGCCAGTCCTTCATGTTCGTTGATTGCCTTAAAGCCGGGGTAGGTTCCCCGTTGTTCCATCTCGCTGTCTTTGCTCCAGGAGTAAATCTCTGTGCACTGCCAGCTCTCGGTTTTCCTGGGATTTTTTGGAATTTCGGCTATATACAGTTTACATGCACCCTGATTCCAGAATACAAGTTCCGTTTGTCCGTCACCATCGAAGTCACCGAATATCTGGTCGTGGTGTTTTCTGGCGCCGAAGTTTTTGATTTCTCGCCGCTTCCAGGGGGTTTGGGGACGGAACTTAGGATATGGATTTTCCCACCACCAGACTTGGTTACTTTGTGAGTCGCCTGCAAAGACTATGTCAAGGTCTCCGTCTGCATCGATATCAAAGCAGTCCGCACCCGCTTCGATATGCAGGGCTTCGTCATCGACAACGTATTTTGTCCAGCCATTCAAACCTCGACGATACCAGACGACTGAAGGTGCTTTGGTGCGTTCGGTGATGGCAAAATCATTAATTCCGTCCTTATCAATGTCGCATACAATACTGGAGGTCTGCTGTTTACCGGCATTCGGTGTTGAAAGGTCCCCGTTAACCGTTGATAGGTGTTTCCAGTTAACGGCGTTTGGATTTTGTAAAGCGAAGCTGNNGAATCTCCTTATTTTAGTTATGCTTTATTCTGTGCTTTTCAGGTAACCGACTTTAAGCCTGGTCAATCCATCCACAATAATAACTTAAATTGGCTGCTCAATACAAGCATTTCACTTGTTCTTGTGGAAATATCTTTAGTTACTTTCAACCCCTGGATTTGGCAGGCAATTTGGTCTTGGCTTGTCGGATTTCCAAAATACGAAGCCGTTCCACTAAGATTTGGCTTAGAATATTAGGGTGGGTCAGTCTTGATTTCTTCATTAATACTTGTCTGTGGATCATTGGTTTCAACGGGGGAATTTAGCCCGGTTTCTTGGTCTGTTTTGTCTCGGTCTTTTTGTTGTGTGCTGTTTAGCAAATGCTCGATAGCTTGTTCACATGTGATCTTCGTGTCCGGCGAAGATACTATCGAGTTAACCAAATCGCACCACCAGCAAATATATGATATGTTGGTCTGTTGTGACTGTTTATTAAAACCTGCCTGGCTTACGAAACGGTTTTTAGAAATTGGCGTAGTAGTTATTAAGAGAGCTATGAAACTAAGGACAAGAAAGCCGGCGAGGAAGCCGAGCACACCTGTGAATAGAATGTCAAATATTTTTGGAAAAGAGACCTTAAATTGGCCCGTAAGAAAAATGTTTGTTATTCCATACAAAATCAAGTAAGTCCCTATTGCTGAAACTAAAAGAGCAAGGGCGTTACAGCACGGCATATTTTTGGCCTCTGGGACAACATCTAAAATTATTGGTGACAGGAATATAGCAATGTAGATAGAAATTACGATATTGAAGAGGGTGGCCCACATTTCGTAGAAGCCTATTTTGACGGCAAACCAAATGAAAAGTCCGCCAACTAATATGCCCGCCCAAAATACCATAAACTTTATCCTATTACTCTTTTTAGTTCATCGAGGCTTGTTATTCCGGATGCTACCTTTTTTAGACCTTCTTTTCTCAGGTTTGACTTGTCCTTCTTCTTGCCTTCAGTTCTCAATTCAGCAATTGATAATTTATTATCGGCAATATCAGCCTTCAATTGATCGGTTATGACCAGAAGGTCGCAGACCGCTGTCCTTCCCAGATAACCGGTTCCTTCACAGCGCTTACAACCTATAGGTTCGAAGATATTTGTATAGTCTATGCCTTTTCTTTGGAATTTTTGGATCAAATCCTGATTTAGCTGGGCCGGTTCTTTGCAGTGTTCACAAAGCTGGCGAAGAAGCCTCTGAGAAGACAGAAGACTCAATCCGGATGACAACAGAAGAGTCGATACTCCTAAATCCAGCAGTCTGACCAGAGCTGTTGCATTGCAGTCACAATGTATTGTTGCCAGGACAAGATGGCCGGTCTGCGATGCTCGAAGCGCAATCTCTGCCGTTTCCTCATCTCTTATTTCGCCCACACATATCACATCCGGGTCCTGCCTTAGGACACTGCGTAAAGTTTTTGCGAAAGTAATATCGGCCTTCGGATTAATTTCAATCTGACTTGCTGTCGGAAGAACTGCCTCAATCGGGTCTTCAACTGTTATAACGTTTCGAGTAAACCGGTCCATCTCGTTGAGCATCGCATACATAGTTGTGGTCTTGCCGCTGCCGGTAGGGCCACAAATCAGTATCATGCCGGATGGTTTGTTTATAGAACTTTGAATAATTGAGTACTGCTTTTTCGTGAGCCCTACGTCGGTCAGCATGAACGTACCTGCGTTCTGGTTGAGCACTCTTATCGATAACTTTTCACCGTTGAGGACACCGGCGCTTGCGACCCGAAAGGAAGCGGTTGTCCCGGCCTTTTTTGCTATAAATGCGCCGTCCTGAGGTCTTCTTTTTTCGGATATGTCCATACTCGAAACGGCTTTGATACTATTTACGATTGCCTTGCAGGTATCGGCCTTGTGTTTTTTTACTGTCCGCAGCACGCCGTCTATTCGAAACCTGATTGTGTACGTCGCCTCATCCTTTGGGTCGATAAGAATATCACTGGCCTGCCGCTCAAGAGCGTCGGCGATGACTTTTTCGGTTAAATCAAGGATGCGGCTGTCCTGTCGTTTTTTATCGCTATGGCCGTATATCTCGTCGATACTTCTACCTGATGAATCAAGCAGTCTTATCGCCGAATCGTCTCGACGGTGTCCGGAACCTCGAAATCGTATATTGGTAAAAGCATTTTGTACTTGTTGCTTTATTATCTCGAAGATGCTGATGTTACTTTGAGAGGACTTTTTTGCCGTATCTACTATCAGCAGAATAAGCAGAAGTATCGGTCCTGCGAAAAGAGTGATAATGTAAGCTATTGATTTATATTTTTTTGGCACCAGTTCACTAAACTGAGTACGTTGAACAAAGTATAGACAAAGGTATACCCAGATTACGAGGCAGAGGAGCTTGATTGGATTAAAAGGCAGCGATGTTACAGATGAGGCTAAGCTAACATCTGCCGGTAATAAACAGAATGGACTTGGTGAAAGATTTTGGATGAAATCCATAATTTGCATACAATTTCTCTTTCAGCAAATACGTAAGACAAAACACTCGCAATTATTAAAATAATATATTTTATCGGCATTAGCAAGCTTAAATATTCTCTAAAAAGTCTAAGCATCTCTTTCAGACATCAGTCGAATCAGTGATTGCTTTTTTATCTCGCGCCGACTGGGAGCATATTTTTCTGGTGCTCACAAAATAAAAACCAGCTTAAAGGTCTTCCAGCTCAGCTAAGAAAGAATCAGACTTATCCAGCTCCAGTTCGGGGAAGCTGCCGGACAGCTCCTCTGCCAGGACCTTTGGTGGTGGTACTTTCGCTTCGGGCTTTGGTTTGGCCTGCTTGGGTGGTATAATTTTTTCTGGCTTGCCGTCAATCTGCAGCAGGAACGTAAGCGGGCCTATTCTGATATAATCGCCTGCCTTAACCGTTGTCTCGTTTATACGTTTACCATTAAGAAATGTGCCGTTGCGCGAATCAAGGTCTCGAATTTTCACGGCCTCTTTGTTCTGGTTCAGCTCGCAGTGCCTTTTGGAAACGATCATAAGGGGGATACACAAATCACAATCATGGCGTCGGCCAATTATCGTATTATCGCTCGGAAGAGAAAAAGCTTTTTGCGAGCCGTCCTTTTTAAATAGAACTAGATTAATATCCATTCAGCCATCCTCGCTATTAGTTTATTCTTTCCCACGACTACTTTTATTATATAGTTAAAAGCCGTGTATAACAAGAAATAAATCGGATTATAAATAATATTGACAATTTTGGCCACACTGATATATTCATAGGCAAACACAAAAAGATTGGTATTAGCGGATAGATATATGGCAAAAGTTACACTGCCGGATGGCACCACATTAGAAGTTACCGATGTTACGACGGCACAGCAATTAGCTGAACAGATAGGACCGGGACTTGCAAAAGCGGCCGTCGCAGCGAAAATAAATGGCCAATTGGTAGATTTATCCACGCCGATTAATAGTGAGGCAGACGTTCAAATCATCACCTTCAAAGACCACGAAGGCCTTGATGTGATGCGTCATAGCTGCGCCCACGTAATGGCTGAAGCTATATGCAGTATTTGGCCGGATACAAAACTGGTCTATGGGCCGACCGTTGAGGACGGATTTTACTATGATATTGACCTCGATGAGCCGATTCGGCCGACCGATTTCGAACGCATCGAGGAAAAGATGGCTGAAATTGTCAAAGCCGACAAACCGTTTGTCCGCAAAGAAATGACCAAAGACGAGGCCTTAGCGAAATTAGCATCTGACAAATACAAGACCGACAATATAAGACACGCCGGTAGTGATGTTATTAGTTTTTACTCGCACGGAGGTGACTTCGAGGATTTGTGCCGGGGCCCGCATGTACCCAGCACAGCTAAAGTCGGAAGCTTTAAGATTATGTCGGTGGCCGGTGCTTATTGGCACGGCGACCCCACACAAAAAATGCTCCAGCGGGTCTATGGCACCGCCTGGCCGACAAAAAAAGAGCTTGACGACCACCTGCAAAGATTAGCCGAAGCGAAAAAACGTGACCACCGCGTGTTGGGCAAGCGACTGGATTTATTTAGTTTCAACGAAGCCGGCCCCGGCTTTGCATTCATTCACGCCAAAGGAATGATTATCTGGAATGCCATAGTGGATTTTTGGCGGGGCGTTCACAATAAGTATGGATATGAGGAAATCCACACACCTATAATTCTTAATGAGCAGCTTTGGCACAAGAGCGGCCACTGGGACAATTACAAAGAGAATATGTACTTTACGAATTTTGACGAGACCGACTATGCGATAAAGCCTATGAACTGTCCCGGCGGATGTCTGGTTTACAAGACCCGGCAGCACTCGTATCGCGAATTTCCAATGCGTGTTGCCGAGCTTGGGCTGGTGCATAGACACGAGGCCAGCGGTGTTATGCACGGCCTTTTTCGAGTCAGGCAGTTTACTCAGGATGATGCCCATATTTTCTGCACACCCGAGCAGATAGAGTCCGAGATAATCGGAGTCATCGAACTTACCTTCGAGATATATCAGGCCTTCGGGTTCGAGGATTTTCACATTGAGCTGTCCACCAAGCCCGAAAAGCACATCGGCTCGGACGAGATTTGGGAAACGGCTACCAACGCCCTCGAGGAAGCCCTCAAGCACAAAGATATTGAGTATAAAATCAACGAGGGCGATGGTGCATTTTACGGGCCCAAAATTGATTTTCATATAAAAGATTGTCTGAAAAGGTCCTGGCAATTAGGCACAATTCAACTGGATTTTTCTATGCCGCAGCGATTCGGCCTGGTTTATACCGACAAAGATAATACCGAGAAAACTCCGGTTATGATTCACCGGGCGGTTTTGGGCTCTTTTGAGCGCTTTATCGGCATTCTTATAGAACACTATGGTGCGAATTTCCCGCTTTGGCTTTCGCCGGAGCAGGTAAGAGTGCTGCCGATAAGTGAAAAAAGCAATGATTATGCAAAAATCGTTGAGGATAAGCTAAAAGATGCATCCCTGCGCTGTAGTTGTGATTTTTCGAATGAGAAAATAAATGCCAAGATTGCCAGAGCTTACAGTGAAAAGCTCCCCTTTATGCTGGTAGTCGGCCCAAAAGAGGCCCAGTCCGATATGGTCAATGTAAGAATACGAGGCGTAAAGGAGAATAAAACAGTCCGGATTGATGAGTTTTTAACAATAGCAAAGGACAAAATTGCCGATAAAAAAATAGATTTGGCTTTTTAGAAATATAAGTTATAATTGTTGGTTGTAAAAAGACCTTCAGAATAATCGATTAATGATTTGTTGTTTTATAGAAAGGTAAGGTGACGCACAATAAGTAAACGAGGTTTAAAGGTAAATGGAGGAATTAGGGCCGAAACAATTCGGCTTGTTGACGAGTCAAATAATCAGGTGGGTGTCGTTACCAAATACGAGGCCCTCAACAGAGCACGCGAGGTCGGGTTGGACCTTGTGGAAGTTGCCCCTACCAGCGACCCGCCGGTTTGTCGGATAATGGATTACGGCAAGTGGCTGTACGAGCAAAAACGTAAGATTCGCGAGGCTCATAAGAAAAATCTGCACCACACTGCAACTCTGAAGGAGATCAGGCTCAGACCCGAAACCGACAAACGCGACCTTGAGATTAAGCTCAAACACGGGCGCGAATTTCTGGAAAAAGGCCACAAAGTACAATTCACAATGTTCTTCCGCGGACGCCAGATGCTGCACCGGGACCGGGGTTATGCGATGTTGGAGCAAATTACCGAATCGCTACAGGACCTGGCGAAGATTGAGCGGCCGGCCAGAATGGCCGGAAGACGCATGACTTTATTAGTTGTGCCCAAATAGTTCGTATCCGTCAACCAGGAGCAGCCCCAGCAGTCTCGTGGAGCATATTGCATAGCACCAAGTGTAATGAACGCACCTCACTTCGGATTTATCACTTGTAAGTTCTGTACGTGCAATTTATACGTTCATAAAAGGGGCTGTTTGCCATCAAAAACTTTAGGCGGGTTTTTCCAATTATTTTAAAGAATTTGTATCTCTGTTGTTGACTAACGCCAGCAAATGGCGTAAATTACCAACCTTAAATTCTTCCGGTGCCGATAGAGCACAGCGAAGTGGATATTTGATGCAGGATTTCAGAGAAGGTTATTTTAAGAGGAACAGCTAAATGCCGAAACAGAAGACCCATAAGGGGTTGAGAAAAAGAGTCAAGATTAGCGCTACCGGCAAGGTCAGGCATAAACGTACCGGTGGTGGTCATCTTATGAGCGGTAAAAACGCAAAACGGCGAAGGCGGGTGAGCAGCTCGTCTATTATGAAAAGCGCAACGGCTAAGACGGTCAGAATTGGACTGGGTAAATAGATACCTTGAAGTTAAGGAGATAATCAACAGAAAATAATCAATATGTATACATACGCTTCTAGCAGGCGTATCGAAGGTTCGCCTAAGGCGGAACCAATTGATTGAGCTTGCTTCTCGGTTTTCATCCTGCTCACCGCCAGTAAGCTTAAAAAATCGAAAATTTTCAAAGGAAAGCAGGTCATCGAAGATGCCAAGAGTCAGAAAAGGTGCCGCAAGACACCAGGCAAAGAAANNAAGGGCCATCGTGGCGCCGCATCTCGGCAGTATCGCCTGGCCAAACAATCTATAGTGCGGGCGTCTGTTAATGCTCGAATTGACCGCAAACGCCGAAAACGCGATTTCCGCGGCCTGTGGATTACACGATTAAACGCAGCCTGCCGGCAGCGGGGTATAAGATATAGTCAGTTCGTCAATGCCTGTAAAAAAGCCAACATTGGGCTGAATCGAAAGATGCTGAGCGAAATCGCTATTGCCGACCCGGATGGTTTCGACGCCATAGTTGAGGCAGCCAAGGCCGCAATAAAATCGTGAATCATAACTCAGACCTTGCCTGGCAAGCCACGAGTTACGTCAAAGGACATACAACATTCGATATACGAGTAAATGCTTGAGCAATTTAAAAAAACCGGCAAAGAAGCCCTTGCTGACCTGAAGAAGGTTACCGACCTGAAGACTCTGGAAGAGTTCCGCATAAAATACCTGAGCCGAAAAGGACAGATTATCCAGATGCTCAGTCAGATAGGTAAGCTGCCCCCCGAACAAAAACCTCAGGCAGGCCAGCTCGCAAACAAAATAAAAGAAGAGGTTACCAGGGCATTCGAAGAGTTGAAAAGCACCCTGTTGCAATCGCAGCAGGAAAAATCAGAAGAGTTGATAGACGTTACTCTGCCGGGCAAACCTGTCAGAATTGGCAAAACTCACGTTATTACGCAAACCTTGAGTGAGCTGCTGGAGATATTCGGCCGAATGGGCTTTGCTGTGGCCTACGGCCCTGAGGTCGAGGACGAATGGCACAATTTCGGCGCTTTGAATATTGGTCCTGAACACCCGGCGAGAGATCCCTTCGATGCTTTTTACATTGACGACAACACCCTTTTGCGAAGCCACACTTCCCCGGTTCAGATTCGTGTTATGGAGCGCACCAAACCGCCCATTCGAATTGTTGCGCCGGGTCGGGTCTATCGGCCGGACACCGTCGATGCCACGCATATGTATATGTTTCACCAGCTTGAGGCCCTTGTTGTTGATGAGGGCGTCAGTATGGTGGATATGAAGACCACCATCGAGCAGTTTATTCATACCTTTTTTGGGCCTGAGACGAAATGGCGATTTCGACCGAGCTTTTTTCCGTTTACCGAGCCGAGTGCCGAAGTTGATTTGCTCCTGAAAGATAAAAGCGGCAAAGAAAGCTGGGTGGAGATGGGCGGCTGCGGTATGGTTGACCCGAACGTTTTTGACGCC
>JABAOC010005639.1_pt2 | contig 11517 bp, 12 predicted proteins | sample 7062161 | NCBI WGS metagenome assembly JABAOC01 (sample SAMN14538625, study PRJNA623070) | marine sediment metagenome | biome: marine biome [ENVO:00000428]; feature: marine pelagic biome [ENVO:01000023]; material: deep marine sediment [ENVO:00002113] | place: India: Gulf of Khambhat ... | reverse complement strand
TAATAAAATCGGAATATGCACCGGCACGGTAGGCCCGGGCGCTACCAACCTGACAACAGGAGTAGCTTCAGCATTTATGGACTCAATACCGCTGCTAGTTATTACAGCCCAGGTAGGAACTAGCGCCGTGGGAAAGGGGGGACTGCAAGAGGCCACTGGAATCGGCAGAACTATTGACCATGTCGAATTATTTAATGGCATGACCAAATATTCGGACAGGGTTTTGAGCGCTAGCAAGCTACGAGAGGGATTAAGAAATGCCATAAGACTTGCCCTGAACGGGAGGCCAGGGCCAGTGCACATTGATGTCATGGCTAATATCTTTGCTTCAGAAATCGATATCGATGGAAGCATGTTAGCCGAACCCATACAGCGGATATCAACAGCGGCTCCTTCAGAAGCAATAGAAAGGGCTGCAGAACTGATAACTTCGTCAAAGAATCCGGCAATCCTGGCCGGGGCCGGCGCTATGAGCACCAGTAAAGAGCTTCTACAATTAGCAGAAAGGTACGGAATCCCCGTCGCCACCACAGTAAGGGGTAAGGGGATAATTCCAGAAAACCACGATATCAGCCTCGGCTGCGTGGGCCTTTACGGAACCAATTTAGCCAACAAATACCTGCGCTCAGATATCGATGTCCTTATAGCAGTAGGGACTTCGTTCAGTGAATTTACCAGTCATTCTTGGGATTCGAGATTCAAGCCAGCCAAGGCCTTAATCCAAATTGATATTGACCCATGGGAAATCGATAAGAATTATCATGCGAATGTTAAGTTAGTGGGTGATTCCAAGGTTATCTTAAACCAGCTTCTTGCAGCGCTGCCACAAACAGGAGGCCAAAGACAAATCGTAGACATTCAGAAACTGAATCAGATGAAACAGGAACGTGGATATTTCAGCGATTCGAAAATGACTTCTGATGAAATCCCGATGAAGCCGCAGCGTTTCATGCGTCTGCTGAGAGAGGCATTGCCTAAAGAAACCATCGTGTTTGGAGACATAGGTAATACGCTGCCGTGGCTTGAGACCTTTTTCCAAGCACTTATGCCAAACACATTTTTTATCTGCGCAAGTATGGCATCAATGGGATATGGGGTATCCGCTTCCATAGGCGGGCAAATTGCCGCCGGCGACCATCAGGTAATCTGCGTCTGTGGTGATGGAGATTTCCTTATGCAAGGGATGGAGGTAGTTACCGCGGTCAATTATGATATTCCGGTAAAATGGTTTATATTGAACAACCAGTCACTGGCAATGATATCTGACCTGCAGAAAATAATGTATGGGGGCAGGAAGATATCTTCTGAATTTATCAATCCTGATTTTGTGAAACTGGCCGAGGCGATGGGTGCGGTTGGCTTGAGAATCAGCAAGCCTGATGAGGTATCATCGGTGGTATCAGAAGCACTTCTGAACAAGCGGCCAACTATAATAGATGTACTGATTGACCCTGATGAGGCTCCTTCATTTGACTCCCGAGCAGAAGCAATGGCCAAGGCTATGGGGTCTTCTGCTCCGCTGCTTAAGAAACTGAAGATGCTCCCACAGCTAATTAAACGGATGTAGGACTTATGCTAATGAAGTAGCGACGCCACGACGGAGGCCAGCTAGGCAACTCTCGAAGAGCTGTAACGCTGAGGAACAAAACACCAAGAAAGTAAAATGCTAACAGCAATATAAGCCAATATAAGTACCTACAGTACGACAGTATAAGCCGGTATAACTACCTACAGAGTGATTAAAGTGTACGTCCTTGTATTGAACTCTCTCACTACAATGCGTACGATGAAGATGTGAGTAGAAATTATCATATAAGCATGGGAAGCATGCGGGATTTGTTTTAGGTGAGATCTCATAAAAAGGGGCGAAAGCAATGACGACGACAACATCAATTCATGTTCAACTGGGGACAGCTTTCTGGCTAATGCTGCTTGTCTTAATCATAGGTGCAGTGATGTGGGTGACACTTTACTTTGTGAGAACAAAGGCGTTTAATCGATTCAGAATTGACATATCCATATTTTCGAAACTAAAATATAACTCCTGCATTCTCCAAATCAGACAAGGATGTATTGATGTCTCAGAATAAACTACAAGATCAATACGTAAATGTTATCGATATTAAGACACGCTTTTAGACATCAGGTGATAAAGGCTCTACAGTCATTTTAGTCCATGGATTAGGAGGATCCGTAGAAAGCTGGATGTATAATATTGGTGACCTGGCATTACATCATCGTGTATTCGCACCTGATTTACCAGAATTTGGTCTTTTTGATAAAATCCCGTCTCCATTAACTCTTTCTTACGGAGCTCAGGTTATTAAAGATTTCATGGACACGCAAGACATTAATACTGCCAGTCTGGTAGGAAATTCTTTAGGTGGTGGTATTACACTGCAGTTTGCACTCCAGTTCGCCAGACACACAGAAAAAATTATATTGGTAAACAGCGTAGGACTTGGTAAAGAATTAGCTTTTATTCTTCGAATAACTACTCTTCCATTCATCGGTGAATATTTCACGCTTCCTTACCGAAAAGGAACAGTCCGATCACTTCTGGAAAGGTGTGTTTACGATCCAGAAATGTTGACGGATGAAATCGTAGAGTATACCTACCAGCATGAAATCAGACCTGGAGCACAAAAATGCTTTTTATCAACGTTACGTGCGGTGAGTAACTTCTTTGGGTAGAGAACCGATAACGTAAATTCAATATTAAATAACCTTGCCAGTCTCTCTTCTCCGACGCTGATTCTTTGGGGCAAGCAAGATGCAATGTTTCCAGTATCGCATGCATATGTAGCAGAGAAAAACATACCCAGCACTGAGCTTCATATATTCGATCCTTGTGGACACTCACCACAAATCGAACGCCCCGAGGAATTTAAAGCTCTCGTTTTAGAGTTTTTAGCTAAATAATTTAAGATATTATTTGCGTCGAATTGATCCCGATGCTAAGTAATCACCATAGGGAAACCTTCGTATCTGGGAGTGTAGGATGTGGGTATAACTTGGAATGAAATTCGTTAGGGCTTTTCAAAGCTTATCTTCGGCTTGCTTCGAACTCTCTATACTCTTCGATGTAGAACTATCCTTTGATGTTAAATCAACAATATGTTTTTCAGCCGTGAATGGTGAGTATCCTTTTGAAATGAGTCTTCCTTCATCGTAAATTTCAAGTGCAGTGCCACACTTAGGGCATGATTGATTGCGAGGAAATCGCAACAGCCACCCGTAACATCTATAACCACACTTAGGGCATCTGCCTTCCAGCATATTGGTATGGCCCTTCTTACAGGATAATCATTTCGTTAACCATATAACGATAGTAGTATGCGAAAGTTATTATTCAGCTTGGTTAATTTCGCCAATCTAGATAAAGGACTTCTAATCTTCCCATTAGTTCAAGTGGTTCTGCAAACACTTCATTAAACTTATCTATTTGCCTCTGGTCAAATCCGCTCTCTTCATTGGCGATGGCATCTTCCATGCTGTTCCAATATGATATAGTATAGCCTTTGCCAGTATCTGGGTCGGTAATGAACTGAACTCCTCGATAGCCGCTAACTTTCTCTGATATTGCTGCTTGAATTACTCCTTTTAGAAGCTCGACAGCCTCTTCTTCTCTGCCTTTTTTGATCTGAATTTTAGATATACGAGCAATCATTTTGTTTTCCTCCTTTGCTCTCTCCCCCCTCCTCGTCGTTTATATTCTTCGCTGAGTTTGATAAACCTTTTATGAACACAATGGAGAGAAAATTGGGTGGCGCATAGGTGCATTTATTTAGGCTTGAACACTTACCTCATATCCTTCGCGAACAGGCGTTGATGTAAAGAAATCTTTGTGCCAACTTGCCCGTTCTTGGAGCTTACCGCTCTGTTCATCGGCAAGAGCATCCTCTTCACTATCCCAAAGGGTCATAGCAATGCCTTTGCACACTTTTCGGTCGCTGAAGACATAGATTCCACGATAACCCTTTTGTAATTTAAGCGCTGGGATAACCCTGTCCTCAACACGCTTTATAGTTTCGTCTAGTTTGTCGATATTAAATTGATACGAGATTAACCGTGCAAACATAATATGTTCCTCCTATGGATTTGTTATCGCCCTATGCGTCACCCCAAGGTAAGCTCTATTATATTCATTTCATCACTGAAGTCAATACTATTACTACTCAATGAGAACCGGTCAAATTTTAAGTTTATCAAACTCTTGGCACTAGGCAGGCCTAGTTTGGAGGGCAAACGGACGATGGAATAAAGCAAACGCATAGACAATACAGAGGCATAGACCCTGGGTTAATTGAGGTTAGTATCTCGGTATTCCCTGCCAGCCTTCCAGCATCCTCAAGAAGAGTAGTTCATCCCCGGAAAGTGGCAATAGTGACGGCGGTGATAGTCCTCCAAGTAGTTTCTCCATAAAGGAAGTAGGTGGGCTATACTCCTTAACCTCAGGGACATGGATGCCAGCCAAACTGGCGGCTATTTCTACAGCTTTGTCTAGGCCTCCCAACTCATCTACTAGGCCAAGGCTTAAAGCCTGATTACCAGTGTACAGTTGACCTGTAGCCAGCTCTCTGACTTGCGTTGCTTGGAGACCTCGGCCTTGGGCTACTGCAGTTACAAACTGTTCATAAAGGTCATCGGTGATATCCTGCATTATCTTACGTTGCTCGTCAGTAAGAGGCAAAATTCCCATGTCTTTGTGTTTTCCAGTCTTCACAATTTCCAATTCGAGCCCTAATTTCTCTAGCAGTCCTTCAATGTAGATAAAGTCGGTGATAACACCTATGCTACCAGTAAGCGTACTAGGGTTTGCTACGATTTTGTCTGCATATGTTGAGATATAGTAACCACCAGAAGCAGTTATATCTCCCATGGAGATGACGACCGGTTTACCTGTGGTCTCCCTAAAACGGCGTATCTCCAATGCAATCTCCTGAGAAGCTCCAGCGGAACCGCCAGGACTATTGATACGTAATACTACTGCTTTTACTCCGCCATCACTCTCAGCCTCTTTTAAGTAGTCCCTTACTAACTTGGGGCTGATGCCACCAGATGTTAGCAGGCCCGACTGGTCAGAACTAGTGATGATACCATTCAAGCGGATTACCGCCACTATCCCTTTTCCCACCATGCAGCCGCTAAATGAGATTGCTATAAATAGCATAACCAGTATGGCGAGTGCCATTTGCCACTTCTTTACTTCCATGCTGTTTTTACCTCCTTGTCGCTTTGGTTTGAGACACAAATTAATAGTATCACATGTACTATGATGGGAGGTAATCTACCCAAATAGTAAAAAGCGAAGACCTGGTGTTTAAACACCAAGTGCGCGTTTAACATTTTAATATAGGATGTAAAGTGATTCCTAATAGGAGATTACCAGGGCATCTTACCTGGCTAACTGAACAATATGGCCGATTTGTAAAATCGCTACTTTTATTTAAAAATAATAGATAATTAGAGATTTAAGGTGCTTACCGAAATTCGTTGATAAAGCTATGAAAGATGTTCACAAAGTATTTATTCAGCTAGGTCTTCTTGAAACCAATACATTGAGTTCAAAACTTTTTGTGAACTTGAAGCTAAATTCTCCTTTGTAAGGAGGAAGTCAGGGGTTCGAGTCCGCTCAGCTCCACTTAGCATTTTTCCTGCAGTACACCATTGGCTCCATCGTCATCCCCGACAAATTCTAATGAATTCCACTCAATCGAAAGAAAAATCTTTTGAATTCTATGTCAAATATACTATACAAAAAGTTAATTATATATTACAATATGTTTGTCATAAGTTACTTGAGGAGGGAAAGAAATATGGCACCATTACAAAAAAGAGCTTTGTACAGCCTTGTTATTGGACTTGTTCTCACCATCTCTCTCATAGCAGTTTTGGTTATTCAAGGCGATATCACGGCCTTTGACAGAGACCCGAACGTCAGATATGTTATGTATGCCGTGTTAATTGGAGTGCCTCTTGTCTATGGGATCCTTTGCGACCTCACTCTTCGAAAACCAAGGCAGATTGATGAGCGTGATAGGCTCATTATTGAAAAATCTAGTCGGGCTCAATGGTTGGCAGTTATATTCTTATTGGTTGCCTGGACAATAGCATTGACCGAAATTTACCATGACGAACAACAAGTACCTGTTGCGTTTTTGACTCTGATATTTGTATCTGCACTAATTATAAGCCCCCTGGCACAATCTCTGGGTATCCTGACTGGTTACTGGAGAATGAACCGCAATGGCTAAGATTAGGAACCGTATCAGGAGGCTCCGCTTTGATAAAAACGAAATGACGCAAGAGGAATTGGGCAAGCGTGCTGGCTGCACAAGGCAAACAATTATTGCTCTTGAGCAAGGCAAATACGTGCCGTCTATTGAGTTAGCCTTTAAGATCGCCCGGGTCTTCGATGTATCGATAGAAGAAGTGTTTCAATATGAGATTAATGGTTAAAAACAGGTCAAGTTTTTAGCGTTGATTGAGTAAGATAAAACTCACCATAAAAGTTCTATATATTAATACACCGGCTCCACCGAGATGGTATTTTTGTTACCTTAGGTAGCATTTGGGGTGGTAGCTTCTTCCCTTAAATAGTTAAGGCTCCGGTGCTACTTTTAGTGTAAGACCAGAGCCTTAGCCACTTTTCTAGCAGGGGCCACTTTTACATATTGGTTACTGCTAATATATTGCCCTCGGTGTCCTTGAACCAGGCCCCTGTCACGCCGTTCATCCTGGCAATACCATCGATGGTCTTTATACCTGGCATGTCAATGTCCTCAAACTTCACGCCCTTGGCCTTGAGCTCCTTTACCGTGGCTTCAACATCGTCAACAGTAAACGAAGCTACGGTATGGTCGGCTTTAGTAGCGCCCCTTTGATAGACATAAAGGCTGGAATCATTTCCCGCTTGGAATACAATCCCTGGTGATGGGTCCTCCGCCAGGACCTTCAGTCCAAGAGTGTCCTGATAGAACTTTCTTGCCCGACCGATATCAACCGCCGGTAGCGTTGGATGTACTGTCGCTTTGGTTAGCATTTTGGTTTACCTCCTTTCTTCTTGTTATCCTTAAATTGTATTTGGCCGAAGGATAAGCGTATGTGATTTATATCACATTTCAACAACATATTAAGAAAGGTATAAAATAAAAACATGATTCAGGGGTGTTCGGTTGATTCCTCAAGAGGGCGCTGGATTTTGTTGGCGACTCTTCTGGCCAGCGGCACTGCTTTCTTGATGGGAACCGCGGTAACAGTGGCGCTGCCAACGATACAGTTGAACTTCGGCGCCAGCATTTCCGGCATACAGTGGGTTATTAACTCTCATCTACTTTCCCTGGGAGCTTTTCTATTAATCGGCGGCTCATTAGGTGATAGATACGGTCGAAAGCGGATTTTCATCTTGGGCATCATAATATTCATTACTGGAGCCATACTTTCCGGGTTTGCCCGGACGATTACATACCTGATTATGTTCCAGGCTTTGCAGGGAATCGGCTCGGCGCTGATGATACCGCAAAGCCTGGCGATAATAAATGTCTGCTTCACCGAGGAGCAGCGGGGCAAGGCCATAGGGCTATGGGCCGGAATCTCCGGGGGGATAGCAGCACTTGGCCCATGGCTGGGCGGCTGGCTGGTGGAATCTTTTTCCTGGAGAGCGGTCTTTTTCATGACCGTCCCCATCAGTATATCGGCAATCGTCATTACCTACATCTTCATTCCTGAGAATAAGGGAACCTATACTCGCAAGCTGGACTGGACAGGGATGCTTCTGGTCCTGGGCGGCCTCTTCGGCATTGTATTTGGCCTGATTGTCGGGCCGGTTAACGGCTGGAATACCCTGCCGGTGCTCATAGGTTTGATTTGCGGGCCGATTTTCATTTCACTATTCATTCTCTTCGAGCTGAGACAGAGTGAAGCACTGGTGCCGCTCCAAATATTCCGGAACCCGCTTGTCGCCGGGGCCAATACGGCAACACTTCTGCTTTATTTCGCACTTAATGGGGTTATCTTCTTCCTGGTCCTGAATTTCCAGCAGATTCAGGGATACTCACCGGCTCTGGCCGGGCTGGGCCTGCTGCCCCCGATTGTATTGATTACGCTATTTGCCGGACCGGCCGGTGCCCTCGCCGACCGGATAGGGCCGCGCCTTCCGATGATTATCGGGCCAATGGTTGTTTCAGCGGGGATGGCCCTGCTTAACTTGAGCGGAACCGACGCCAGCTATTTGAAGCATTTTCTTCCCGGTCTAATCCTGTTCGGGATGGGTATGGCACTGGTTATTGCCCCTTTAACCAAATCAGCACTGTCTGTGGAGCCTCGATTTTCCGGCGCGGCATCCGGCGTCAATAATGCCATATCACGGATTGCGGCACTCATGGCCGTAGCCATCCTGGGCGCAATTGTTATATCTGCCTTTACCACACATCTCAGCGATGTTATAACTGCGTCTGCTCTGGCTCAAGCAGAACAGGAAATGATTTTAAGCCAGTCAGACAGGCTCGGCGGCATCATTATTCCAGAGAGCTTCAATGAGTCTACACGCAATCTGGTCAAGAATGCCATTGGAGAATCGTTTATCAGCGGTTTCCGCCGGGCGATGGCCGTGGGGGCTGCGCTTTCATTCGGGGCGGCCCTGGTCTCCTTTTTTACTATCCATAACCGGCGTGAGATCCAATAGAGAACAACACAATTTGCCAAAGTTGCGGGTAACTTTCCTTGCTGCCGATATAAAGTACCGCTTTTATCGCCTTATCTGATGAAAAAGGCTTCGTGCTCGCCACAGGCTAAATTATCCTCGCTTTAATAAAGTGCTATAATATTTGAGAGCAAAGGAGGAGNNNNGAGCTGGAAGAAGCTGCCAATCTCATGAGAGGTTACAGCCTGATTGCTTTGGGCGCCGCGGGTTCGGGTCATTCTGGAGGAACTTTGTCCCTGATGGATGTCGCGGCCGCGCTTTATTTGCACGAGGCAAACCTGGACCCCAGGGACCCCTTCTGGCCGGAGCGCGATAGAATTTTCTGGTCGGCAGGGCACAAGGCACCGATACTATATGTCAGTCTGGGTATGGCTGGGTTCTTTAATGTTGAAGAGATGGTTACTCTGCGCAAACTCTATTCACCATTTCAGGGCCACCCCCACTGGCTCAAGCTGAAAGGCGTGGAGTCATCCAGTGGTTCGCTGGGACAGGGATTATCTGTTTCTGTTGGAGATGCCCTGGCCGCAAGGCTGGATAATAAAAATTACCGCGTATATTGTCTCATGGGCGATGGCGAACAGCAGGAAGGCCAGATCTGGGAAGCGGCCATGGAAGCCTGCCACTATAGACTGGACAACCTCTGCGGAATCATTGATAAAAACCGCCTGCAGATAGATGGCTGTACCGATGATGTTATGTGCATCGACCCGCTTGCCGAAAAATACCGCGCTTTCGGCTGGGATGTCATTGAAATCGATGGCCACAATATGGAAGAGATACTCGGCGCTTTCAAGGAAGCAAAAGAGACAAAAGGCAAACCGTCTCTCATCATTGCCCACACCACCAAGGGCAAGGGCGTCGACTTTATGGAAGACGTATGTGGCTGGCATGGAAAGGCGCCGACCATTGAACAGATGAAGGACGGCTTAAAACAGCTGGGACTGGATACAAAGCTCCCGGTGGAGAAGCTGCTTCAAAAAGCGACCGCTTATCAGGAAAAGATTACCCGGGAACTCGAAGCGAAACAGCCCAAATTCTCGCGGGACTATTTCTGGAACGCACAGGAAGATATGAAAGTAGAACTGGTCCCTACCCGGATGGGCTTCGGTAATGCCCTTGCCGAACACGGCGACGACCCCCGGGTGGTCTGTCTGGGGGCTGATATTTCCGATTCTATAACCATCAGCCAGTTCTACAAAGAACATCCTCAACGCACCGAACGCTGGCTTTCCATGGGCATTGCGGAGCAGTCGGGGACATGCGTGGCGGCGGGACTGGCCAAAGAGGGTAAGTTGCCCGTCTTTGGCACCTACGGCGTCTTTGCCTCGGGGAGAAACCTTGACCAGTTGCGAACCACCGTCTGCTATGGCAATTTCAACGTGATGATTGCCGGAGCTCATGGAGGCGTCTCCGTTGGTCCTGATGGTGCCACCCACCAGGCGCTGGAAGAACTTTTTCAGATGTGCGGCCTGCCCAATATGAATGTTGAGGTGCCGTGTGATGCCGTGGAGACCCACCGGGCAACGGAATATCTGCTATTCAACGTGGTCGGCCCCAAATATATCCGATTTGCCCGCGAGGCAACACCGGTGGTAACCAACGATAGCACTCCTTATAAATGGGGAGAGGCCAATGTTATCCGTCTCCGGCGGGCACAGGAAAAGTTCATCGATGCTTTTGAGCACTGTTTAGCTTCACAGTATAAGAATGAGGACGAGGATATCTCTATCGTTGCCTGCGGGCCCTCAGTGCCGGAGGCAATGAGAGCAGCCTGGATTCTGAAAACGGAATATAATCTGGAAACGCGGGTGCTCAACGTACATACCGTGAAGCCCCTTGATGAAAAGGCCATTGCCAGAGCGGCCAGAGATTGCGGCGTGGTTATCACCGCCGAAGAACACCAGATTGGCGGTCTGGGGAATCTAGCTGCTGCCGCCATCGGACGCTCGGCAGAAGTCTGCGGCACGCCGGTTATCATGGGAATGATTGGAGTGCAGGACCGCTTCGGCGAGTCCGGCTCGCCGTGGGAACTGGTAAAAGAGTTCGAGGTTTCCGCGGAACATATTGCCGCCAAAGCGAAATCACTGCATGAGTTAAAATCATCGAAAGGTTAATATTCTAAAAAATAAACCCATTGCTGGGACATATACGGATTCAAAATTAATTTGTGTTTGCTTAATTTTCGACCTGCTCAATGTTAGCCATAGAACAGGCCATTTTAGATTTCATCAGCAATACCTACAACCTGATAGGTTGGCCGGGTGTTGTGGTCATGATGGCTATAGAGAGCGCCTGCATTCCCCTGCCCAGCGAGATAATAATGCCCCTTGCCGGCTGGATGCTTATCAAGGAGAAATCTCTAAGTGTGCTCTATTTAGGAGCCGCTGGTGCCTATGGAGCTTTAGGGAACACCATTGGCTCAGCTCTGGCCTACGGTGTGGGTGTGTGGGGAGGGCGTCCATTTCTGGAAAAATACGGCAGATATATCTTGATATCACACCATGACCTGGACCTGGCCGATCGCTGGTTTTACCGATGGGGAAGCTGGTCCATCTTCGTTTCCCGGTTATTGCCCGCGGTGCGAACCTTCATCAGTTTGCCGGCCGGGATAGCCAGAATGCATTTTCCCAAATTCCTTATCTACACTTTCATCGGCTCATTCATATGGAGCGTGGGGCTGGCCTATGGCGGGTACCTGTTGGGTGAGCACTGGGAGCAAATACGAACCATTATGCGCCCTTTCGACCCATTCATTGTCGCGGTTGCGGTTGTTTTCATTGCCCTTTATATTTATCGTCATATAAGACATAATA
>JABAOC010020254.1_pt3 | contig 11522 bp, 11 predicted proteins | sample 7062161 | NCBI WGS metagenome assembly JABAOC01 (sample SAMN14538625, study PRJNA623070) | marine sediment metagenome | biome: marine biome [ENVO:00000428]; feature: marine pelagic biome [ENVO:01000023]; material: deep marine sediment [ENVO:00002113] | place: India: Gulf of Khambhat ... | reverse complement strand
CGACGAGACCGTCCTGTTTGAGACGGTCCAGCACCTCACCCGTGCGGTCACGGGAGGCGTCATTGACCGCTACGATCTCGACATTGAGCGGTACCCGGCGGACGCGCTGTACCCCTTCCTCAATGGTGGCCTCCTCGTTGTACGCCGGCATGACCACGGTCACGACCAAGTCGTTCCAGTCGCTCGGGAGCGCAGCAGCGCGGAAGGCCTCCTTAGATCGCGTCAGCATCGTACCGTGCGAGCTTNNCCGAGGACTTCGGCGGTCCGCGTCTTGTTCCCGCCTTCCGCCTGAAGCACCCACAGGATGTAGGCGCGCTCGATGGTCTCCAGTGTAGGGTTCTGCGGCACCCCTTCGGCAACCAGCGGCTCCGCTTTGCGCGCGGTGACCCGTTCGGGCAGCGCTGCCGCCTCCACAAAGTCGCCGTGGCTCAGAATTACCGCGTGCTCCAAGGCGTTTTCCAGCTCCCGCACGTTACCGGGCCAGTCGTACGCCATGACGGCGTCCAGGGTAGCGGCAGCAAGCGACTTCGGGGCCTCCCCGCGAGCTTCCGTAATGCGGCGAAGAAACGACTCGCTCAGCAACGGGATGTCCTCCCGGCGGTCCCTGAGCGGCGGCAAGTGCAGCGCGATCACGTTCAGCCGATAGTACAGGTCCGAGCGGAAGCTCCCCCGCCGCAGCTCCTCGTCCAGGTCCCGGTTGGTAGCCGCGATCACCCGCACGTCCACGCGGATCGGCTCCGTGCCTCCCACCGGCAGGGCTTCGCGCTCCTGCAGCACCCGGAGCAACTTCACCTGCGTCGACGGCTTCATCTCGGCGATCTCGTCGAGGAAGAAGGTCCCCGCCCGCGCGGCCGCGAACATCCCCTGCTTGTCCCGCACGGCGCCGGTGAACGACCCCTTCACGTGGCCGAACAGCTCCGACTCCAGCAGGCTCTCCGGCAAAGCCCCGCAATTGATAGAGAAGAATGGACCTGCACTACGCTCAGAGAGCTCGTGGATGTAGCGGGCGACCACCTCTTTGCCGGTACCGCTTTCCCCCTGGATGAGCACCGTCGACTCGGTGGGCGCTACCTGTTCGGCAAGGGCCAGAACGTCCGTGAAGCACTTGGCCTTTCCGATGGGCGTGACCGCCGTCGCCCGATCCCTGCGGCGGATCTCCCACCTGAGGTGCTTGTTCTCCGATCGTAGCGCCCGGTATTCGGCCGCGCGCCGACAGATAGCCACGAGATCGTCGTTGGAGAACGGCTTCTGGATGTAGTAGAAGGCACCCTCATTCACCGCCTGAATGGCCGACTGCAGGGACGCCTGCGCCGTCATCAGGATCACGGGCATCTCAGGGTCTTGGTCCCGGGCTGCGGCCAGGACGTCGATCCCCGAGACCTGGGGCATCCGGATATCAGCCAGCACGATGTCTGGGCTGAGGGATCGCATCGCCTCGAGTCCCGCCTTACCTCCCTGCGCCGTCTCCGGTTGGAAGCCCGATTTCCTGAGGAGGATCCGCAGGGTATCGAGGATACCCGACTCGTCGTCAATGACGAGGATGCTCGGCCGTTCCTGCATCACGCAGCGACCTCCGTCGTCCCGCTGGCAGGCAACAGCACGTTGAACACCGAGCCTTCTCCCGGGGCCGACTCCACCAGGATGACGCCCCGGTGGGCCTGCACCGCCCGCTGGACAATGGCGAGACCGAGACCCGATCCGCCTGCCCGGCCGGTAACGAAGGGCTCAAACACCCGCTCCTTTAGCTCCGGCGGAATCCCGGGACCGTTGTCAGCAACCCGAAGCAGGACGGCGCTGCGAAGCGTCACGCCCGCAGGCAGTTCTCGGCCCTCAGCTTCGCGCACTTCCACCCTCACCCGGGGCGACTGCGCGGGTGCCTGGACAGCGTTGAGTATCAAGTTGACAACGACGCGGTGCAGCAGGTCCTCGTCTCCGTCGATCGGCGCCGGCCGCCGCGCCACCTCGATGACCGCGTCCTCGGGGCAATCCGGATGTTCTCTGACTACTTCGATGGCGGCCTCCACCACGCCGCCAAGATCCAGAGACCGGGTGTTGGTCACCCGAACCCGTGAGAAATCGAGAAACTCAGTCAGGAGCCGGCTCAACCGATCGCTCTCCCGAACCACCAGCTGGCTGAGGAACCGTTCATCTGCATCGGCCNNCGATGGAGGAGCGGATAGAGGCAAGGGGATTCTTGATCTCGTGCGCCAGCGACGCGGACAGCTCCGCGACAGCCTCGAGCCGCTCGGCCCGCAAGCGCAATTCCTCGACTCGCTTCTGATCCGAGATGTCGGTGAAGATGGCGGTGACCGAAGGAGGCACCGTGCTGTCCATGTCGATGCTCGTGGTGGTGACACCGACGGGGAATGACCGCCCACCGACGTTGACCTCCCCCTCGGCCCGGAAGGTCCGCTGCCGACCCGCCTGGGTCGTCTCGATCGCCTGCAGGAGCTCCGGCGCACGATCACTCACGAGGTCCGAGAGCCGGCGCCCCACGATGTCGACATCGAACAAACCGAGCAACTCCTGGGCAGCAGGATTGGCATAGAGAACGGTCCCATCACTGTCCACCGTCACGATCCCACTGCGGATATTCCGCAGGATGTCACTGGCCTCGAGGAGCTTGAGGCGCCGTACCTCCTCCTGTAGCACGTCCCGCTCAGCGCTCATCACACGCACCCGACTCCCGATGATCCCGGTGGCAGCGAATACGGCCACGAACACGGCGATCTGCAGCCCTACCACGACCGACATCTGGCCCGGGTGCCCAAAGACGATGTCGGCCAGGTAGACCAAACTCGCCAGACTGGTGATCAGCAAACTTGATGCCAGCGGCATCATCACCGCGCTGACCGCAATGACCAGGATGTACAGAGCGGGAAACTGGCTGGCCGGCCCCTCGGTGACATGGACCACGGTGGTCACCAGCGCGAGGTCGAAGACCGCCTGGGCGTAGAGGAAGGTCATCCCCGGCTCGACACCGCGGATGTGGGTGTACCAGACCGACAAGGAGGTGGCAATGACGCTGGCTATCGCCGCCACGGCGAGGAGCAGGATCGTCTCGGCGGAGACGTCCCTGAAGCGCAAGGCCGCGGCGGCGAACAGCACCATGGCAACCGTCACCCGGCCAGTGTAGACCCACCTGAGGACGCCTCGGGCCCCTGGGATAGCGCCGGCTGCTCCCCGCCCCCCCTGACCGGGGCCGGACCCGCCACCTACCGAACGCATGGGTTCAAGTATCCGGCCGACTATGGCAAAATGCAATACCTGATTGAGCCATCAGCCCTCCAGCAGCGGCGCCGGTTTCGCACACGGGCCAGAGGCGGAGGGCTACGCCGTGCGCCCGGCGCGCGCCATGCCAGGCAGCCCCACCGAGCTGACGAACGCCAGAACGTACATCGCCAGCGCCAGCAGGTAGAGCGACCGGAACCCGAAGTACATGGAGTTGTACTCCAGGAACCCGCCCAGCATCGCGCCGAACAGGTTGGACGAGAGCGCCACGGCGACCGACTTGGCTCGGCGGACCTCGGAGGAGAACGCGAACCCCGAGAAGAACAGCGGTAACGTCAGCAGCCCGGTGAGAAACACGCGTGCCGCCCAGGCGGGCGCCGCGCTCAAGTCGGCGGTCGCCAGCGACCTCCCGAGCAGCAGCGAGGCTCCCAGCAGCCCATACACTACCACCGGCTGCGGCGCGCCGCGGCGGATGACGACCATGTTGGCCAGGAATGCCATGATCAGGATGCCAGCGATGACGCTTCCCACGACGACCCACGTGCTGCCGTACACGAGCGCGAGTTCCGTGATGCCCTTGGTCTCGACGAGCATGAACCCGGCGCCCAGGAAAAAGCACGGCGCCGACCAGGCTCCACGGCCCTCCGGCGTAAACTGGCGGATCATGACCAGCGAGAGCACCAGCAGCAGGCCGACCATGGCGAGGTAGGACAGCGGATACCGGCGCACCGGCATGTAGAAGAACGGCCAGTCGTCGGTCGACACGTCGGCGCGGATCGCTTCCTGCTCGAACATGGAACTGCGGCGCACGATGTCGCCGGCGATCGCGGTCACGGGCTCGCCCACGTCCTCACCGATGACGAANNCAGCGGTGTCTGTCCATCGAATGCCTGCTGGAGCATGAGGTACAGCTTGCGGCCGAGTTGCGGGTTGATGACGCTGAACGTGAGGCATATGAGGCCGCCCTCGCGCAGCCGTGCCCGGGCCTCCCGGAAGGCCTCGACCGTGTACACGTAGCTATCCAGCCGCACCCCTCCCTGCCCCGACAGCAGCGTATGCGAGTCCAACAGGCCGTACACGATCAGGTCATATGCCTTGTCGGTGCGCCGCACGAACGCCCGGGCATCGTTGACGACGACGTTCACGTTGGACGACGCGTACGGCGCGTCGGGATGCAACAGCTCCCCGTACCGCAAGATGGCGGGATCGATCTCGACCGCGTCGATCTCCCGCGCCCCGAAACGCAGGGCCGCCGACACGTCATTCCCGGTCCCGCTGCCGAGAATCAGCACGCGCTCGGGTTCGGGCTTGAACTGATACGGGACCGCGTAGTGGCTGGTCCACCCGCTGGGCGCGGACACGGCCCGGGAGCCGGGGCTCATCGACAGGAGCCGCTGGTAGTAGACGTTGTTGACGCGCACTTCCGGCGGCCGGTTGCCCTCCACCGTCAGCGTGAGCACCTGGTAGGGCGAATAGACATCCCACTGATTGGGCCGGAAGGAGACCCCCAACAGCGCGACGACCAGCACTCCGGCCGCGGCCGTCGGCACCAGTATGCCGGTCCGTCCGGTCATGAAGGGCAGCAGCAACAGGGTCACGACGAGGAACCACACTGCCGGCGGGGCCCACAGGAACGAGAGCAGGTTGAACAGCAGGATGCCCAACAGGCTCCCGACGAGGTTCCACGAGTAGGAGACCAGCTTCCCCGTCCGCAACATGAGCCGGGAGGCCAGGTGCCCCAGCGGTATGAAGCATAGTGAGTTCACCGCGAAGACGGCGGCGAGGAACCCGTAGACCGCCACCGCCCGACTCACCGTCTGCACGATGTCGATGCCCAGCCCCACCTGCTCGGCGACCGGCGTCTGGAGCTGGGCCGCCACGGGGTGGTAGCGCAACAGATAGAGCATACCGCTCAGCAGCGCCACGAGCGGGAGCACGAGCGGGGTCGTCAGCGGCCGCCTCGCGCCCAGCGTGTATCCGATGCCCAGCCCGAGGAAGCATGACAGCAGGCTCACGTTCTTGAAGTAGGCGAACAGCTGGAAGTAGGACGCGTGGAGCCGGATGATCATAAGCTCCGCAAACAGGCCCAGGCCAGCCGCGAGCGCGATGGACGGCCCCACCCGCGCCAGCGCGGTGCCGTCGATGGCCACCGTGTGCGCCTCAAGCACTCCCCTGAGCGCGGGCCACCACCGGTCCCAGGTGCGCGACAGCACGCCAATGAGCAGCGCCAGCGCGACCGGGCTGCCGACCAGGACGAGATCGGCCCACGAGTCGACCGCATCACCCCAATAGGATCCAGCGGCGAACAGCATCCACCCCACCACGGCCAGGGCGACGACGACCTGGAGCCGTCGCGGAGTCTGCGCTGCACCGAACCTGGGCTCTGTCGACACGCACCGTCTCCTTGGCGTTCGGGTCCATCATGCGTGGCCGGCCATGCGGCTGCGACTGCCGGGCTCTGAGATGCCGCAATCGAGCGCCCGGAACCGTGTCGGACGTCACACTCCAGCACGGCGCACCCCCGGCACCATCACGATATCCTGTTGTGCCACAAGGGGTCCCGGCCGCGCTGCCCGAGCGGAAACCGCAGGTGGCTAGGAGGAGCGCAGCTCCTGCTTGAGCCGCTGACTGACGCTCCGCAGCACCTTGATCCTGGCCCAGCGCTTGTCGTTGGCCTCCACCAGGACCCAGGGTGCGTAGTCAGTACTGGTCCGCTCGATCATGTCGCAGGCGGCGGCCTCGTAGGCGTCCCACTTCTGGCGATTGCGCCAGTCCTCTTCGGTGAGCTTGTACTGCTTGTACGGGGTGGTCTGGCGGTCTTTGAAGCGCTGAAGCTGCTCATCGGCACCGATAGCCAGCCAGAACTTGAGGACAATGATGCCGAAATCCGCTAGCTGGGCCTCGAAGTCGTTGATCTCCGAGTAGGCCCGCCGCCAGTCCTCCCGCTGCGCGAACCCTTCGATGCGCTCCACCAGCACACGCCCGTACCACGAGCGGTCGTAGATCGTCACGCGTCCCTGTCTTGGAAGGTGGCGCCAGAAGCGCCACAGGTACGGGTGCGCCGCCTCTTCGTCGGTGGGGGCCGCCACCGAGATCACTCGGTAGAGCCGGGCATCCATCGCCTCGGTGAGCCTTCGGATAGTCCCGCCCTTCCCGCCCGCGTCCGGCCCCTCGAAGACCAAGATCAGTGACCGGCCGACATCGTGGAGCTGCCTGAGCAGCTTAGGCAGCATCCCCTGATACTTGAGCAACTGTGCCTCGTACTCGGGATCATCCAGGGCGAGGCTGAGGTCGAGTTGCTGGATTACGTTGATCTTGCGTGGCTTGGGAAGCGCCGGCTTGCGCTTGGCCGCATTCCGCTTCGCCCGACGTGCCCCGGCCTCATCCAGGGCGTCCCGCAGGGCTTGGAGCAGGGTCGTGGTAACGGCGAGATTGCGGTAGCGCCAGTCTGCCGCCTCGATGATGTGCCACGGAGCCGCGCCGGTGCTGGTGAGACGGAGGGCGGTCTCCGAGACCTGACGGAATTCCTGGTACCGTTTGAAGAACCTCACCGCCTGGTCACTCACGAGCCACCACTTCTTGGGATTGGCCGCGAGCTTCTTGAGCTGTTTCTTCTGAACCGCCCTGGCCAGGTGAAGCCAGAACTTGACGACGGGAACGCCCTCCTGGTGGAGCATGCGCTCGAAATCCCGGATGCGCCGCATTTCCCGCTCGAGGGTGAAATCATCGATCCGACCGTACANNGGTCGGTGTACCAGGACCCCAGCAGGATCGCCGTCTGGCCGCGAGGAGGCAGGACTCGCCAGAATCTCCAGAACCGCGGCCGCTCTCGCTCTTCGTCGGTGATGTCCCACAGGGCGTGGGCTTCGATTCCACGGGCATCCATCCACGCCAGGAGGAGATTCACGACTTCGCCCTTGCCCGGCCCTTCGACACCACCCATGTGGATCACCGGAGCCAGGTCCGAGGCCGCGACTTCGCGCTGGACGTCCAGCAGCTCGGCACGAACTCCGGGCACTTCCTGCTTGTAGGTGGCCTTGTCGACCTTGTTGCCAACTTCTGCCGTCTCGAACATCACCCCACCCTTCTTCAGCACTTCCTGAAGGCGGCCTGAGGGTCGGCCTCCCCGCTCCAGAGGTTCAGGACCCTGATGTTGCCCTCGGACCGGCGACAATGCCAGAGGCCTGGTGCACCAGGCGCCGGACCGCCGCTTCCAAGCACACGGAAACAGGCGGGGCTCGCCCGGTTCCTAGCCGGGCGGCCCCGCCCTGCCCGCACCCATCGGCGCGGGGCGGTCTATTCGGCCACTTTGGTCACGTTCTGCGCCGCAGGACCCTTCTCGCCCTCCACGATGTCGAATTCGACCCGCTCGCCTTCCCGCAGCGACTTGAATCCCTCTTCGGCAATTGCGGAATAGTGGACGNNATCCGGCGTGATGAAGCCATACCCCTTGCTGTCGTTGAACCACTTCACTTTTCCAGTGGTGCGCATTCCCATACTCCTTGCGTGGTGCTGATGTATCGGCGACGTCTGGCGCCAAACCAGCCGACTACCGTCGCGCCCCTCGTGCGTTCATGCCGTCACTGTACGGCGTTGATCATGTCGAAGATCGGCAGGTACATGGCGACGATCATGCCACCGACGACGAAGCCGAGGACCACGATCATGACCGGTTCCATCAGGGACAGGAGGGCGCTGACCGCCGTGTCGACCTCATCGTCATAAAAGTCGGCGATCTTGGCCAGCATTTCGTCCAGGCCGCCGGTTGCCTCACCGACCGCGATCATCGACGTCACCATGGGCGGAAAGACGCCGGACTTCTCAAGGGGTTGGGCGATCGTCTCACCACCGGCAATCGACCCCCGGGACCGCATCACCGCGTCGTGGATCACTCGGTTGCCCGCCGTGCGCGCCGTGATCTCGAGGCCCTCGAGAATCGACACACCTGACGACAGCAGCGTCCCCAGCGTCCGGGTGAACCGCGAGACGGCCGATTTCCGCAGCAAGTCGCCTAGCACGGGCATCTTCAGCAAGGCCCGGTCGATCACCAGCTTGCCGCCGTCGGTCGCGTAGTACTGCCTCACGATGAAGAACCCACCGACGGCGCCGCCGATGATTGCCCACCAGTACCCCTGCAGAATTTCGCTCAACGCGATCACCACTCGCGTGGGCAACGGCAGCTGCAGGTTCACCGAGGCGAACATGCTCTCGAAGGTCGGGATCACGAAGATCAACAGGACGACCACGGCAATGCCGGCAACCGAGAAGATCACAGCCGGATAGATCATGGCGCCCTTCACCTTCCGGACAATGGCGTCGTTCTTCTCGAGGAAGGTTGCCAGGCGCAGCAGGATCGTATCGAGAATACCCCCCGCCTCACCGGCCGCGACCATGTTAACGTAGAGCTGGCTGAACGCGTTCTTGTGCTTGTCCAGGGCGTCGGCGAGGGTATTCCCGCTCTCGACGTCGTATACCACCTGGCGCGTCACGTCAGCCAGGGCCTTGTTTTCCGTCTGCTGGGCGAGGATGTCGAGAGCCTGGACCAGCGGGAGCCCCGAGTTGATCATGGTGGCGAACTGCCGTGTGAAGACCACCACGTCCCGCGTAGGGATCCGTCCGCCGCGCTTCCTCTTCTGCTGCTCGCGGACGCGGATGACCATGAGCCGATTCTTCCGTAGGTGCTCACGGACCGCATCGACCGAGGGCAGATCCACCGTGCCTTTGGTTTCNNGTGTACTCGTAGACTGGCATGGGTGTTCTCCGCGTAGGTTATCGCCGGCCTGCCATCGCTCTGGCGCCTGTCCGTTCCTCCTCAGCCACCGGCTCGCCGATGGCGCGCAGGAAGTCGTTCTGATCGGGAACTACCCGAAGGCACTCCTCCAGGGAGACCTGTCGCGCCATATAGAGCTGATACAGCGAGTCGATCAGCGTTTGCATTCCGTGCTTCTTACCAGCCTGCATCGTGGAGTAGATCTGGTGCACCTTGTCGTCCCGGATGAGGGCGCGAATCGCCGGCGTCGCCACCATGATCTCACAGGCCATGACCCGACCCCTGCCGGTGGCCTTCTGCAGCAAGAGCTGAGTGACCACGCCTTCCAGCACGAATGCTAGCTGAGCCCGCACCTGCGACTGCTGGTGCGAGGGGAACACGTCGATGATCCGATTGATCGTCTCCGCCGCCGAGTTGGTGTGGAGCGTGGCGAACGCCAAGTGGCCCGTCTCCGCAATGGTCAGCGCGGCGGCGATGGTCTCCAGGTCACGCATCTCGCCAATGAGCACGATATCGGGATCCTGCCGCAGGGCGTACTTGAGGGCGTTGGCAAACGACTTCGTGTCCGTGCCCACTTCCCGCTGATTGACGATGCACCTCTGGTGACGGTGGATGAACTCGATCGGATCCTCGATGGTGATGATGTGGGCCTTTCGTTCCTTGTTGATCTTGTCGATCATGGCCGCCAGGGTCGTGGACTTGCCCGAGCCCGTCGGTCCGGTCACCAGCACCAGCCCCCGGGGCCGCTCCGCCAACTTCCTCATCACGGGCGGCAACCCGAGGTCGTCGAATGTCTTCACGCTGAACGGAATTTGCCGGATGACCAGGGACACACAGCCCCGCTGCTTGAAGCAGTTGCCGCGAAACCGTGCCAAGTTCTGAATCCCAAAGGAGAAATCCAGCTCGTCCTCGTTCTCGAACCGCTTCTTCTGATTCTCGGTCAGCACGGAATACGCGATCTGCAGCGTCTCCTTGGGGGTCAGCTGATGCTCGACCTTCGAGTTGGTGATGTCGCCGTCAACCCGGAGCTTGGGACGCTCGCCCGCCGTGATGTGCAAGTCCGACGCTTCCCGTTCGATCATCTCCTGGAGCAGCTCCCGGAGATTGATTGAGCGACCACCACTCTGTTCAGCTGCTGTCATGTGCTCACCCCGCTGTCTCCTTACCGATTTCTTCGAGCGATGTGACGCCCTTCCTGAGCTTCATCAGGCCATCCATCCGAAGCGTCAACATCCCCTCTTCGACCGCCTGCTCCTGAAGCTCGGCAGTGGAAGCGCCCCTGAGTATCATGCGCCGCAGCTCCGGCGACAGGGCCATCACCTCATAGAGACCTTGCCGGCCCTTGTAGCCCGTCCCCCCGCAGGCGTCACATCCCTCGCCCCTCTGGAACGTGATGTCAGCCGCTTCATCCTGCGAGATCCCCAGCGCACTCAGCTCCTCCTCCGAATACTCGGTCTCATGCTTACAGCTGCTGCAGACGCGCCGCACCAGGCGCTGCGCCACGATGAGGTTGACGGCGCTGGCTACGTTGAACGGCTCGATGCCCATGTCGATCAGACGGGTGATCGTGGAGGGCGCGTCGTTGGTGTGGAGCGTCGAGAGCACCAGGTGGCCGGTGAGCGCCGCCTTGATCGCGATGCTGCCGGTCTCAAGGTCCCGGATCTCCCCCACCATGATGATGTTCGGGTCCTGTCGCAGAAACGCCCTTAGCGCCGCCGCGAACGTCATGCCGATCTCCGTCCGCACCAGCACCTGATTGATCCCGTGGATGTTGTATTCCACGGGGTCTTCCGCGGTCATGATGTTCACTTCCATGGTGTTGATGCGCGACAGCGCCGAGTAGAGCGTCGTCGTCTTCCCCGAGCCGGTCGGCCCAGTCACCAACACCATCCCGTACGGATTCAGGATCGCCCGCATGAGATCCTGCTCCGCCTTGGGCTCAAACCCGAACTTCGTCAAGTCGAGCGTCAGGTTCCCCTTATCCAGGATCCGCAGCACGATCTTCTCGCCGAAGATCACCGGTAGCGTGGAGACTCGAAAATCGATCACCCGCTGCCCCATCTTCATCTTTATGCGTCCGTCTTGGGGGACCCGGCGCTCGGCGATGTTCAGGTTCGACATGATCTTGACGCGGCTCGTCAGGGCGGCCTTGAGCTTGACCGGCGGCTTCATCACCTCCTGAAGCGCGCCGTCAATGCGATATCGTACCCGGATCTCCTTCTCGAAGGGCTCGATATGGATATCGCTGGCGCCTCGCCTCACCGCGTCGGTCATGATGCCGTTGATGAGCTTGACCACCGGCGCATCGTCCGCCACCAGCGTCGGGCCCTCGTCTTCCTCCTCTTCTTCGATGACCTCGAGGTCTTCTTCCTCGATGTCCTTCAGGATGTTCTGCAGCTGGGCGTCGGTCTGCTCGTAGTACCGCTCAATGGCGGTGCGGAGGGTGTACTCCCCCGCGATCACCGGAAAGACATCGCACCGGGTGATGAACTTGAGATCGTCCAGCACGCTCACGTTGGTG
>JABAOC010048650.1_pt2 | contig 11523 bp, 8 predicted proteins | sample 7062161 | NCBI WGS metagenome assembly JABAOC01 (sample SAMN14538625, study PRJNA623070) | marine sediment metagenome | biome: marine biome [ENVO:00000428]; feature: marine pelagic biome [ENVO:01000023]; material: deep marine sediment [ENVO:00002113] | place: India: Gulf of Khambhat ... | reverse complement strand
TCCATTTTCGACGTGGTCGCCCGCGATACACCCCGAAAACATTATTATAGCAAGAGAGCAATGCAAAAGTCAAGTTTTTTCTGGCCCATTCGTAAAGCACAGAAAAATCCTTCATTTCATGCTCTGAATTCTGTTTTTCGTATCCTTTCTCAGTACTCTTAGATTGCAGCAACGGCAGATTATCGGTATAATACTGGCTAAAGCCTATTATCGTTGCTGCGAAAGGGGTGATTATATGGAAGAATACGTAGAAGTCTTTGCCGCGACCGATATTACGTTTGCCTATCTGATGAAAGCAAATCTTGAGAACGCCGGAATCCCCGTTCAAATCGACAACGAGAATCTGCAAGGTGCATACTGCCTTGACGGCATGGTTCCGCGCGTGCTCGTCCCGGCCGGCCATGCAGAACAGGCCCGGCAGATTATTAAAGAGATTCAGCAGGCCTCAGAACAAGAACAGGAGACCGATGAGCGATGAAGAAACTCAATACCATGAGCGATGTGCTGGACTTTGCGATAGCAGGAGAGAGCAAAGCAGCGGAACTCTATACAGAGATGGCGGCGACGGCCAAGAATCCCTGGATGCGTAGGGCGCTCGAAAGTTTCGCACAACAAGAGCTGCAGCACGGCAAGAAGTTGAAAGCCGTCAGGGCCGGCAGAATTACCCTAAAACGTGAAGGAGTCGGCGACCTCGGCCTCGCTGACAAACTCGACGACGTCCAGCCGCACCCGGATATGGACTACCCTGAGCTGCTCGTGTTCGCGATAAAAAAGGAAAACGTTTCGCACGGACTTTATACCAGGCTGGCTTCGATATTCACCGAGCCGGAACTGCAGGAAACTTTTCTCACGCTGGCCGAGCAGGAAGCAGAGCATAAGCGGCGGTTTGAGATGGAATACGAATCGCTGACGTCCTGAATACTTTTATTTCGTATCCTTCGACTCTGCTCAGTACAGTTTTTGTATATCGTATTTAGTATTGAAATAAGGGACTGCAAATAGCTTTGCATGCCAGCTTAAAAAATGTTCTTGCAGAAATTTTTTCTTGCAAATCCTGCATTTGAATGATAAAATTGATTTCGAACATGAGATGCGGCAAAGTCTGTGTTTGCATAATACTACTCTTCGAGGAGAATGGTAGATGAAGAAAGGGGCCTTAATATTCCTTGTCGCTGTGGTTGCATTGTTTTTCAGCAGCCGGCCGGCTTCGGCTATGGTCATTCTGGACTCGGATTTCTTCTCTGGAACAACACACATGGTTATCACATTCGAGACGGACGGCATGGGCAATTTGATCGACCTTGGATGGGGACAATCACAATCGATGCCGGCCGACGAGTATGCTCATTATGGATTCACGTTCGAGCCGAGTATTAGCTGGGTGAACGATGCCAGCCCGGCGTTCGATGAAGCTCAGGCTATCGGCGGCTCGCCGGAGATTGGAATACCAGCCGGAATTAATGATTTCACTATCAATTTCTCTGTACCGGTTCGGGCATTTGGATTCTGGGTGATAAACAATCCCCTTGCACAGGATGAGCTATACCCCGGACTGACTCTTCAGGCATACGGAGCAGACGGCCTGATAGAAGAAGTGATTTTTGAAGGTGATGCTATTGACGGCGTCATAGTAAGCCACGATTATGACGGCATCCCTTTTGATGATATAGAGGACCGCGCCGAGTACGGCTTTCTGGGCATTGCCAGCGAGAAGTTCATTACCAGCATACATGTCACTAAAGATGCTACAATGCTGGACAATTTCACATTCAGCCCCATCCCGGAGCCGGCAACATTTCTTATTCTCGGTCTGGGCTTCCTGGTGCTATTAAGAAAACGCCNNAACAGAATCTTGTCGGCCACGGGATCTTTACCCAGGTTCTCGAGAAGGCGAAGCTGCGAGAGGACACAGCGTCCCCTGCCGTACGGAGCTATGGCCATATCGCTTCCCCACCACGTCTGACCCGGCCCATAGTAGTGGCGCCTGCTTAATTCAAAATCTGGAGCAAAGTCGAAGCCGATTGCGCCGGCAATCGGTTTGCCGCCGACATCCAGCAACGTTCTCTCAGCACAGACATTTTCGTAAACCGGCCCCATCATACAATTGACCGGTAAACCCTCGAACGCCGGATGATCGTTAACAAGGTGCGGAATACACAGCCATAAACCAATGGCGGCTTTTATACGAACGCGCACAGGCAGCAGTGCCGACGCTTCTCCGGCCTTGGCCCATGGAACTTTTAGCCCGCCACCCTGTAAATAGACAGCCGTACCTCCGGCATTGATAAATTCTTTAGCTTCGTCGAAAAGATACTTTTGCTCTTTTGTTTTTGCCTCGGTGCGCGAAACGAACACAGGCAGCGAATGGTCGGTCCCGGCGTTAAATTCCTCAAACGCGATACCGGATTTTTTCAGAAACGGCTTTAACGAATTGCTTGGATCAAGCACTGCTATGCGCTCGCCGGGAACAGTCAACTGCTCGGCAGTAAAGACGTCAAAACTGCACACGTTACCTGCAATCGGCAGGCTGTCATCAGCAGTGAACTCCGCCTTTACCGCATACGTCCCCTTGAGCGCCTTTGTATCGAGCTTCTCGCCGAAAAGCTGCGTGATACCCGATTCCATATTGGTTTTGATTGTCTTCGTGAAAACGATTACGCCGTCTCCGGCCTGTACCTCCACCTTCAGGTTCCCTTTGACTGCGTCGTTTTCATTGACGCCGGTGACCTCGATCTTCGTTCCGCGCTCGGCATAAATATTGCGCGGACGAACGTGGATCGAAATGATGCGCGGCTGACTTGCGGCTTTGGTACCTTCATACGCACAGGTCTTCGGATTACGAAACAAGTCGAGCAGTCCGGCACCCGTAATCCAATCCCCGGCGGTCAACGCGTGGACACAGTAGCCTTTAACTTCGGGATTACAGCGCACCGCCTCGATCATGCGCCTGTTCGCGGTGCCGTGGATCTGTTGCTGGTCGAGACAGAACTGTTTGAGGTCCGGATAGATTTTGTCAAATCCGCTTTCTTTCAATACTTTTTTGTGTTCATCGGCCAAGCGGCGATGATAGATAAAGGGCGGCGTAATCGGGTTGCCAATTTTCTCAAAGCGTTTGTTGTTATCTACCAGGTCCGGCAAACTCCCGTAGCCCAATTCAGAAAAGAACGTCATTAATCCCGGGACCACATTTCTGCCGGGTAATCTGCCCCGCAGCCCCATCCGGCGCATCTGTTCATGGGTTTTGCTGCCGGTCAGAATCAGCTTCTGGTAAACCTCCTCATTGATCCACGGTCCAGGATAGTCGTGAATATCGTTGAACTTGATGGGTTCGGACCCGTAGGGCAGATACATATTCGCGCCCCGCGTCCATCCGCCCGATTCGTCCAGGATCAAGCGCGTCGGATCGAGCTGACGTGCGAGCATCGACATCGGATGAAGCAGCTGTTTAAGAACCGGTCGTTTCAACTCGTTGAACAGTTCCCACTGTACAACGCAAGTACGGTTTCGGTCGCGAAGGATGCTTTCGCGCACTTCGTTTTCAACCCATCCCGGAAGGCGTGCCGATTCGGCTGGTAAATCCATACATTCAATCGCCATCGAACCCACGGTCAGCATACCCATCTCGTCGCACAGATCCAGCCACATCGGCGGCGGTGGTTTACGCCACGGGCGGATCATGTTGAATCCCGCGTCTTTCGCCAGTTGAATTTCGCGGACAGCCATTTCCCGGCTGTCGGGATACGCCAGCTTCACAGGGTATAAGCCCTCGAAAAAGGTAGCTTTCAGATACATGGGCTGGCCGTTTAGACAGAACTGCTTATCGCGGATAGTAAACTCGCGCATACCGAACCGCCAGCTCCATCGGTCGGAAACCCCGCCGCTGTATTTAACGCTTACAGCGGCATGGTAAAGGTACGGATTGTCCGGCGACCAGTAGATTGCCTCGGGAATATTCAGCGTCCAGATTTGCCTGTTAGAGCCGGGTTTCATATCTAATCTTTTGTTCATACGTGCAATGACCTGATTGGGCCGGCTGACCGGACGGATAGTAATTGCGACCTGGGCGAGGGTGTTTTTTTCTCCGGTATGCACCAGTTCCAGGTGAAACTTTGCCGTGTTGTCGGAAATTTTCGGTTCAATGAAAACTTCGCTGACGTACATATCGTCGGTTGCAATCAGTCGGACGGGCTGCCAGATTCCCCCGGCAATCGCGCCGCGCCATTGGGGTGTTTCCATCTTACCTACGCCGTCGATGCTTTTGTCCTGCAGCAGTATCGGCCCGGCCACGCGCAGGATAAGTGTGTTTTCCTTGCCCGGTCTAATCAGACTGTCAACGCGAAACTTAAACGGTGTAAAACCTCCCTCGTGAGCACCCACAGCCTGGTCATTCATCCAGACTTCAGACATAAAGTTCACCGCGTCAAAATGCAGTTGGATAACCTTTCCTTCCCAGCTTTCCGGAACCTTGAACGTGCGACGGTAGAATGCGACGCCTTCATAATCTTTCTCAATCAATTCCCAGCAACTCGGCACGAAAATCTCGCGCCGGTTGGCATGCGCCGCGAAAACCTCCTGTCGATGCCATCGGCCCTCGCGGCCAACGTTATTGTGATCAAAAATGATTTCCCATCTTCCATTCAGCGACTGCACTCGTCTGGCATTGCCTATTACTTTATGGCTTGTTGATGCCACCGAACGTGACAATAAGTGCAGGCTAATGGCCGCGAGAACAAAACAAATAAAGCATTTTCTTTTAACTGTCATCTGAAATTTGCTATGATAACGGTGAAAAAACGTTATTCACACCTTTTACTGACATTCCTCATTTAAACGATTAATAAAGTAGCATTTCCCTGATATCAGCCCCTCAAAAGAATCAGTAGCACAATTAAGACCCTCTGATCGGCCGTTTGGGATTTATCACTTGTCCTGCAGACCGGTCATCCGGAAGAGCCGCGCCTTCAACTGCGCTTTCACCTTCCCGTAACGGGCCTCACCGCACAGATTCGTCCATTCGTAAGGGTCCGTTTCGTGGTCGTATAACTCTTCACTACCATTGTTGTAAAGAATATAGCGCCACTTTTTTGTCCGAACGGACCAATGCTGCCTGGAGGGATCATTTCCAGTGTGACTTCCCGCATAGACCATCGTCAACGCAGCGTCGGGCCCGTCCCATTTGGCGAGCTTCGGATTTTTGAGGAAAGGAATAAGGCTGTAACCGTCCAGCCCGGCACCTTTGTTATTCTTCCTCGTATCGCCTTTAAGTCCACACAATTCAACGAGTGTGGGATAGATATCGATCAGTGAAACAGGGTGCTCGGCGATCCCGCCGGGCTCGGCCACACCCGGAGCACGAATGACCAACGGAACACGAGTGCTTTCTTCCCAAAGCGAGTTCTTAAAAAGATAATCCTTCTCGCCCATGTTCCACCCATGATCGCTTGTTACGACAATAATCGTATCATCCTTAAACGGGCTGCTGTCAACCGCCTCGACCACCCTTCCGATGCATTCATCGACCGCCGCCACACTGGCAAGATACGCCTGAGTGAAAGCTTTCAGGGCTGATTGAAGATCGGGATACGATTCCTTGAGCAGGCGAAAATACTTCAATCCCTTCATATCATTATTGAAGACATCCGTATAGTGACAGTCTTCGGCGTCGTTGGGCTTGATTACGGGAATCTTGACGCTTTCTTTTGGGAACATGTCGAAGAAGCGCCTGGGCACATGCAGCGGCGTATGAGGACGAATAAATCCGACGCCAAGGAAAAACGGCTTGCCGTTTTCATCTTTCGCAAATTCCTCGATCTTACTCTCCGCCCACGCCGCATTGCGTTCATCGGGAGTAGGGTCTCGGTTCTCCTCGTCAATGTAATTGAACTTTTTAACCTTGCCCCAGGTGCCGTATATCCACCCCTTATTGTCTTCCCTGTCTTCACCATAGGGTACATCCGACAACGGAGCATACGAACCGTCAACATGACCGATACTGCTGAAAGGTTCAGGCACCGAAGGATGGGCAACCCTCTCCTTGCCGTCATAAACAAAAGGACCGTAGTCGGCCTTATGCTTAAACTCACCCCACACCGATGCAAGATGGTGGTGCATAAGCTTCCCCGATCCGGCAACATGATAGCCGTTAGCTCCGAAGTGCTCCATGATGGTCCTGGAATTCTTCAAGACAGGATTGCTATGCCACTCGTCCCAGAACAGGTTTTTAGAAGTGTGTGGGTAGATACCCGTCAGAAAACTCGATCTCGACGGAGCACAGATCGGATTGTTGCTATAAGCCCGCTTGAAAGCCACCCCAGAGCCTGCAAGCCTCGCAATGTGCGGAGTGCTCGCCTGAGGATGTCCCTCCATGCCCGAAACATAGTCGTTAAGATCGTCGCAAACAATCAAAACAACATTCGGCCCCCGCCTCCGATCGACAAGACTCTTTGCAAATCCGGCCGATGGAACAAGACACGCAAAACCCCCTGCCATCAAGCCCTTTAAAAAATCACGGCGTGTTTTCATAATAAATTCATCCATCCTGCTCAAAAAAAGCTAATTAAACTAACATTTCCTATTTTAAACGCTCAAACAGAATAATTCTCACCGTTCAGACTCAGTAATTTTAGAAAAATCCGCACGAACAGTCAAAATTTCCTTCTTCCAAAGCAGTTTTTTCGAGAATTTGAACGAAAATTTGGACAATGACGAACTACTTATGTGTTCTGTTTTAAACTTGCTTTGCCCGCCAAACCGGCTAAGATGCACATGCCTTGAATAGCATCTCGAATTGAATATTTCAGCACAAAAGCAATAGCAAGTGACAAAAAGGAGACAGACATGAACATGAAACAAACTGCAATCATAACAATTCTAATACTCTGCATGCTGGCGGCCGGATGCGCGAAGAGCACGGTTCGTGTCAGTCAGGATCACGGCACGTATAGCACTTCAACACATCTGATCTTCTACCCCAATTTCGCGGACCGCTCCTTCAGCAGCAACGAAGACTTTATGATTTCAACCGAATTCAGCGATGTCACTTATGTTTGGCCGGCAGGCAAGGGAGAATTTTCAAAGAATTCTAACGAAATCACCTTCAAAGGCGAAAATATCAGTTGTAACATCATCGAGCGCCGGCTAACCATCAATGGAAATCGAATCGTAGAATTCGATGAAGGCGACCGCGTTAGAATAACCGGAGACAGCAAGGTTTTCGTCAACGACGTCGAACTCGAACTGCCCGATGATATTTAATGGCTGGTATCAGAATTCTGATTTACTTATTCACCAATCATCCCATCTTTAAGGTTGACATAACGGCAAATCCGGCTAAAATGCGTACCTCTAATTTCGTATATTGTATCTCAAGTGAGGCTTTTCATTGATAAAAACAATAAAGATTAAGGAGAAAACAGTTGGCTTACAACTGCGTTGTACTGATAAAGCAAGTGCCTGATACAAAAAGGATTACGGGCGACGTAATGAATGATGACGGGACGGTCAAGCGTTCTGCTCTTCCGGCCATTTTCAACCCGGAAGACCTCAACTCCCTCGAACTGGCGCTCCAAATCAAGGACAAGTTCGGCGGTCATATTACCGTGATAACTATGGGTCTTCCGACGGCAAGCGATATTCTTCGCGACTCGCTGTATCGCGGGGCCGATGAGGCAATCCTGCTGACCGACCGCCGGTGTGCGGCAAGCGATACGCTTGCTACCAGCTATATCCTGAGCTGCGCCGTCAAAAGAATAAACTACGACATCGTGCTCTGCGGCAGGCAGGCCATCGACGGCGATACCGCACAGGTCGGCCCGCAGTTGGCCGAGAAACTCGGCGTTACACAGATTACTTACGTCGAGGAGCTTACGGAGCTTTCGGGCAGAACCATTACGGCCCGGCGCAACATCGGCAACGGATGGCAACTTGTAAAAGCAGACCTGCCGGTCCTGCTGACCGTCACCGGCGATGCGAACGAGCCGAGAGTTGCCGCGGCGAAAAAAATTATGAAGTACAAAAACGCTCTGGCGCCCGTCGAAGTCGAGCAGAAAATCAAAGCACAAAATCCGGACGCCGACGAAACAGATATCAAAGAGCTGGCCGAGCATAAATGCGGTAAATTAATTGAGCAGGGCCTGCTGATGAAACAATGGGACCTGGACGCCGTCGAGGCAGACCTGAGCTGGTGTGGTATGAACGGCTCGCCGACAAAGGTCCATCGCATTCAGAGCGTCGTCCTGGCGGCAAAGGAAAACAAACAGGTCGAGCCGAACGAAACGGCCATATCAGATATGATACACGAATTGATTAATGACAAAATTATTGCATAAGGCACAAATCAGAAGTCACGATATACCAGACACGAGATACGAGCAACGAACCATGATAGAAGTAAATAGACAAGGTGAAGTTTGGGTTTTCGCCGAGCAGCATAACGGGCAGTTGGAAGACACGCCGGTCGAATTGATGAGCAAGGCCCGGCATCTGGCCGATACGCTGGGCGTTAAATTAGCGGCGGTCGTCCTCGGCGACGGCATCAAGGACCTGACGACAAAATTGATACAATACGGGGCCGACAAGGTTTACTTAGCCGAGCATCCGCTGCTGCGGACGTACCAGACGAACAGCTATGCTAAGATAATTTACGATCTGATTCATAAGCACGAGCCGCAGATTGTGCTCTATGGAGCAACGGTTGCCGGACGCGATTTGGCGCCGCGAATCGCCAGTGCGACTAAGGCTGGTCTAACTGCCGACTGCACAGACCTGCAGATAGGCAACCATACAACCGTCAAAGACAAGAAGGTGCATAAGAACCTGCTGTTCCAGATAAGGCCGGCCTTCGGCGGGAATATCGTCGCGACGATTATAAATCTCGACCGCTGGCCGCAAATGGCGACCGTTCGCGAGGGCGTTATGCCGATGCTGGAACCCGACGTAAAACGCCGGGGCGAGATCATCGAAGAAAAGGTGACACTCGCCAAGTCGGATTTGCCGCTGGAGATTCTCGAAGAGCACAAATGCCCGAAGAAGGTTGACTTGAAAGCCGCAAGGATAATTGTTGCTGGCGGCGCGGGTCTCGGCAGCAAGGACAACTTCAAGCTCGTCTGGGACCTGGCAAACTGCCTCGGCGGCGCACCAGCGGCAACCAGAGCTGCGGTTGACCTGGGCTTTATCGACCACGACCACCAAGTCGGCCAGACGGGAACAACGGTCCGGCCGAGTCTGTATATAGCCGTGGGCATCAGCGGTGCGATCCAGCACCAGGCCGGAATGTCGCAGAGCCAGAAAATCGTCGCTATCAACAACGACCCCGACGCCCCAATTTTCGGCATAGCCCATTACAAAATCATAGGCGACCTGAACGAGGTCGTGCCGATGATGATAAAATCCATTAAAGAGAAAAGTATAATAGACTAAAGGAATTAAACTATAGCTGTCATTGCGAGCCGACCGGAGGTCGGCGCGGCAATCTCAATCGTTACGTTTTAGATTGCTTCGCTCTCCCCAAGGGACACCTTATGGCGCGCTCGCAATGACATCGAGTATCGAGAATCAAAAATGGCAAACTTTTATATCGATAATAACGACATAAAATTTTTATTCCGGCACATAGACTTAAGCACATCGGCGGAAATGTGCGAAGAAAGCTTTAAATTCGCCGGTGAGTTCGATCATGCCCCTGCCGATGCAGATGAAGCTATACAAAACTATGAAATGGTGTTGAATTCACTCGGTGAACTTTGCGCCGAATTCATCGCACCACGGGCCGAAGATGTTGACCGCCAGGGCAACGTGCTTAACGAGAACGGCACAGTAACGCGAGCCAAGGGCATCGCCGAAGCCATCGAAAAGCTCGGCCAGGCCGAGGTTATGGGTTTTACGCTGCCCCACCGCTTCGGTGGATTGAATTTTCCAAATATCATCTATTCGATGGCAATCGAGATTCTCTCGCGAGCGGACGCGGCCCTGATGAACATATTCGGCTTGCAGGGAATCGCCGAGACTATCAACGCGTTTGCCTCCGAAGAGATCAAGCAGAAATACCTGCACGATTTTTCGGCCGGCAAGGTAACCGGCGCGATGGTGCTGACCGAGCCGGACGCCGGCTCCGACTTACAGTCGGTCAAGGTCCGGGCGTTCCAGGACGCTGCCGGCAACTGGTTTCTGCACGGCGTCAAGCGTTTTATCACAAACGGCTGCGGTGAGGTTCTGCTGGTGCTGGCGCGCAGCGAGCCGGACCGAAGCGGCGGACTCGGCCTTAGTTTATTTGTCTGCGAGCCCGGCCCGACAGTGCACATCCGCCGGCTGGAAGATAAATTAGGCATCCACGGCTCACCAACCTGTGAGATATTCTTTGACAACACGCCGTGTGAAATCATCGGCGAGCGCCAGCGAGGGCTTGTGACATACGTTATGAGCCTGATGAACGGCGCCCGTATCGGTATTGCTGCCCAGTCGATGGGGATCGCCGAAGCGGCATATCGTATCGCCCGTGATTATGCCAGCACGAGAAAGCAGTTCGCCGTGGCGATCGAGAAGCTACCGGCCGTGCGTGACATGCTGATTGATATGAAGATTGCAATAGAAGCCGGCCGGGCACTATTGTACGAAACATCACTTATTGTGGATTTGGAAGTTGGGTACGCCAAACGGCTCGAAGAAAATCCGCCGGAAGATAAGGCCGAGGCCAAACAGCTCAAAAACGACTCGCGTAAATATAAACGATACGCGGCTATGCTGACGCCGATGAGCAAATACTACTGCTCAGAGATGTGCAACAGCGTGGCGTACGATTCGATTCAGGTACTCGGCGGCAGCGGTTACATGCGGGACTACGCCAGCGAAAGACTCACCCGGGATGCGAGGATTACGACAATTTATGAGGGAACAAGCCAGTTGCAGATAGTCGCTGCGGTCCGGGGCGTTGCCAGCGGGACCGCCGAGAAATTTATGGCTGAGCTGGCGGAACTGGAATATGACAGCGAGGTAGAAGATCTGTTGGAAATGCTGTCCAAACAAAGGGAGCTTTTGCAGGAAGTGGTCGGCTATATAAAGGAACAGGGCAACGAATACATGGACCTGTACGGCAGGCCGCTTGTCGATATCGCCATCGATTTGATTAACGGCTATCTGTTCTGCGGCCAGGCCAGCACGAAAGTGGATATGGAAGTCCCCGTAGCCTCCAACGGCTCCGGCAACGGAAAAACAATCCCGATGAAAAAGCGTAAGGCTATTCTTGCACGCAGATACATCATAAAAAACACGCCGAAGATCGCCGCTTTTGCCAGGCTAATCAGCGCAGGCGACAAATCCACCTTCACCGAATACGAAGCCCTCGTTGAACCTGTTCCGAAGGAGTGAGTGAATTAGTTAATTAGAGGATTAGAAGACTGGACAATGGCTAAGGGATTTCATGAGTTTAATATATGGAAGAAGGGGTATGCCCTACTCATGGAAATTTACAAGATAACAGCAACTTTTCCAAAGGAAGAAAAATACGGCCTTACCGCACAAACAAGAGAA